>ENA-OOXM01000687-OOXM01000687.1-human-gut-metagenome-genome-assembly--contig:-NODE-687-length-29711-cov-7.012948_pt1 | contig 29711 bp, 22 predicted proteins | sample MGYA00241589_ERZ501347 | MGnify/ENA primary metagenome ERZ501347 (study PRJEB25962, sample SAMEA2042832) | human gut metagenome | biome: human gut; feature: human-associated habitat; material: faeces...
CGTGTTAACCCAGAGCCTCTTTGTTGAATCATATAAAAATAAAGAAACATGAACAAAGAGGAACTTACACAGATTACCAATTTGTTAACAGACAATACCTTATTTTGTACAAAAGAGGTGCTTACAAGTGATGAGACGGCACGTTATATGGGAGTATCTAAAAGCTACCTGTATAAATTGACGATGAGGAAGCAGATACCCCACTTTAAGCCGATGGGGAAAATGTGTTATTTCAATCGTATGGAATTGGAGCAATGGCTGCAAAGCAACCGAGTAGCAACCACCACAAAAATAGAGCAACAGGCACAGGCTTACTGTATGAAGAAAGGAGGTTTAAGATGATACTCACAGATTTTTATCGGTTTGAGAAATTGCCTATCCAAAAAAGCAAACTTAGAATAGATTGCACAGCCTCAACAGGTAGTTATAACCCTCTGGAGGTATTGAGAAATAAAGCGGGTGATTTATTCCTGTACATTGGTGATAACACCCACACAAAAGCGGGAAAGGAAAGAAAGGCTGATTTGGCATTATCCAGAACAGCACACATAAGCAGCGTTTATAATCCAGATTTGAATTTGCCCTATTGGTATGGTGATATGAAAGCAACAGCAGATGCATTTCTGTTTGTTCATAACAATGTAGAGTTTGTGGAAGGTGGAATACAAGCGGGGGCGGTTATTGAGTTGTTTGTTGCAAGAGGGCAAAGGAACAACAGAATCCAACTATATAACGCTCTTTGTGGTGGAGAATTGGATGAGGAAATGAACGCTTTGAGGGGACAGGTTACAGAATCAGTAACCGAGCCTTAAAAGGCAAAAATACTCTATAATAAGACGTTTTTAGTTACCAAATCAGTAACCGAGGTATGTTTGACACGGTAAATTTTAGATTACTCCAGAGCGAGGCGGGCGGTGTGGATTTCCTTTCTGAAACCGCCTGTTATCTGGAGGGTGTAGGTGAACACTATTACAGCGGTGAAGCGGTGATTACAGGAAGTTTAAGCGGCTTAAAAATTAGCCTCAACAGATACCAGATGAAAATCAAAGGCGGGAGTTTGTGTAAATGGCATTTAGGGGACAATTTTCAGACTATGGGACGGAGAGACACTCAAAGGGCGATAGAAAAATTATCAGATACTTTGCACGTTCCAATGAGTAAAGCCACTGTTACCCGTCTGGATATAGCCCAGAACTTTATCACCAGACACCCGCCAGAGGTTTATCTAAATCATTTGGGAATGCTGAAATATCATAAGCGTTGTTCAATGGCTGAAATAGGTAGCCTGTATTATACAAGAACGGGCGGGCGATTGTGTTTCTATGACAAGAACCGAGAGCAAAAGAGCCATAGAGAACCGATACCAGAACTATATGAGGGTAGAAATGTGTTGAGGTATGAACAGCGATACACCAATAGGATAGCCCAACAATTTAAGGTGAGCGAGGTTACAGGTGCAATGCTTTATGATGAGGCTTTCTATATGGCTTTGCTGAACCGTTGGCGGGACACCTACAAGGCTATCCAGAAAATCAATGATGTATCACTAAATTTCCAAGCAATGAAAACCAAACAGCAGCTTTATAGAATGGGGGTGCTTTCCTTGACTGAACAGGCGGGCGGGCAGCTCCAGATGTTAGAGCAAATCAATGAAGCCCAGAAGCGGGGCGAGTTGTCCAAGAAACAAGCCTTTGACCTAAGAGCAGTAGTTAATGAGGCTTGCAAAATCAAAGAGGGTTTAACCGTTCCCAATGAGGCTATACAGGAGCTTGATAAGAAAGTGAGTGAGGCGGTGAAATTTTACCGATAATCACAAAAACACTCTATAATAAGCTGTATTCTGTTACCGATTTAGTAACCGAGTATAAAAACAAAAGTAATATTAAGTAGTTTATGGCAAGACAGAAGAACGATGGTAAAGGACGGTTAGGAGGTAGGGAAAAAGGCGTGCCAAATAAAGTAACGGGGACTTTAAGGGATTTTGTTGTTAATCTGATAGACCAAAACAGGGAACAGATAGAAAAAGACCTTATAGCCTTAACGCCTAAAGAACGCCTACAGATTATAGAGAAGTTTATGCAGTATGTATTACCAAAGCAAAAAGACATATTGCTAACAGAGGAAAGCAGACAGCCTCAAAGTAGGTTTGATTTTTTGCCCGATGATGTTCTGTTTAAAATAGCCGATGAAATTCAAGATGCAGAATATTTATATATGCAGAAGATTAAACGGGAGGCTTAAACATCGTTGGGGAAATGGTTGGGGCTGTAGTTATTTTGATTTAGGGTGTAAGTGTTATATAATGCACTTGCACCCTTTTGGGCTTTATTAGAAGTAGATAAAACTGTATTGGTAGTGTCGTTTTTGGCTACCCTTTGGCTACCCCAAAAAATAAAAAAGCCTCAAAATCAGACGATTAAGAGGCATTCTTTGTACTCGAAGCGGGACTTGAACCCGCACAGCCGCAATGGCCAAGGGATTTTAAGTCCCTCGTGTCTACCGATTCCACCATTCGAGCAGCCTTAGAGCGGAAAACGAGACTCGAACTCGCGACCCTAACCTTGGCAAGGTTATGCTCTACCAACTGAGCTATTTCCGCGTTTACGGGTGCAAATGTAGGGAGTTTTGCGATATACTCCAAACTTTTCACCCGTTTTCTTTTTAATTTTATGCAATTATCTTCCTAAAAGTGAGTTTTCAGCTTGAACCACTTTCTCGAAATTGAAGCCACTTACCACTTGCTGCATCAGTTCTTCAATCTTGTCATTACACAAGTTACCGATACTTCCGGCATGCGTGTGATGTACGGTCTTATCGTGTGAGAAGTTTCCAGCCTCAATGTCCAGCCCTACTTTCTTATATGCATCACGGAACGGCATTCCCTCTGAAGCCAGGCGGTTCACCTCTTCCACACTGAACATATACAGGTATTTGTCATCATCTAGAATATGTTCGTTGATTTTGATTTTCTCCATGATGTAAGTAGCCATCTGCAAGCAGTCTTCCAGCTCCTCAAAGGCAGGAAGGAACACTTCCTTGATAATCTGAAGGTCACGGAAATAACCGGAAGGAAGATTGTTCATAATCATCATAATCTGCTGCGGAAGGGCCTGAATCTTGTTGCATTTGGCACGGGTCAGCTCAAACACATCGGGATTCTTCTTGTGCGGCATGATGCTGGAACCAGTGGTACATTCATCGGGCAACTTCACGAAGCCGAAGTTCTGACAACTGAACATGCAGGCATCGAACGCCATCTTCGACAGTGTTCCGGCAATGGAAGCCAGCGCAAACGATACGTTGCGTTCCACCTTGCCACGGCCCATCTGGGCATACACCACATTGTAATTCATTGAATCGAATCCCAACAGACGAGTGGTCATCTCACGGTCCAACGGGAAAGAAGAGCCATACCCTGCTGCCGAGCCCAATGGGTTACGGTTACAGGTCTTATATGCAGCCTGAAGGAACATCATATCGTCCACCAAGCTTTCTGCATAAGCTCCAAACCACAGACCGAAAGAGGAAGGCATGGCAATCTGCAGGTGGGTATATCCCGGCATAAGCACATCCTTGTAACGGTTGCTCTGAGAAATAAGTACATGGAACAAACGTTCTACAGCTTCTGCCACCGATTTCAACTGAGCACGGATAAACAGCTTCAAGTCGACCAGCACCTGGTCATTGCGCGAACGTCCACTGTGGATTTTCTTTCCCACATCCCCCAGGCGGCGTGTCAGCATCAGTTCCACCTGTGAATGTACATCCTCTATTCCGTCTTCAATCACAAACTCCCCGCGTTCTACGGAAGCGTATATATTTTTCAGTTCTTCCAGCAAAATCTTCAGTTCGTCCGAGGTCAGCAGGCCGATACTTTCCAACATGGTAATATGCGCCATCGAACCCAACACGTCGTACTTTGCCAGATACATGTCCATTTCGCGGTCACGTCCCACGGTAAAGCGGTCAATTTCCGCATTTACCTGTACATTTTTTTCCCAAAGTTTTTGAGCCATAATTTCAGTTTTTATCTCCGGCATCTGCCGGTCATTTCAATTAATAAGGAAGCATGGCCAGCATGTCAGCCAGTTTCTCTACTCCCTCCTGCAGGGGCTTTGACACCATGGCTTTCATGAACATGTTCACTTCCGCACGGATAGTCACTTTCATTTTAGCCTCTTCCTGTGTTACAGGCAGAATCTGAATCCACAGATTCAAAGGTATGGGCGATTTGTCACCTTCAAACTTGATGCACTTCAAAGGTTCACGCTCAATGATGCGCAATGTAAGACTGATGCCCTGTACTTTCAAGGTAATGGAATCACGGTCGAACGACATATCTTCCAGTTTCCCGTCCAGCTTGTCCTTCACCATGTCCAGACGTTCCCGAACTCCTTCCAGGTTATTCAGGTCGGACAGTTTGTTATATACTCGTTCCTGACTATAAGGAACATGCTTCACATTGCTTTCAAATTGTACAGCCATATTTTTTCAATCTTCAGGAAAATTCTCCCGTCATCGCATAAAAAAATGTCATCTTGAGCAGAGTGGACTCGCTCAGGATGACATCTCCTATTTACAATCCGAGACTGCTTTCCCAGTTACAGAATCTATTATTTTCCAGTCCAGTGAGAAGGATCCTCTCTCCATGCCTGCAGCACAGGGATATCCTCTTCATTGATATAATCGGTCTTCAAAGCTACTTCCAGCACCGCATTGTAGTTGGTCAGTGTAACCAGTTCTACTTTTGCTTTCTTGAAGGCTTCTACTGATACATCGAAACCGTAAGTGAAAGAAGCAATCATTCCAATTACTTCACAACCGTCGCGACGGATAGCTTCTACCGCTTTCAAACTGCTTCCACCGGTTGAAATCAGGTCTTCTACAACAACCACTTTCATACCCGGACGCAATTCACCTTCAATCAAATTTTCCAAGCCATGGTCTTTCGGGCTTGAACGAACATATACGAACGGCAAGTTCAACTCTTCTGCCACCAGCGCACCCTGTGCAATCGCACCTGTAGCTACACCTGCGATGGCGTCTACTTCACCGAATTTTTCAAGAATAACACGACAAATTTCTAACTTTACGAAGTTACGAAGTGCAGGATATGACAACGTCTTACGATTGTCACAATAAATCGGCGATTTCCAACCTGATGCCCAAGTAAACGGGTTAGCCGGCTGAATCTTCACAGCCTTCACCTTCAGCAACTTTTCTGCAAATAATCTTTCCAAAGCTTTCATAACTTTTTAATTCTCTGATAAATGTTTTTGCAAAATTATAGAAATACATCGGGAATAGAAAATTTAAGAGCATTAATTTTACTAAAACCCGTCAGATTGTTTTATTTCGTCCACGCCAGTGTAACAATGCTGATGCTTATTCCCTCAATATCAGCCAGTACATCTGCACAGGCACCCAACGTGGCCCCTGTGGTCAGCACATCATCCACCAGCATCACATGTTTGCCTTGCAGCATACGGGTATCGCCAGCCAGATGAAAAAGATGAACCGTGTTTTCCTGCCGTTCCAGCACGGATTTATGGGTCTGGGTCTGATTGTTTCGCACCCGACAGAGCAACCCGTCGCACACCGGAATGCCCGTCTGCTCAGAAATGCCCTCTGCCAGCAGGCGACTCTGGTTATATCCCCTGGTACGCAGACGGTCGGGGTGCAAGGGAACCGGCAACAAATAATCTACTCCCTCAAAGAAACCCGTCAGGAGCAGTTCATGCGCCAGCATCTCTCCCATCTGCCGGCAGACTTTCTGACGGCCATAGTATTTCATACCGGCCAATATATGGGCAACTTTCCCTCCACGGGCATAATAAAACAAAGCCGACGCCCGCTGTATCGGGAAACGCCCCCAGAAAATCTTTTCCATTTCATTGCCCGGTGTATTTCCTAAATGCGTATGAGGAAGCTGTGACAAACAATCACAGCAAAGAGCCTGTTCGGAGACCTGCAACTTCCGTCCGCAAGCCATGCAGAGACGGGGAAACAGAAAATCTCGGATGTCAGTCAAAATATTCATCTGGCTCTACCTGATTGACAAAACGACGTACTTCTTCCAGTGTAAAGCCCCGACCTACAGCAAAACGAATCAGCTTCATGCTCCGTTCATAGTCATTGGCAGCTTTTATTCCTTTCATTTTCTGCTTCAGCATCTTTTTCAGGATTCCGTCGTATTCTTCGGTATCGATTTCCTCCAGTCCGGCACGGATGTCTTCGTCCGACAGGCGTTTCATACGGAGCATCTGTGCAATCTTCATCCGCCCCCACTGATTGAAACGGTACTTGTCGCGCACATAAAACCGGCAAAAACGAGCCGCATCCAAGTAGCGCTCCTTCTGCAAATGAGCCATAATCCGTTCTGTCACTTCCTCCGAAGCCCCCCACTTGCGAATTTTCTCCTCCACGTCCGACGGGCAACGCTCCACCGACGAGCAATACACTTCGGCCTTACTCTTTATCTCTGCTTCACTATATTCTTTCATGGTCTGATTGCTTTTATCATCCGGTCGTTTCCCGACAAATCTTTCCGTAATTCAATCTGACGGTATCCAAGTTCCTCCAGCATCCGCACAGTCTCGGCCCCGTAAGCACGGTTGATTTCAAAATACAATGCTCCTCCTTCCGAAAGCCAGTCAAGTCCTTTCCAGGCTATCCTCCGGTAAAACCGCAACGGGTCCGAATCGGGTACAAACAAGGCCAGTTCAGGTTCCCAGTCGAGTACATTCGCCTCCATATCCGTCCGCTCGCTTTCCGTAATGTAAGGAGGGTTACTCACCAGCACGTCTACCTGACATTCAGGAAGTTCCTCTTTCAGAATATCGGCACAGAACAGAGTCACCTTGTCTCCATAACGCTTTATATTCATAGCCGCAATGCGCAAAGCCTCAGCCGACACATCGCACGAAGAAACCTGCGCTTCCGGCAACAGCTGCGCCAATGACACGGGAATGCAGCCGCTTCCGGTGCCAATATCCAAAATACGCACCTGACCTGCCTCCCGATAATCGGAGACAATCCATTCCACCAGCTCTTCCGTTTCCGGACGAGGAATCAGTACCCCTTGTTCCACATGAAAAGACATTCCACAAAAAGAGGCTTCCTGCAAAATATACTGAAGGGGTTCCCGCTGCTTCAAGCGCCGAAGAATATCCTCCAGTTCCTCCCACTCTTTCGTGGAAAAATTCATATCTTTGCCTGTATAAAGTTCAAGAGTAGAGAGATGCAGAATATCCGAAGATATCCACTTTGCCATGGCTGAAGCCTCTTCTTCTGCATAAAAAGGACTCAGCTCTTTTTTGATATGTACATAAACCGGATGCATAGTTGCAAAAGTAACGATAAAAAACGAAGAATATGACGATAGACGAAAAATATATGCGGCGCTGCATACAACTGGCCCGAAACGGTATCTGCCATGCAGCTCCCAACCCCATGGTGGGGGCCGTCATTGTACGCGACGGAAAAATCATCGGTGAAGGTTATCACGTGCGGTGCGGGGAAGGACATGCCGAAGTGAATGCCATCGCCTCAGTCAAAGATGAAAGTCTGCTGAAGGATGCCACCATTTATGTGAGCTTAGAACCCTGTTCTCACTATGGGAAAACTCCTCCCTGTGCCGACTTAATCATACGGAAAGGGATTCCGAGAGTAGTAGTAGGCTGTGTGGACCCGTTTTCTTTGGTAGCCGGAAGAGGAATCCAGAAGTTGCGGGATGCCGGCATTGAAGTGACGGTCGGTGTACTGGAAAAAGAATGCCGGGAACTGATTCGTGCTTTCGTGACATTCAATCTGAAAAAGCGTCCTTACATCACCCTGAAATGGGCACAGTCGGCCGACGGTTTTCTGGACATCCGGCGTGAAGACGGAAACGCGGTACGCCTTTCCACTCCTCTCTCCACCTTGGCGGTTCACAAGATGCGGGCCGAACAGAAAGCCATCCTCGTAGGACGACGCACAGCCCTGCTCGACAACCCGTCGCTCACGGTACGCGAATGGTACGGACAGAACCCGCTCCGGCTGGTCATCGACCGACAGCTGACTTTGCCGCCCCATCTGCACCTGTTCGACGGCAGTACTCCTACCCTCGTCTTTACGGAAAAAGAAAAGGCCGCTACCCAGAACCTCACTTACGTGACACTGGATTTCGGCCAGAATATTCTCCCGCAAATCATGCAGGTGCTTTATGAGCAAAAAATACAAACATTACTGGTAGAAGGCGGAAGCCAGACGCTCCAGGCTTTTCTGGAACAAGGGCTATGGGACGAAGCATTCATAGAACATGCCCGCGTGACCTTGCACGACGGTATCCCTGCTCCCCTCCTTCCGCACGGACAAGAAAGCCGTTTCTTTTTCCGTGACGGCGCACTGATTCAGCACTGCCGCCACGTAGAATAAATTTAGAAACGGCAGCTGATGCCTGCCATGAAATGCAAACCTTCCACCGGATAACCTGCTTCAGTAGCGTATGCCTTATTGAGCAGGTTATTCAGGCGGCCAAACACGTTGATGCGGTTCAGCAACTCATACTCTGCTCCTACAGACAGGTTATTGATGGCATCCGCACGTTTCAGGTCGGCCTTCTTCTGACGACGTTCGTAGTTGTAGTTCAACAAGGCATGGCAATTCTTGATTACCTTGGCACGCACACTGAAGTCGGCCTTCAATTCGGGCTTCAACTGCAACAAGCCTTCGTTGCCTTCCGTCACGTTCCAGCTATAATACGTACCGTTCACAGAAAAGTCTACCCAGTCACGGTAGGCATAGCTCACAGAAACACCTCCATAACCGACTTTTCCCTTATCCTGCAGGATACCTGTATAGAACACATTCTGCTCATCCGTATAAAATCCTTCCTGTACGGCAAACAGTTCATTCTTGGTAATACGGTAACCTCCGTAAAGTTCGAAACCTAATCCGATAACCGGAGAAGCCTTCAAACCGATTTTCGCATCCAGCGGTGTATAGGAAGTATGCATCTGCTGTGCAATCGTCCAGTAAGGTGAGAAGTCATTCAACCGGCGAAAATCATTCAGACGTGTTCCGCCCAACACATTGAGGTAAGCCACATACGTATCGGCGAACGTATATTCCAGTTTGACATCCGGCGCAGCCTTTAGTCCACTGCCATAAGCCGTCTGCAAATCCACATGGGCACCCACCCGCAACTTTACGGATTCGCCCTGATAGGTGTAGTACGGATTCAACTGCAACAGCGTATAATCCTGCTGCGACACATCGTGAATCAGGTTGTCCATCTCCAGACCGACGCCCACCTGCTGTTCCTCATTGATATTTCCAGCCATGAAGCCTTCGGTATGGAAAATATTTTCAGAACCATACACCATGTAATAATTATCATAGCGCAGGCTGAAGCTACGCAAGCCAATCTGGAAAGCAAACTGTATAGGCAAGTCCTTGTCGCGGGACACCACTCCTACATATCCTTCACCCAACGTATAACGCTGTGTGGTAGGCCAGTTCTCCACCCCTTCATTCATAGACGGCATATAATTAAATACCTGCGAAGCAAAGGCACCTCCTAATTTCAGCGCCACCTTCCGGAAATCATGCCGGTAGTCCAGCGACACATCCGTACGGTAAAAACGCGATTTCCATTCCTCTCCTTCCATGAAATGCGGAATATCCCCGTTCAGCCCGTACAAAGAAGCCATGATTCCCAGACGGTCTTTCGAAGAAATATCCCACAGATAACTTCCTTTCAGGTCCACATTGTTCAGCGTACCGTAAGCCGCACGGACATAGCCCCTGTCGGCTCCCTTCTGAGCCAGTTCTCTGGACATCGCCTCCATAGGAGTGGCTTTCCAGGCTCCCAACGGACGCAAATCCGTCGCATAATTAATGGCCTGCTTCGGAGCCGCCGGCTCCTCCACCTCGGGCATGACATTCACCTTAAAGGCATCCATCACCTCGGGGTTGTACTGATTTTCCACTACCACCGTCCGGTTCAGTGTAGAATCTTTCTCCCCTCCATTCTGCGCACATACCGTAGCTGCGGGCCACAGACCGGCGCAAACCAATATCGTACTTATGTATTTCATCTTACTTTACACTTTTAAGTTTTTCCAGGCGACTTTCAATCATTCCGGCGATGTCATCATCGGCCTGATAATTCTGCTGCAAAGACAACAAATACTGTTTAGCCTCCATCTTGCGGTCCAGCTTCACATACACATCCGACAGCAGGACGAAACTTCTTGCCAGCCAGTATGCATGCGGTGTGCTGACTTCGATGTATTCCAGCACCTCCTTCTCTGCCTTGGCAGTTTCTCCTTCATCGAAGTAAGTCTGTGCCACCAGGTATTTGGCTTCTGCCCCGTACACATTACGCGTATCCTTGGCCAGTTCGGTCAAGTCGGCCAGTACTGACTTCTTCTGCCCTTCTGCCAACAACGCCTTGGCACGGAAATACAACGCCTCGCTACGTACCTCCGGAGTCAGCTTGCTCTGCTTGAGCAGTGCCGAAGCCGTCGTCACGGTTTCAGCCCGGTCGCCCAACGCACAAGCGCTTCGCAAGGCACCCACTTCAGCCTGCAGACGCTCTTCCTGCACAGCCGAGCGGTCGGCCAAACGCTTGTAGAGGTTCAATGCCTTGGCATATTCCTTCTGGTTGTAAGCCATATCGGCACAAAGCGCCAAAGCCTTTCCTTCGTACTTGCTTCCGGAAAAGCGCAACACTTCTTCCAGACGGGCTGACGCTGCCGCATAATCCTTCTGGTTATAATCAATCAAACCTAAATAATAAGACGCATCCACACTGAAAGCTCCTTGCGGGAACGACTGAAGATAGCGGGTCAGACTGGTCTTTGCTCCGGCAATATCTCCACGCATGTAAGCACGTTCGGCTGCCGTATACGTCAAAGAGTCGCGCTCGCTCACGTTGAAGGTCGCACCACCAGGTACCGTAGAAGCAAACGCCATATAGTCATCCACCTTATTCAAATCCACATAGATGGACTTCAAGTCACGCTGTGCCAAGCGCGCCTCCGCACTACCCGGATACTTCGTAATGACCTGCTTGTAAGCCGCAATGGCTTCTTCGTAGCGGTCGTTCTGATAATAAAGCAGACCTATTTCATTAGCTGCCTTACGTGAAAGCTCACTTTCCGGATAACGCTGCACCAGCAATGAGTAACGCTTGATGGCATTCTCACTATCCTCCATCTGCACAAAGGCACGTCCCTGTTCATACAGGGCATCGTCCAGATAAGCCGACGACGGATAATCCGTAATCAATTTGTTGAGCACCTGAATCTTTCCGGCATAATCACGCTGCAATCCTTTCACAATACCCTCCTGGAACAACGAATAATCTCCCAGCGAAGGAGAAGTGACGACAGCCTGCGCATATTGCTGGCGGGCTTCTTCAAAACGACGCTCATAAAAATAGCAGTCACCGATACGATTGTACGCGTCGCCTGCTACAGAAGCTTCCTGCGTCCGTCCGTTCTGCACACAGCGGACAAACCAGTCGCGTGCGGAATTATATTGTTTCTGCTTGAACAGACTGTATCCCAAACAGTAAAGAGCCAGTCCGTACTCCTGTGAATTCTTGTCGGTAGCAAACTCCAGATACAGCCGCATGTCATTGGCAGCCTCCGGATAACGCTCCAGACGGTATTTCGATTCTCCGCGCCAATAATAGGCATCGGCCTTGGTCTTCTGATTATACTGGCCCAACTGCAAAGAACGGGTAAAATAATCAATGGCATTCCGATAGTCGGCCTGCGCAAACAGCTGTGTTCCCATACGGAAAAGCAGTTTCTGTTTCGCTTCCAGAATACGTGCACTCGGATGCGTGATTTTCTCGATAGAACGCAACGCCACTTCATAGCTGCGGGTGTTCATATACACCTCTACCAGGTAATCGTTCACCTTTTCAGCATATACCGACGAGGGATATTCGTTCAGGAAGCGTTCGAACACCGTTACCGACTCGGCAAAAGGAGAATAAGACGTTTCATGAATGCAGAGTGCATAATTGAACAAAGCCTGCTCCTGAATGCTACGGTCGAAATCCATGCGCGAAGCCTGCTCAAACGCCATACGTGCCTGATTGCGTTCCTTCAACTGCAGTCCGGCCAATCCCATGTGCAGGTAAGCATTCTGAGCCAGTGCATCCTGCGCACCGGTTGCCTCACCCAAATGCGACAACGCCTTGGAATAGACTCCCGTATTAAAATAACTCATACCCAACTTATACATAGCCAGACGGGCAGGCACCTCCTCCGCTTCGTGGTAGCGTTCCAGCGACTGGATGGCAGCCGCATAATCTTTCTGTCCGTAAGCCGCCTCACCGGAGATACGGTTCATCTGAGCCGCATACTTCTCTTCCGGATACAAAGCCAGATAAGCATCTGCCACCTTTCGGGCCTGTGCATAATTTCCCTGAATCAGGTAAATGTCGGCAATATAATAAGGTGCCAGTTTCTGGAACTTCCGGTCATCCTGCACCTCACGGAATCCCTGCAAGGCGGTATCATATTTCTGCTGTACGTAATCAATATAAGCCAGGTTGTACACCGCATCGTTATGGAAGTCCTTACTCGTCTCTTTCAACACAGCGAACCAGAAAGCCGCATCCTGCAATTTACCGACTTTCAGGTACGACGTACCCATGCGCAAGGCACTGGCATCACGTTCTTCATCAGATAAAAGAGAAATGTCACAGCCCTTCAGCGTAGCAATGGTTTCCATGTATTTCTCTTCCGAAAAATAGCTGGCCCCTATCAGTGCCTGCACCCGATTGCGGTAACGCGACTCCGGATGTGCTTCCAGATAATCCGACAACACTTCCCGACAATCCGGCATTTTCAATTCATAGGCCGTGCAAGCCAGCATATAGTCCACTTCATCGGCCCAGGCCTTTTCCCCCGCCTGACGGGTATAGCGCACCAAGGTCTGTCGGGCTGCCGCATAATCCTGACGCAAGAACAGCTCCCGTCCCTCGTTGAACAAACGGTCTGCCCCGGTCAGCGGCTCCACCTGCTGCCCGGAAACCGTCAACGGCAAGGCACAACACAGCCCCGCCATCCATATATATTTCTTATATTTACCCATAATCCCTTTTATTTTTTGTTCCGACAGGTTTCCAAAAAGCGTGCGACTCCCCTACGTACAGAGTCCAGCCCGAAATCATCCGGATTCACTTTGTCCAGCGGCATCCACCATGCATCGGCCACATCGTCCATGGCTTTTATCAGATGGTCATCTTCCACCTGACACAAGAAGAACTGGTCGAGTGTATGTACCAGAAAACCGGAGTACAGATATGTGTTGGGCAAGGAAAACAGATATTTCGCTTCCGTCACTACCAGCCCCGTTTCCTCTTTCACCTCGCGTGCTACCCCTTCTTCGCCAGTCTCGAACATATCAATAAATCCGCCCGACAAATCCAGCGTGCCCTTGGCAGGTTCCTTTCCCCGCCGGCAAACCAGCAGTTCCCCTTTCCCGTTCAGGATAAAAGCCACCGTAGCCGCACTTGAGTTAAAATAATACACAAACCCGCAGTCCGCACATTTCTTGGACTTCTCATTATGTATTTCAAAATGAGGAGAACCACATACCGGACAAAACTTAAACAATTCCAATGGATGCATAGTTCTTGAGTTTAATAAATAATAAGTCTTACAAAGATAGTGAAAGGTGAGAGAAGTACGAACGAAAAACATGTTTTTCGGCTCTACTTCCCAACCGCATCCTATCTTCTGGGAATCAAAGATAGTCAAATAGGGCCGAACGACTTACACAATTTACCCACAATTTGTTCTTTCGCCAAAAATAATCACGTTTTTTTTGGCAAAATAGCATATAGATAAAAAAGTTTTTCTACATTTGCTTACAATATGATAAAAACAAGAACCATTTAGTAATATGGAAAAAATTGATAAACTTGACAAACAGATTCTGGAAATCATCTCACAGAATGCCAGAATCCCGTTCAAAGACGTTGCAGCAGAATGTGGCGTGTCACGTGCTGCCATTCACCAACGCGTTCAGCGCCTGATTGACCTTGGCGTAATTATCGGTTCAGGTTACCATGTAAATCCCAAGAGCCTGGGATACAGCACCTGCACATACGTAGGAATCAAGCTGGAAAAAGGCTCTATGTACAAGAGCGTAGTGGCAGAACTGAAGAAGATTCCGGAAATCGTGGAATGTCATTTCACCACTGGTCCGTACACCATGCTGACCAAACTGTATTCTACCGATAACGAGCATCTGATGGATTTGCTGAACTCCAAAATTCAGGAAATTCCGGGTGTAACTGCTACGGAGACCTTGATTTCACTGGAACAGAGCATCAAGAAAGAAATTCCCATCCGTAAAGACGCTGACGAATAATGGAATGGATTGACAGCCTTCATTGGGAAGGAATCCTCATTGGCATCTGCACATTCCTGATTATCGGTCTGTTTCATCCGATAGTAGTCAAAGCGGAATATTATTGGGGAACGCGCTGCTGGTGGATTTTTCTGCTATTGGGCATCGCCGGCCTCATCGGTTCCGTGCTGGTAAGTCAGATTCTGCTGTCGACCCTGTTGGGAGTTTTCTCATTCTCTTCTTTCTGGACCATCAAGGAGGTCTTCGAACAGCGCGAACGCGTGCTGAAAGGCTGGTTCCCAATGAATCCGAAACGGAAGAAGGAATATGAACAGTAATTATACTTCAAATAAAAATAGAATCAGAAAGAATATTAGATTTTCTTTCTGATTCTATTTTTATTATATAACTCCTAATCTCAAAACATACATATCTACGACCAACATATTATTGTATAATACTCATCTCCAACGCTTCCCCACTATCAGGAACAAGCACATTTAAAATTTGCATTTCCTTGTCATAACTCCATATTACAGCATCAGCAAATATATTTTCCTGGTCATGTAATTTTTCAGGCTTTACTTTTTTTTGTTTTTTCCCAGCAATCACAACTTTCTGAGGAGATTTTTCTACATAAAATCGGAAAATCATATTCCGCTTAGATGGTAACTGATAGTTACTACCCTCACGTGAGGAAATAGCAATTTCAAACCCTTCAACTGTTGTTTTCACATTAATCGGAGTCTTCAAGAACTCGTCTTTTAAATATCCCAAGTCGGTCCCTTCATCTTCATACAAAAGGAAAGAAGCACTCTGACCTTCTACTGCTGGAAAGACTTCAAATATAACAGGATATTCGGGATGTTCACCAATATAATTCATCACTGGCATAGTAGGAATGATTGATCCTTGCTTTACAAACATTGGGATACATGACAATGGTGCATCCACTGTCAACCACTGTTCTCCCGAGTAAAGCGTCCTTTTATCATTATAGTTCAACCAGTTACCCTCTGGTAAATACAAGTTCTTGGTTTTCGCATTTTTCTTTACGACTGGAGCTATAAGCAATTCTTTACCAAACATAAACTGTGCATCTGTATCAAATGTTTCCACATCATAAGGATATTCAAGAAACATTGGACGCATAATTGGCAATCCTGCATCATGAGCTTCGCGAGCATACGTATAGATATAAGGAATCAATGAATATTTCAATTCTATAGCTTTTTTCACATTCTGTTCTGCTTCTTCCCCAAAAAGCCATGGTTCAACTGCATTGTTACCTTCATGATGAATACGACTTAACGGATTAAAAGCCCCCATCTGTACCCAACGTGTATAAAGTTCAGCCATTGCTGAATAATCTTTAATATCTCCACAATATCCTGATATATCAGTTGTAGTAAAAGGTATCAAGCCTAATCCTGCAGAAAGTAATACAGGAATCTGATTAGCCATCTGCGCCCATCCCTGCGTTACATCGTCACAGTTTCCACTATCACCAGTCCAACCAAAAGTATAACGCTGCAATCCTGCATAAGCAGCACGAGTCATTTGAAATACACGACGATTGGGATTACGTTTTTCAAACTGCTCTTTCACAACTTTGTCCCAAGTTAACCCATACACATTGTGAATCTCACTATGCATTCCCAAATGATGTTTCATCACCAAACGATCCACATCCTCTTCATTACTCCAAGCAGGCTCACCCATATCCGTCCAAAATCCACTGATACCGTCATTTATAGGCTTTTGCTGATATGCTCCCCACCAATCTGCTACCTCAGGCTTTGTAAAATCTACCACACCACAGTTTCCACCCCATGGCCAAGGCATATCATAAGTTTTGCCTGTTGTTGAATCAGTTACAAAATAACCAAGACTATCAGCCTCCTGCCACTGTTTTTTATTAGATTGAGAAATAACAGGATCTTGTGATACTACAACCTTAAAACCTTGTGATTTCAAATCTGCCAGCATCTGTTTAGGATTCTCATAATTACCTTTACGCCATTCAAAATCTTGCAGGTTCTGAGTCCAACCAATATCTTGATAAATAATATCGCAAGGAATACCACGCTTTCTATATCCAGTCGCAATCTCCCGTGTTAAATCCTCACGAGTGAGCATTCCACGACATTGAGCAAATCCCAAAGCCCATTTGGGCGGCATAATTGGCTTTCCTGTCAGTCCTATATAATGTCCCATAATTTCCTTATAGTCCTTACCAAACATGAAATAATATATCATTTCACCACCTGGAGCTTCAAAACTATAATAATCTCGACTCTCTGTTCCAAACTTAAACTCTGTTTTATAAGTATTATCTAAAAATATACCATAACGATAATTACTCATAAAAAACGGAATACTCTTATATAAAGGATCATCAGCTACACCATAGCAAGGCCGATCACTATTCCACATTTTATATGTTTCCCCTCGTCGATCTAATTTACCGGTTTTTTCTCCCAATCCAAAAAAATGCTCATCACGCCTCAGCATTTTATATTCTACCTTCTTTTCACCTTCACAAGTCCGGCCATCACCATAATCACTAAAAATAAGCTTTTGATATTTATCAAAAACCTGGAGCTTCAAGGGGGATTTATTAACGCGTATTCTCAATACAGGTGTAAAAATCTCATAACAAGACGCTTCCTCATTCACATTGACTACTCCCACATCTTCCAATTCTTCATTAATAACAGCAAACGAAGAATTTAACCGTTGTAATTTCCCATCTGGAGAATACCATATCCGAACTACGGATTGCCCACACAATTTCAATTGAAAAGCTGCTCCATTATCCAAATGAAATGTTACTTCACGTCCTTGTTGCGAAAATGACTTACAAACAGGCACTGCAGCTTGCGCTACGACTGACACAGCTAGAAACAACCATCCAACAATATATCTAAACATAGGCTTATGATTTATAGTTATAATCCTCTAACCTTACAATCTATTCCAATACACAATTAATTTATATCATATAGAGTAAAGTTCTTCATCTTAAAAAAGAATAAGCACCTCTGTAAATCTAACCTCACAGAGGTGCTAACATCAAAGTTCTAATTAATTATTATAATAAAATATTATTTTATAGGCGATACAGATAGCTTTTTCAGCCCCTTCATTTCGTCTGAAGTTGTAACTTCAAATAGACTTATAGCATATCCACCTGCTTCTACTGTATTTATTTTTAGTTTGTTCTTAGAGTTAACAAGCCCTTTTACAATCTGATATGATTGAGGATTTGACTTATAATCAGTATCTTTTGTATCAGCATATATGGTAGCTATATAATTCTTCCCTTTTTCCAAGAAATCAAGCGAAATAACTGATTGATGATTAGCATCACCTGTAGCACTACCAATAAACCAATTATTCGTTCCTTTTTCTTTTCGAGCCACAGTTACATATTTCCCTGGTTCTGCTTCAAGATAAATACTATTATCCCAATCAACCGGTACATCTTTTATAAATTGAAAAGCATCCATAAAACGCTCATAATTTTCTGGAAGATCTGCAGCCATCTGAAGAGGGCTATACATCGTTACATACAATGCTAATTGATTTGCCAATGTAGCATTTACGTGTGAGCTATTATTTGGATTTAATTTGGAAATATTCATTTCAAAAATACCTGGTGTATAATCCATCGGCCCTCCTTGAAGTCTCGTAAAAGGCAAGACTGTCGTATGAAATGTTTTACTGCCACCAAAAGCCTGATACTCCGTTCCACGTGCAGATTCATTTCCAATCAGATTAGGATATGTACGACAAAGTCCTGTAGGACGAACTGCTTCGTGAGCATTCACCATTATTTTATGTTTAGCAGCCTCTACAACACAATACAAATAATGATTATTCATCCACTGCCCATAATGGTGTTCACCATAAGGCAAGATATTTCCCACATACCCACTTTTTACGGCTGTATAGCCATATTTATTCATTAACTGATAAGCCTGTTCAAGATGTCTCTCATAATTACGAGATGAACCAGATGTTTCATGATGCATCATCAATCTTATTCCTTTATCATGTGCGTATCTATTCAACTGTTCAATATCAAAATCAGGATAAGGAGTCACAAAATCAAAAACATAATCTTTTTGATTTCCAAACCAATCTTCCCAACCAACATTCCATCCTTCTACCAACAACTGATCGAATCCATGTTTCGCAGCGAAATCAATATACTTCTTCACATTTCTTGTATTAGCAGGATGATTACCATTAGATTTTACTTTCCGATAATCCGTTTCTCCAAGCTTCACGGACGGAATATCATTAGTATAGCTCCATGGCTTCCCTCCAGCAATCATCTCCCACCATACACCCATATATTTTACAGGTTTAATCCAAGAAGTATCCTCAATTTTACATGGCTCATTCAAATTCAAAATCAAATGAGATGACAAAATATCACGTGCATCATCAGAGACCATAACCGTACGCCATGGAGAATGACATGGAGCCTGTAAACGACCTTTAAATCCGTCTGCATCAGGAGTAAGCCATGACTCAAATACTAAATTTTTATCATCCAGATTTAAATGCATACATGAATAATCAACCAAAGCTGCTTCATGCAAATTAATATACAACCCCTCATCTGTTTTCATCTGCAATGATGTTTGCACTCCTGTTGGGGAAAATACAGTTTGAGAGGCATTGGAAGTTACTGCATTTGGCAACAATGAACGTATTTCAGATAACTTCGACTCCGTATAGTCATACTCCTGAGTATCATAATCCCCAGGAATCCACCAAGCCGTATGATCACCAGTCATAGCAAATTGACTATGCTCCTCTTTTATTACAAAATAAACTAAATTTTTTTGCTGGGGAAATTCATAACGGAATCCAACCCCATCATCATATACCCGAAAACGAATATTCATATAACGATCTGTTGATGGCTGCTTCAACTCTGCAAGAAGTTCATTATAATGATTACGTATTTCTTTGACCTCACCCCATACAGGCTGCCAAGTTTCATCAAAAGTAGATGTAGTAGCATTAAGTTGTTCAAAGCCATCCATCAAATTCTTTCCATCACGTAATTCCAGACCTAATCTACTTTCTTTAATTACAGGTTTACCTTTATAATCTACTTTATAAGTAGGTATCCCATTCTTTAACTGGAAATCAATTGAAACGATTCCATTAGGTGATGTTACCACATCAGCATCAACATTTAATGCTGAAAATAATAATGCAGATATAATTAATTTTAGCTTCATACTGTTTTTTATTCTTATTTATATTCAACGACCAACATGTTCCAATATTTTAATGAAGGCAAAGTAAACTCTAAACGGTTCCCATTTACCTTAAATGCAATTGGGATTACGGCTCCTCCGGCATAATCAGGTGATGCCATCCAAAGACCTTTCACAGAACGTGAAGGACAAATACTAAAGGAAGGGTTTTCAATTGTATTTGGTTCCGGCATAGTTCCATAATCATCACGCCATTCATCACTATCAGCTTGTGATAAATTCAACAAATGAATAACATCCTGATTTTCCAGACTACGCCCTATCGTACATAACTTTCCTTTAACCGGTGGCCAGGATTGCACCTCAAATTTACCGTCAACAGATACAATATCGACATTAGTTGTCAATGAACCACCATCACGCAGCACATTCTGATAAGCAGTCATAAAATCATAATAATGAATTATATCCTTTTTTAAAGCCTCCGTCATTTTCAAATTGTCATTAGGGAAATACTCCTTGCACAACATGTGAGGACCAAGTTCCAAATGCGAACCTCCCAACGCAAACATCACCGCATCGGTCAACAAGACCCCAGGAGTATTAAATTCACCTACATTTTCAGCCAACCAATAGTTCATATAGGCTGCAAATACGGTATTCAACTGATTGCCAGAGTATTCATTATTCTCATCTATAATTGTTTTCAGATGACTAAATTTCGCCTCAGTACGGTCATTATCTTTACCCCATACCTCATTATACAAAAAATCGACCTTTCCTGTTTGGGCTATCTGTTCTGCGCCATAGCGGCTGACAGCATTCATAATCAACCTCTTATCTGGATGTGCCTGCTTCATTGCCTTTATAAATGACGCATAACCTTGTGGCAAATCAACTTCCTTACCATATACATTAAATACGGTTCCTCTGTTTCCCAACTGGTCTATCTGATAACCATCAAAAGCAAAATGATTATATACGTCTGTATTACGTTGTATCAAATAGTCCTGCCATGCCTTATTCCCCGGATCTGTCAAATAAATATTACTTTTCCAACTATCAGGCAATTCATGGCAATCACGCGTTTTTGCCTTATAATCTTTGAAAAGCCCCCAGCTATCTTTCACACCATCCAAATTCGCATCATCCAAAGCACCAAAACAAAGATTATAAAAAATGGACTTCATCCCCAAAGCATGCTGCACCTCAATATACTTTTCCACAGTTTCCGTATATACATCACGATTGGCAATATCCTTATACACAGGCATAATCTGTCCATCACGAGTACTTCCTAAAGGCCAATGATGCTTATTATGCCAGTCTTGGAATTGCACACCATTAATGTGGCAACGGCTCAAATAAGACATCTCATCCTTTATATCTTCATCCGATTTCTGACCAAACTCTGCCACAAATCCATACCTAGGAAATCGTTTCCAATCGCTAGAAGCATCAACCGCAATTGTTCCGTAAATTACTTCCTTATCATCCGATGATGCATAAATATCAACCATATAACCTGTAAAATCTACAGTTGGAAGAGTCCACGTCCATGACGAACCAGCCAAAGGTTGTTCTTCAATTACTTCATCCAAATGACGATAACGAATTTTTGCGTTCGACGGAATGTCACCTAAAATACCAAAACTTACTGTTTCTCCTGGTGCATAACAAGCTTTATCCGTAAATAAAGAAATACCAGTTCCTTCCTCTATTTTAACAGAAACTTCCCCTCCTTCATATTCCAAATTTGCCATTCCTGCTCCGTCATCGTTCTTACATGCAGTAAAAAGGAGAAAAATTCCTGCCAAGTAAATTATTTTTTTCATGATAAACAATTCTAATTTAATCAATTCTTCTGAACTAAGAGTTTTTCTGTAGCTTGATTCAGGGTAATCGTATAGTTTCCCGGATCAGTCACAACCCATTTATTATCTAAGCTTCCATAACCATAATCTGGATTCGTTTTATCAATCCAGTACATATCATATTCACCTGTTTCAAATGTAAGACCATTTTCTACAGCCATAAACCAAGCTCCCATCCAATCAGACTGGTTATCACAGGTAAACTTAATTTCACCTGCTGTCAGATTTCCAGTCCACTGATAAGTATATTCGTCAATCTTTGTCATTGGAGCAGAAGAAGGCAAAGTCCAACCTGCAGGAGTAGCATCACCTATCAAAGAAATTTCCGTATAAGGTTCAAAAGGAGCCATCACCATTTTTTCCTGGCCTGTTGTTATGTCCAAACGAATCTTATAAGCCTTTCCGCATTCTTCTTCTTTCAAAACCCATTTCTGATCTGTACCACCCAATTTTACATTAGTATCCGTATACGGAGCTTTATCTTGAGTTGCCATATACATATTATCCCAACTTCCATCCATGGTTCCAAACTTAAACTCACCATCAGGAGTCCATGTAAATACATCACCATATAAAAATACGAACAGATTCACAGGATCTTGCTTCATCGGTTTAAAAGTCCAATTAGTAAAGCTACCGACAAAATACAAAGTATTAAAAGCTGGAGCCGCTGGAGTACTCTTGACTATATTCAGAGTATTATTCAACAAATCAATCGTAAGCTTATAGGTTCCGGTTTCTGTTACCTGAAATTTCAAGTCATCTACCGTATCATCAACTTTTTGAATAATATTTGTGGTCATACCATCACTTAATATTTGTTCTCCATCAGGAGCACAAACATAAGCAATAGAAGAAAAGTCCATTTGAGTAAAGAACTTAAAATCCTTACCCTCGGTCAATGTTGCAGTAATATTAAAAATACCAGGTTGCTGGTTATCAACCAGACTGCACACTCCCATTTGTTCTACATACCATCCACCTTCCGTCGCATCACCACAAATATATAATGTCTCAGAAACCGGTTCATAAGTAGTCACTTTAAAAGAAACAGAAGAATTCTGCTCATAGTCTTCATAACCAACGACCTCTGCAATCACAGTTGCTTCAACTTCCACTGTTTCACCGTATGTCAAACTAATTCCAGCAGCATGCAAATAATCATTTAATTCTCTAACTGTAAAAGCATAAGAAAGTTCCTGATCATTAAATCGCTTATTTAACAATGGTTCTGTTGGTTCAGTACTTCCTTTCTCCCGCAGCTCCAACTTATAATTCAACCGTGCTCCTGTCCCATAATTTGTACCACTAGTCCACTTTAATGTTAGAGCTGTCAAAGCTGCATCATTTTCATTAAGATTAATCACCTCCTTATCAGCAGTCAATGTCAGCACATCATAGCCTTTATTTGTTTCAGTCAAATCCTCTGAACAAGAACTTAACGTAAAAACACAACAAAGCAATACGGATAAATAAAAAAATATATTTTGAACTCTCATAATCTATAAGTTTAAGTTATTAATAACCGGGGTTCTGTACCATCAATGCATTCGCATCCATTTCTACTTGTGGAATAGGTAGTAACATACGGTCTTTAGTTGCATTTACCTTGCCAATAGAATTAAAGAACTTCAAGGCATAATCTCCCCCATCAATACGGATTAAATCAAACCAGCGATGACCTTCGAATGCAAGTTCCATCCGGCGCTCATGAATGATTTTCTCCTTCATTTCCTCCTTATTAGTTGACAGAAAGTCTCCTAATCCGGCGCGACGTCGTACTATATTCAATGGAGTTTGCGCCTGAACCGTTTCACCCAATTCATTCAAAGCCTCCGCCTTCATCAATAATACATCCGCATAACGGTAAGCTATAAAGTTCTGAGGACTTGTCTCTGCATCCTGATATAAATTTAAAGAAATAGGAATAATAAATTTACGCACATTACGCCCAGTCATAAAAGCATAACTTGCCTTATAGGACTTTCCATCAAAATCTGGACATCCTTCATAAAATACGGTAATATCTTTACGTTTATCACCTTCTTCATACGATTCAAAGAATTCATCAGTAGGTTGATTCCACCCATAAGAGCCATAAGTAAATCCAGAGTTACGAGGCCCCATAAATGTTGAACACCAGGATGACTGTCCATCATTTGCCCAAAAACCGCCCGTTCCTGCATTCTCTCCAGAATATTGTATTTCAAAAATAGATTCTGCACTATTCTTATTTTTAATTAAATTCTCATTCCATAAAGAAGCATAATCACAAGCTGCCAAATCATATCCCATCGTAGCGATCTCATCACATAAATCAACAACTGCTTGATAAAATCCTTCTTCGGGTGCTAAAGATGCATAGGTATTACCGTATGAAGCAAGAGTCAAATAAACTTTTGCTAACTGAGTGCAAGCGGCATCCTTAGTAGCACGTCCTAAGTCAGCTGGAGCTAACTCATTTTTTTGAGGTAAGCGTTCTATAGCCTCCTTACAATCTTTTATAATCAGGTCATAGACTTCTGTTACTGTATTACGGGCAATGTCTTTAGGGTCACTAACTTTAGCCGGTTCTGTACGAATAGGAACTCCTCCAAAACAACGAACCAAGATAAAATAATAATGCGCACGTAAAAAATAAGCCTCACCCAAAGAACGGGTCAATATTTCCGAAGAAATATTATCCGCATTAGCTGATAAAGACTGAATGGCTGTATTGCAATTACCAATACCAGTATATCCTCCTCTCCATAATCCAACTGCAAGATTATTACTTGGAGTTGCATAGAAATTAGCAACTTCTTTTGTTTCAACTCCATCAGTACCTGTAGAAGGATCTCCCCCCGCTTCGCTATCACCGGCACAAATATCCATACTCCAGATACGCTGATTATAAAGATTCATAGACTGTAAAGACTGATAACATCCGTTAGTCATAGCTACAGCCAAATCATCGCTCATAGGAATAGTAGTACTAGGAGAATCCTTAGGATACTTTTCCAAAAAATCACTGCAAGAAGAACAAGTCAGCAAAGCAGATGCCAATATTATATAAGTAATATGTTTCATAATAATTGTTTTTTCAGATTAGAAATTAAAGTTGACTCCTAAACTAAGAGTTCGTGAAATAGGATAACGATTATTATCTATCCCATTAATATCTACTTCTGGGTCAAAACCAGAATATCCAGTAATAGTAGCCACATTATCGCAAGAAACAAACAGACGTGCATTCTCCAAGGTTAACTTCTTTATCCATTTTTTGGGGAAATTATATCCTAACGTAATATTCTTTATACGCAAATAAGAGCCGTCCTCAACCCAACGGTCAGAAACACGATTATTCTTAGCTGGGTCATTTAGTACCGCACGAGGCATAACATAACTTGTTCCTTCCCCTGTCCAACGGTTCAAAACTGCCGTAGTCTGGTTCGCAGCCCCAGCCATTCCCTCATTCGTTATATTATTTGCATTAAAAATATCATTTCCACTCACTCCCTGCAAATAAATAGACAAATCAAATCCTTTATAACTCAAGTTATTATTCATTGAGAATATCCACTTAGGAGATGGATTACCGATAACAGTACGGTCATCTTCATTAATTTTTCCATCATTATTCAAATCTTTAAAACGAATATCACCCGGACTAGTTTCCGTACTTTGGAATGCATGTGAATTAACTTCCTCCCAATTTTGGAAAATACCATCAGTCACATACCCATAAAAAGTATTTATCGGAAATCCATTAGCCAAACGAATTACATTCTCACCGGCAATCTCATTACGGAACATCGGTATGTTGCTATTTAAATCTACAATCTCATTGGTATTATAAGTCAAATTCAAACTAGTATCCCAGTTAAAATCCCCTCCAACAAAGTTATAAGTATGTAAAGCCAACTCAACACCTTTATTACGGACCTTTCCAGCATTAGTCTGACAACTTGAGACTGTTTCATCAAATCCGGCAGTAATAGGAACTGAAGCTGAAACTAACATATCCTTTGTATTCTTTACATAAGCATCCAAAGATAGATTTACACGCGAATTAAACAAACTTAAGTCAACTCCGATATTGGCCTGATGAATAGCCTCCCAACGGATATCAGGATTATACAAACTTGTTGTAGTCAACGCATCGACAACCTCCCCTCCAAAAGCATATTTACGGATATCAAACAATGCTGCAAAATCATAATTACCAATTGAAGCCTGATTACCAGTTACTCCATATCCTGCACGTAATTTTAAATCGGACACGACCTCACTTTGTGGAAACCAAGATTCTTTGGATATACGCCATGCTAATGACACAGAAGGGAATGTACCCCAACGATTATTTTCTCCAAAACGTGAAGAACCATCACGTCGTACAGTTGCCGTAACTAAGTATTTATCATCAAATGAATAGTTGACACGAGCCATATACGAAAGTAAAGCCCATTCGCTCATGGAACCCGTCAAGCTTGTTATTTCCTTCGCATTGGTCAACTGACTAAATTCATTAAATAAAAAGCCAGATACATTACCATTCATGTAATTATATTTATTCCACTGTGCAGAACTACCTACCATAGCATCTAAATGGTGCTTTCCAAAATCTTTATTAAAAGTAAAATAGTTATCCCACAAGTAAGTAAAAGATTTATCACTACTTTGGTACTTACTTGTTTCACCAGCTTCTCCAGAAGCAGTCCAGTCATACTTTGGATATAGGTCCTCATTAAACCAAAATTTAGCATCATAGCCAAATGTTGACTTAAATTGCAACCAGTCACAAAACTTTATTTCTGCTGAAATATTAGCCAAGAAATTATATCCATCCGTCCGCTTGCTATCATTGTATATAGGCCCAATAGGATTACGCATCGTTCCGTACCAGTTAGCCTGTGAACGATTGTCGTAGTCCGGATAACCAGGATAGCTCCAGTCACCCTCATCTGTTTTAACTGGCTGTGTAGGAAGTGCCTTCATTGCACCTGCCACATCATAGCTTCCTGAAGTTTTAGTATCAGTAGAAAATGTCAGGTTATTTGAGAACTTCAACCAATTCAAAACCTGAGAGTCCGTGTTGGCTTGAAACGTAAAACGGCGATATTTAACGCTCTCTACCACACCTTTTTGCTCTAAAAATCCACCAGAAACATAATAATGAGACTTTTCATTCCCTCCAGAGTAACTAACTGTATAATTTTGTGATAGTCCTGTACGGAACATTTCATCAAGCCAATCAGTACTTGAAGTCAATGAAGAAGGATCTGCCCACAAAGGATTTGTTGTTTGCCCAGCCGCAGAAAGCATATCATTGCTATAAGCTGCATACTGGCTCGCATTCAACATCTCTGGTTGATTCGTAACATTCTGTACAGCCCAATTAGCACTGAAAGAAAGCTTACCTTTCCCACTTTCTCCCTTTCTCGTAGTAACCATTACTACACCATTAGCACCGCGAGAACCATAAATAGCTGTGGCAGAAGCATCTTTTAGAACATCAACACGCTCGACATCTGCCATATTGATAGAATTAAGTCCTAAATCTGTAGGTACTCCATCAATTACTATCAACGGATTACTATCATTGATAGAACCAATACCACGTACTCGAATAGTAACATTATCTCCGGGCTTACCACTATCTATAATCTGCAATCCTGCAACTTTACCTTGCAGTGCCTGACCTACGTTAGATATTGGAGAGTTCTTCATATCCTTCGCTCCGACAGAACCTACTGCTCCTGTCAGGTCACTCTTTTTCATCGTACCATATCCCACAACAACTACCTCGTCCAATAGTTCCGTGTCATCTTTCAAAGTAATAACAAGCGGCTGGTTACCTGTCACTGTTACATTCTGACTTGCGTATCCTATATAAGAAATCACCAAAACCGATCCTTTAGGAATACTTAAAGAGAATTTTCCATCAATATCCGTTATAGAACCATTCGACGTTCCTTCCTGGATAACATTTGCCCCAATAACAGGTTCTCCTGTAACATCCTTTACAGTACCTGTTACCGTAAGATTCTGACCAAATACACTCGCTGTAATAAATAGCCCTCCTAAAAGAGAAAGCGCTCGCTTCTTTTGTAGAAACCTTGAAGTGTTGTTTTGCATAAATTAGACTTTTAATTAATAAATTAGATGTAATATTACTACATCCTTTTCCAATAATGCAAAAGTATTATGCTAATATAAAAGCTTCAAGGCAACCAAGTATAAAAGTAGTAACTTAAGATACTCAAATAATCATAACATTCTAATTATTATAATATTAGAGAATGATTCCAATGTCAAAAAAGTAGTAATCCAATAAATGAAAAGCAAGACGCTACTGCTCTAAACTACCAATTTGCATGACATATTTTTCAAATTCATCCCGATTGCAAGCCGCCTTATTCCGTGCCTTAGTTCGATAATTATAAATGGTAGTAACCGAATAACGAAGGAACTGAGCTATTTTTACACTATCTGTAATACCTAACCGAATCAATGCAAAAATACGCAACTCTGTATTAAGCCGTTCATTCGGCTTTAAATGAACTTTTTCACTTTCAATTAATAGTTTATTAAAATCATCAACAAAAGTCGGAAACAACAACAAAAAGGTATCATCAAAACTCGCATAAAAATCTTTTAATTCTTTATCAACCAGTCGAGAAGACTTCAACTGATGATACAATTCCTCAACCTTTCCAACCGCAGCTAACTTAGCTAAACTTTTACGGTATTCATCCAACTTCTCAATATACGTTGAGCATTGATCAAGATAACGTCCTATGTAAATCTCCTTTAAATAAGTATTCTCACTCAATGCGTGATTCAACTCCTTCAACTTAGCATTTGACAGGCACAAGTCATTGTTTAAATCCTGTAATTTCCGGTTCGCATCTATTACTTGACGTCGTGCTACCGCCAGACGTTTCATCTGGTAATACATATAATAAACTCCTCCCAATAAAATAAATGACAAGATACAAATACAAATAAACATTATTTGTAACTTATGCTGCCGCCTTGCTTTTTCTAAATGATAAGCCTCATTTATCACCGGAAATATTTTCAAGGTTTCTATAATCCGTAAACGGGCATTACACATAGCTGCATCTTCCATACAAAGTTTCAAATAAGAATAAGCACGATCGAGGTCTCCCTCTTGATAAAGTAACACAGCCAGTTCTCTCAAGGAAGCATATTCTCTAACTCCCGATTTCATATCAGCTATAGCAGAAAGCAACAAACAGCGTTTCTGGTTCTCTTTATCTCCAATTAAAGAATAAGAGTTTGATAATGTATAATAAAGTATAGCCTCATCATGAACTTCCATTTTATGTTTATTAGTATAGTCTTCAAGCATTGCAATAGCTTCCTTACATTGACCATGAACATTATAACGATCAGCCTTAACAATTTGATAAGTAACAGACTCCTGATTATTTACCAGCAAAATAGAATCTCTATAAGAATCCGTTAATCTATTATATTGGCCTTTTTGGGCAACAGAAACCGTATAATCAGCCATATTCCCATAAACAGTACGATAAACATGATAATAATAAGGTCGCAAATAATCAGGCAACCGTTCCCGATTAACCTTTTTCATCAAATCCAGAGATTCTTTAAACATACCAGCAACTCCAGAAATCTCCGCCATATTCATTAAAGCATTTATCTGGTAATCCTCATTCTGGATACGTTGAGCAACTTCATAAATAGCACGAGCCACATGCAATGAAGAGTCAGCATTAAAAGAAGAATATCCAGAATATAACTCTCCTAATATATGATAACGTTGTTCATTAGTTTCTGAATTATCTAACATTTTATTCAAACGCTCCAAGTATTCCAAACGCTTCTTTATATACAAAGGACGTTCTTTAATTGCTTTATCAAGCTCTGATAACAACATAGGCATCTCATCTGCCATAGAAACAATAGCAAAAAAAAGCAGAAACAACGAAATCAAGAATTTCTTCATTCTAGATACAATAACTATAAGTTAAACCAAATTCAAATCTATCGTATGAACACAAAATTAATCAATTAAATGAAACAATAAATATTTCTTTCTCAAATTATAACTGATTTGAATATACCATAAAAAATTTATTTCAATGCTCCAGCCGCCTTCTGTCCATAATAAGATAAATTACTGAAATATAGGTCATCTATTACATACTGGTAAGTCAGATTCTGCTGTCGACCCTGTTGGGAGTTTTCTCATTCTCTTCTT
>ENA-OOXM01000698-OOXM01000698.1-human-gut-metagenome-genome-assembly--contig:-NODE-698-length-29402-cov-5.419600_pt1 | contig 29402 bp, 23 predicted proteins | sample MGYA00241589_ERZ501347 | MGnify/ENA primary metagenome ERZ501347 (study PRJEB25962, sample SAMEA2042832) | human gut metagenome | biome: human gut; feature: human-associated habitat; material: faeces...
GAAGCGAGACGCTGTATGGTTTGCGGCTGTTCTTATATAAATTGACGACGAAGCGTGTAGCTTTGCTTATCAGAGTAACTTTTTTCGACGGTATTTTTGATTGGGGTCGTTGGGCTTTTCTGGAATGGTGCGCTCAAGAACTCCGATATTTAATAAGGTTGTAATATACTTCAGCCTATTCTTAGACTGATTGGTAATATTTAGCCTGTCCATAATTTCTTGTGCAGTTCTCGGTACCGAACAAAAGTTTCTGATATCTTCTTCTTTCTTTGTTAGCTTACGAGTAACAGAGTGCGTGTTAGGATGGTCGGTTTTCTTGTTGTCTTGGTTACTTTTGTTGGTAACTAAGTTACTTTCTTTAGTAGCCAAGCTATGCTCGTTGGTAACTAAGTTGCTTTCTGATATGGCTTGGTTATTATCACGAGGTATGGTTATGACAAATTCATTTGCGGCATGGATGATGTCTTTTTCTTCAATACCGTTAAAGAAAATAGCATTTGGGTCATATTCAAGTGCGCGGCGTACACCGCTTCCGGCTCCTGTATATGGTAATAGATAGTTGGCATTTGAAAATAAGAACATGTTGCGTGGCATTGATGTACCGTTCTTTATATCTTCAATAGTCAACCCATTGGGTAATGTGCCAGGGCTGTGAATTTCTACACGATTGTCGAAAATGAAGATCCGAATAGGGGATTTAATATTCAGCGATCGGTGCACGAGTGCATTAACAACATATTCTGTAAGGCTTTCGTATGGTATCTCTAGTTCACCGATTGAGTTGAATTCATTTACAACCTGCACTTTACGCATGTTGCGGGTGAAGAAATTCATAATAGTACGAAACTGATGGAGAATGTTACCTTCAATTTCCATATCGTGCATCTTGTCGCGGAACTGTGTTCCTCCTATTGAATTGCCTATATAGCTGATACATTTAGCCGTCATAACAGGTAGCCAACGCTGAGTGTGTTTGCCAAATAACAGCATAGCCGCAACGGTTATTTTGCCATCAGGACGAATAAAACGTAGATTCCTTAGTAATTTTTCTATGGTCGTTCCCTTTATGACATATTCAGCCATTTCGTTAAGTGAATAGTCTTTCATATTCAGTTCATCGATATTTTTACCTTTAAATACCGGTGCGAAACGGCTCATTAGATAAAGTTTGATGGTGTTTGCATCAAGGTCGTCAATAGTGGCATTAGGTACAGCTGCTTCATCGGGAGCAAAGCTACCGCATTCACTCATCATCTCGGCAAGTTCCGAATTGTCGAATACTTTACGTTTGTCAGCACCATTCTTTACCCATATAATTCCTTTATTGTCGTGATATGGTTTATTCTTTCCTTCGGGAATAGTGGCTACTACAACTGCGCCTCCAGAAGTGGGCACATTATTAACATCAATCAATATATTAGGAATTACATTTTCAGATGCTATACTTGTAAGTAAATTAGTAGTTTCCTGTAGTTCTTTATATGAAAGGGTGTTAATTGCTCCAGACTTGTCGTTGATTCCGATAATAAGTCTTCCACCATGAGAGTTGCTGAACGCTACCATCTCACAGCCTATATCATAACGGTCGTTTACCCTCTCCTTAAATTGCACCTGACCAGCTTCTGCCAAGTCTCGCATCTGAAGTAATTCTTGTTCTGTCATATCATATGTTAAATTGATTTATTTATAACCTAACGTCATAAAAATGAGGTAAGAATCGATATATTCGCTTATATTTTTCTATTTCTGTAGGAGTCAAATTACAATAGATATACCATCCTGATAGCTTAGGTTCACCAATTCCACCCAAGCCAGCAATTATTTTATATTTAACACTATTTATTATCCCTTCAGTATGATAAGGAATTGTATTATTAGATAATAGTAGCTCAACACGCTTACCTGATAATGGTTTCCCATTTAAGTATATTGTAAGCCCCTTTTGCAAGCTGAAGTTGAGTAGCTTTTGAATATTATCTGCTAGAGTTGTTAGAAAACCTTCATCTGCAAAGAGATTACTAACTTCAGGATTTAAATTAGTAATACAAATTGAGGTGCCGTCTTCTGTATCTGTATTGGGTATTTCTATATATGTAAATGACCAATCATCAATTGTATCTGATGATCCATCTTCATTCTTTATGGTTCTTACTTTTTTACTCCAGTCATCAACATCAACTTCTACTCTAAAAGAATCCTGCTTGAACTGAGATTTAACTGTAAAGGTTCTTCCTATTTTAAATAAGGATCTTTTCATTCCAATTCCAAAGCGTCCTACTGTTCCATTCCCTTTAGGAGCATCTTCTGGGCGACCAAATCGAAATGCATATCTTTTGGCTGTATCAATAGAAAAACCACCGCAATTATCTATAATTTCAAAATGATCTTTATTTACGACAAGATATATATTTAAGTCCGAATAATCGTTTGGGCTAATTCGATTTGCGCCATCAATAGAATTGTCTAACAAATCTATGATTGCATCTTCTATCGAGATGTCTCGAGTAATCATCTCTATGAAGAATTTTTTTGTTGGATTGCCTTCTATAATATTAGTATCCATCTTTTTATATTTAATTAAGATAAAATATATTCTAATGCGTTAATGTTGATGTATAACCTTTCATTTCCTATTCCGAAAAGCTTCTCTAGCATGAAGTCTATAACCATATTTCCGTCTATAAGAGTGATATGATCTAAACCCTGTTTGGCGAAAATTTTCTCTGCTTCTTTAGAAGATGAAGAAGAAGAGGGAAATGAAGCCTTGTTCGAACTCTCCTAGAACAGTACTCCGAATATGTTATTTCCCTTTTTTATAATCTTATTTAAGTCCCTAATTTGCATTGAAAGACAACAATCATATTACTAAAATCGACTTTAATTCAGCCATGATTATCAATGTTTACATCATTGCTTTTGGGTAATGATAGAATTGTTAAATATATACTTCTCTAACTTTTTTATCATAAAAGATTATTTTTCTTTCCAATATTGGACTACTTCAAACAAATCGCCTTTTTGCAGCTCTTTAATGTTGGAAACACATTGCCCGTTGTTTATCTTTTCAAGATTCCGCATAGTGCGAGTACCATCTTTTTCAGTTAAACCTAGGAATTTGTTTATTGCTTTTGTATTATTAAGGTCGTTTATCGGTAAAAGAAATGCTGTTTCACATTCTTGTGAAAAATCAAAATCACCTTGATTGTATTCAGAAATGCCTTGAGAAAGTAGGATGATGGAAACTCCATATGAGCGAATCTTCCTAAGCAAGACTTCTAGAATCTCCAAAGATTTTTTTTCACGGAATAGATCGTGAGCTTCGTCAATCATTAATACATAGCGCATACTTCTGTTGCCATCAATTACTTCTGTGCCACCCATATTTGTGAAAACATTGAATATGTAGTTAATGATGAGAAAGATTGACGTGAATCGAACCGTGCTATCTAACTCACCTGATAGTGAAAAGTAGTAATTGTTATTTAAGAACATACTAGGGTCGTTTACTTTTGATGCGAAAAGCTCATATTCACTAAGACGTTCCATAATCTCTGTAAGAGTGTCGCGGTTATTACCGACCGATTCTATTACTAAATCGTAAATATCCTTCAATGATGGATGTTTACCGTCTTTGTGTTGGATGAACGCTTCTTTAGTGGCGTCTTTTAGCGTTTGTTGTTGCTTCTTGCCAATATTGGAGTATTTGGCTATAATGTCCACAAACTTATTTATACCAACTAGTTTGTTTTTTTCGTTAACATTGTCAATGAACGAAACCGGATTCAAAGGGAATGGTGTGTCAGGTGCACTTATACATTTGGTATGAGTTTCTATAAAAAAATCATTCATTTTGACTTTGTCGTCTTCGCTTAATCCTTTAAAATCAAGGAATAAGAAATTGACTTGACCTTGTGTCTGCTTATATAGTTGACGAAGAAACTCTAGTGCAAATTGAGTCTTACCAGAACCAGACTTTCCTGCTACAGCAATATGTTGATTATTGTAGCGAGTGGAGTCATTAAAACAACAATATATATTCTCACCAGTCGAAATACTATAGCCAACTTTTATTTTAATAGGTCCAGAGAATACACTTTTTGTAATATGTTGGTTTCGGTTTTCAACACAATCAAATCTTTCAGGAGTTTCCTCAATCATATCAATTCCTTTTCTGAAATATTCAGTTAGGAAATCGAAGAAAGTATATTGTGGATTATTTTCAAATAGATAGTTCATTTTTTCTAACCCATGATCAATATGTAGTTTTATATACTTTGGAATGAGTTCGTTATTCTTAGTTATTCCGTACGCTTGACAAATTAAGGCAATGTAAAAATCTCTATACTGTTCATCAAACAGAATGTGATCTTTATATTCCTTTCCTTGTGAATCGTAGACAGAGAATTCTTGCTGTGTAAAGCGTTTGCCTGTAGATAATGAATAGCCTAATGCAATACGAGCTATCACATTTTCTTTTGTTCCTCCTGTAAGTTTTTTAGTTAACTGAGTAACAATGGCTTGATTTTTGCCTGATGTTTTGATATTAATTTGCATGTTCGCTATTGTTATATTCATCAAAAAGATTTTCAGCTTTCACTTTTATGAAGTGCGAGCCATCTTTCTCATTGTTTATTATATATGATTTACTTACAATTGGTTGAATATATTGGTATTCTTCTTCCGTTAATTCTTTTTTAAGAAGAGGGAAAAGTATTACTTGTTTAGAGACATTTGGATAAAACTTCGTTAGTACATTTTTTGTATGTTGTGGGTCAAATTTCTGCATTGGGCTATCAATGAAAACAGGGAATTTTATTTCTGTTTCATCTACTAAAGCACTTAAAAGTGCAGATGCAAACATTTGGCGTTCACCCATAGAAAGAATGCTATTGTCAATTTTTTTATCATCATATCCAAATAGACAAATGTCAACATCATCACCGTTTCCATTTATATCAACGATTACTTTCTTAATTAAGTTGGTCTTATGTAAATATGATTGAAGTTTCGTCTCCAGTTTTTTCGCAAGAGCCTTTTTCTTTTCTTCTTTAAAGCGAATAAGAAATTTTTGTATCTTGTGGATAAGTCGTGTCGCTTCGTTATCAACTGCACGATTCTGATCAGAAACATTTATTTTTTTTGAGAGGATTTCTTTTTGTTTTTTATGGGCGATTACTTGATCTTTAAGTAATTCAATTTCGCGTTGTTTTTTCCCAATATCCTCTCCTATAGAATCTATTTCCCGATCTATCTTATCCTTTCGTGCTCTCAAATTTTGAACATAATCACTTTCTGCTTTTTTCTCGGCTTCTCGAATGTTCTTCTCAATCGAATATAATTCACTTTTAGCTTTTGTGTATTTGTTGATTAGACTTTCAAAAGAAGATTTGCTATCTTTGATTTTCACAATTATGCGCATGAACTCTTCAATCTGTCCTTGATTAAAGTCGTGTAATGTACAGAAGTGTTCAAACTTACTTTCATCTGAAACATTGTAAAAATGTTTTTTGATTAGTTGTCTAATCTGTGATTCGTAGAAATCCCGAGTTCTTATATCAATTGAGAAAGGTAGTTCTCTCTTAGCTTCTTCAATGTCACCAAGTATGACATCAGTTTTATCATTGACTCCTTCCAGTTGAAGTTTGTTTTGTTTATACGCTTTTTCTGTTTCTAATTGTGAGGAAAGTTCAGCCATAAGGCCTCCAGCTAAACCAAATGGAATTAGATTGTATAAATCTTTAAGACTGTCGTCTGCATCCGTTAATACTGTTTCAAGTTCCGTTTTCCGATCATTTAATTTCTTCAATTCGTCTGCAGACATCATGTCACCTTCACGAATCAATTTTGATTGAAGTTCAGCCGAATTATGACGTTTGATTACTCTTTCATCTTCCAAATTGGTGATGTCTTCAGATAATCTATCAATTTCACTTTCTTTGAAATCAATATCTGTGATTAATGTTTTTAATTCACGTTTCTCTTGTGGCTTAGCGGATTCTTTTCTATAGTCATCCTGAATTCTGATTAATTCATTTTTTAAATCTTCGTATTTTTGTATACCAAGAACTTGAGAGTACGCAAGACTTAAATCTCGGCGTTGCTCAGGAGTGTTGATTTGAGCAAATGAAACAATTTTCTCGGCATCAAAAAAAAAGAATTTTGCAATCTCAATAGGAAGTATATAATCTCGGATGAATATTTCCTCTTCTTTCGCTATTTCCTCTTTTGACCCTGTGAACAAATCATTCTTTCTACCGTCGATTAAAATTTCTAATTCATCATCGTAATTTGTTGCACTGTCGTATGAACGGACAATTGTTATTTCTGTGCAAGGCGTATCTGGAATCTCTACATCCGTAAATGTGACAGATACAGAGAATCGAGTTTCACCATCTTTTTGTGCTGCAAAATTGAGACTATTACCGATGTATTTGCTATAACCTCCTTTTTCGTCAATTTCTTTGCGATATAATTCATCGACTTTCCCCATGTTCTTACCATATAAGCACCAAACTAGCGACATGAGAAAAGTTGTTTTCCCAAAACCATTATTACCGCTGACGATGATCAGATTCTTATTCTCATCTGGTAAAAGTTCAATCTTATTCTTCCCTTTATAGATTCTGAAATTATTAAGTTCTATTTCACGTATCGTCATGATTTCTTTTTGTTTACAAATTCTTCTAAACGAGATTCTATTTCTGTTTTTAAGCCACGGCGTCGTTGCATTAGTGACTTACTTTTCTGGAGCATAAGAAGCTGTTCGATCAATTCACCCTCTTCAATGTTTTCTTGGCAAATTTCTCGCATCAAGTCTGCTTCCAATTTGTTTTTTATCTTGCCCTCTTCCATATTTAATGAAGAATTATAGATTTTGTTATATATTTCTGATACTTGATGTGCAAAGTTAAAATCTCGATACCAATTTACTTGAATTGCAATCAATTCTTGATCTGTAATGAGTTTTATTTCAGAATTATGTTTTTGCAATTCATGTTGGACATTCAGGAGATCTTTTAATATTTTTGCTCTATACGTAAAGGTATAAGGTCCCATATCATTCACAGCTCGTCTTCCATCACGGCGTAATGGAAACCTGTTCTCAATGATATTTCGTTCTTGATCTAACTTCAACCTAAAATCATAGAGCGGTTGCATCCATTCTCGTCCATTCTTTATGAGTGAGCGCATGGATTTATCGTCCTTTACAACTGTACATGTCCAACATCCGAAACGGCTTTGTCCGCATGAACCATGACTTTTATCTGTTACAACTGTTGGACATTCGTAATCGTCTGCACTTGCATCAAGATAAATGTTAAATAAGATTTTGTTATCAAATCCCCAAGGGGAAGGTATGGCGTTTATAATGTACCAGACTTCTTCTAGTAACAATTCTTTGATTGGCGCATATACATATGTATTTGCCAATAATGTATGATTAGTGAGTCGCTTGCCGTGGATTTCATGTTTCTTGATAGAACGAGCACGAGTTGCACTTTCTGCTTTTCTCGTGCCAATTAAAATTATAGCTTCACCACATTCGTCAACTTGTTCTATTATAAAACGTGCAGTAGGCTTAATTTTCATTTTCTCAGTACACCATCTAAATGCTGTGTTTGGAACTGGATATCCTTTTCCAATAACATTTACCCAAAAGGAGTCTTCAAGTTTAGGCGTAGTCTTGCGGACAAAAAAAGGCAAATCTTCTTCTCTCGCTTTTTTCTCTATTTGTTCTAAAACTTGGTCAACATACGATGCAATGATAGGGTTTTCAACCATAGTATCATTGCATACTACGTATATTGGTCTTCGAAGTTGAAACGGACCTGGAAGCTCTTTCAATTTTTCGAGTGCTATCCATACAAGCATTAGTAGTGCTGTTGAATCTTTTCCACCACTAAATCCTATAATCCATGGTCGAGTAGATTCATCAGCATATGCATACTGGTCTAGAATTTCATCTATTATATATTCAATACGTTTATTTCTCATTTTAGATTTTAAATCATAAATCTGGTGTTTGATTTATGTGCTGAGAACTATGAATTATTGTTCGCTAAATCGTCTTATCCTACATCTTATAGATGTGATATTTTAACTCTGGCTAAAGGTCTGGTTGATGATTTTATGCTCTTTTTTTGAATCTGTTGTTGGGCTAAAACTTAAATTTCAGAGTAATTTATATAATCTTTTCATTTTAGTTAAAACTTTTTTAGACGATTTGTGCCAATTTTCATATCAGCAAAATAATAATTATCATATCGCAAATATAATGACTTTCTTTCACTTGGCAAGAGAAAATGAATAGTTTTATGGTGAAATCAGTTAAGAATATTAATCTGAAATATAGTTTAACGGCGATGCTATTTATTTCTTTTAACGAATTTTAATTAGTTTAATATAAGGTAATCAATTGTTGTATTTTAACGACAGAACGCGGGACTTGTTTAATTTTCAATTTGTTGTCATGCTCTATATTGGTTGAAATTCTGTTAAAGAACTTGTAAATAATGGCTATGAAAGACTTCCTAAAATTAATAAAAGAAGTTCATATAATGCCTCCCATTTGTATGGAAAATGAAATAAAACAGCCGCAAGTCATACCGGATGTCTCGCTTTCGTGTAGAAATGAAGCGAGACGCTGTATGGTTTGCGGCTGTTTTTATATAAATTGACTACTAGGCGTGTCGTTTTGCTTATCAGAGCAACTCATCGGATGTGTATCCTTTGGGCAACGGACGGCAGTTGTATGCAGATGCCATAATTTCGCCGTAAGCTCCTGCCGAGCGAAGTGCGAATAGGTCGCCTCGCTTCACGCGATTCAAGTCGATGGCTTTTCCGAATACGTCCGAAGATTCGCAGATAGGACCTACTACATCGTATGTCTCTCTTTCTTCTTCCGAAGTGATATTCTCTATCTTGTGATATGCCTGATACAGAGCCGGACGAATAAGATCGGTCATTCCGGCATCTACTATGGCGAACTGCTTGTTGGTTCCCTGCTTTACGTAGATTACCTTGGTGATGAGGCTTCCGCATTGACCTACCACGGCACGTCCCAACTCAAAGTGAAGAGTCTGCTGAGGTCTCAGTCTGAGGTGCTTATGATAAGTGGCGAAGTATTCTGCAAAGCCTGGGATAGGGCAACGGTTGGGGTGAGTATAGTCGATGCCCAAGCCTCCGCCTACGTTGATGTGCTCTACTATGATTTGGCGAGCGTACAACTTTTCCTGCAACTCGTTGATGCGGTTGCACAATGCTATGAAGTCGCCCATGTCGAGAATCTGCGAACCGATGTGAAAATGAAGTCCCACAAACTTAACGTTCTTCATGTTCAGTGCGAGATCGATAACGTGATCCATATCGCGCATGCTGATGCCGAACTTATTCTCTGCCAGTCCGGTAGTGATGTTAGCGTGAGTATGTGCACCCACATCCGGATTTATACGGAATGCTACACGGGCAATCTTTCCCTTAGCCTCCGCCAACTCGTTTATAATTTCAAGTTCGGGCACAGATTCCACGTTGAAGCAGAATATATCATTATCTAACCCGAGATTGATTTCGCGGTCTGTTTTTCCTACGCCTGCGTAAACTATTTTATTAGTAGGGAATCCCGCCTTTATTGCAGCGCTTATTTCTCCGCCACTTACACAGTCAGCTCCAAGTCCGCTCTCGCGAATGATAGAAAGAACCTTTGGGTTAGCGTTAGCTTTTACTGCATAATGCACGCAGAATTTGTTGTATTTGTCGGCTTCGGTGCGAATCGTTCTCAATGTTTCGCGCAGCAGATTAACGTCGTAATAATAGAACGGCGTCTCCATCTGGCGGAATTTATCTATAGGGAATGTTCCTTTCATAATTGTATTGCACATTAAAAAAGCCACAAGGATAGGGCATAGGCTGCCTTATGACTTGTGGCTATATGGGTTAATTCTTATTTATTGTTGAACAAGACATCGCTCAGCGACTGCAACGCACGCTTCTTGTCTGATTCGCGAACAAGGAACGAGATGTTATAGTTGCTACCGCCAAATGAAATCATGCGGACAGGAATATCGCGCATAGCGTCGAGAGCCTTAGCTTCGAAACCTACGTTTTCCCATTCCAAATCGCCAACAACGCATATGATACACATGTCGTAATCTACTGTTACGGTACCATATTTCTTCAAGTCGTCTACTATTTCATTCAGGTGCTTGGTATTGTCTATCGACATCGATACGCCTACTTCAGAAGTACAAACCATATCGATAGGAGTCTGATAGCTTTCGAAAATTTCGAATACCTTGCGTAAGAACCCGTGAGCCAACAGCATACGGCTCGATTTGATCTTGATGGCTGTTATGTTGTCTTTAGCTGCTACGGCTTTAATCTTACCTTTTTCTGTTTCGTTAGAGATCAAAGTGCCCGGAGCGTCAGGCTGCATGGTGTTAAGCAAGCGAACAGGGATGTTAGCGTACTTAGCCGGCTGTATACAAGTAGGGTGAAGAATCTTCGCACCGAAATAAGCCAGTTCTGCTGCTTCTTCAAAGTGAAGATGACGAACCGGAGAAGTCTTGTCTACAATGCGTGGGTCGTTATCGTGCATACCGTCTATGTCTGTCCAAATCTGAATTTCAGAAGCGTTTACAGCAGCACCAATCAATGATGCAGTATAGTCGCTACCACCTCTAAGCAGATTGTCTACTTCGCCATAAGCGTTGCGGCAGATAAATCCCTGAGTGATATAGATTTGTTTTCCCGGATTAGCTTCCAGCTGTAACTGCAGCTTCTCACGGATATAATTCAAATCGGGCTCACTGTTCTTATCTGTACGCATAAATTCTAAAGCAGGGATAAGTACAGCGTCTACGCCTTGTTCGCACAAGTAGTTTGTTACCATGTTTGTAGAGATAATTTCTCCTTGAGCCAAGATAACTTTCTCTTCGAACAGTGTGAAGATGTCTTTTGTGTATGAGCGAATATAGTCGAATACAGATTTTACGAACTCCATCGTCTTCTGTTTATATTCCTCGGTTGAATATAGCTCATCAATATGCTGTTTATATTTGGCTTCCAGCTTATTGATTATTTCATTCGCACCTTCCGGATTTTTCTTGTATAGATAATCCGAAATTTCCACCAATGTGTTGGTTGTTCCCGACATAGCAGACAGAACTACGATTTTCTGTTCGCCATCAGTGATTAATTTGGCAACATCTTTCATTCTCTGTGCCGAGCCTACAGAAGTTCCTCCAAACTTTAAAACTTTCATCTTTTTTAGTTTCGAATTTAGTTGTTCTATAAAATACTATATTTCAATCAAAGAAATGCTCTTTGCCGACAAAGGTATATATAATTTTGCTGATTTATGGCATTTTACACCCAAAAATCAATATTTTGTATTTTCGTGCTTTCTGAAAAGCCCGTCGTGTTTTATTTATGCTCTTAAATAGACGGTGTATCTGTAGCTTCTTCAGTAAGATGATGGTCTTTGCAGCAATACACTTTACCCGGATATTCGCTTAGCAAATTCAGGTTGTGAGTGGTCATTATGATAGCTGAGCCTTGTCTGCATATTTCGCGTAGCAGCTCTACAATTTTGCGTCCTGTCTCTATGTCGAGGTTGCCGGTAGGCTCGTCGGCCAAGATGACTTCTGGCTTGTTTAGTATGGCTCGGGATATCACTATGCGTTGTTGCTCACCCCCCGACAGTTCGTTGGGCATTTTGTAACCTTTGTTTTCCATGCCTACCAGTGTAAGCACTTCTTTTATGCGGTTTTCTATTTCCGTTTTGCTCTTCCATCCGGTAGCACGAAGCACGAAGTCAAGATTCTCGTGCACGGTGCGGTCGGTTAGTAGTTGGAAGTCTTGGAATACGATGCCCAGCTTGCGTCTTAATGCAGCTACGTTCTTTCGTTTCATGGTAAGCAGATTATACCCTAACACGTTAGCTTCGCCGTTGTTGATGTCGAGTTCGGCATAGATGGTTTTCAGGAAAGTAGATTTTCCGCTTCCCACTTTTCCTATCAGATACACGAAGTCTCCTTTGTTCAGTTCGAAGTCAATGTCGGTCAAGACGCATAGGGCCTGCTGGTTTATACTTACTTTTTTATAAGAAATCAGAGGTCGGTTGTCAATGTCTGCTTGTTGTTCCATGATATTATAATGATGATATTAATGTTTCTTCCAAGTTGCGCTGTGGCGTTCTTTCAGTTCTCGCGCCAAGTCTTCTATTCTATAGCCTTTCGATGTAAGTAATACTATAAGGTGATACAGCAAGTCGGCTCCTTCGTAAATCAGTCGCTCGTCGGTTCCGTTGCAGGCCTCGATTACTGTTTCTACTGCTTCTTCGCCTACCTTCTGCGCCATCTTGTTTACTCCCGATTGGAAAAGGCTTGTGGTGTACGATTTCTCCGGCATTTCTTCATGGCGCTTGCAGATGAAGTCTTGCAGTTCTTTAAGGAACATCACGTCTTGTTCATTCTTCTCTCCCCAACATGTATCGGTTCCGGTGTGGCAAACGGGGCCTTCTGGATGTACTTCAATCAATAGAGTATCGTTGTCGCAGTCGGCTTTTATTGATACTACGTGCAAGAAGTTGCCGCTCTCTTCGCCCTTAGTCCACAAACGGTTTTTGGTGCGACTGAAGAAAGTTACTTTGCCTGTAGCGAGTGTCTTCTCGTAGGCTTCTTGGTTCATGAATCCTAACATCAATACTTTCTGTGTATTGTTGTCCTGGATGATAGCTGGTACAAGACCGTTCATTTTATTGAAATCGAGTTCCATAATCAAATAGATATATTTAGTAATTTAGTATTGTTTTCAAATTCTTACGTTTATACCTTCATTCAAGAGGTATTGCTTCAGTTCGGGTATTGGTATTTCTCCGAAGTGGAAAACGCTGGCTGCCAGTGCAGCGTCGGCTTTTCCTTGGGTAAACGCGTCGCGGAAGTGTTCTTTCTTTCCGGCTCCTCCCGACGCTATGACCGGTATGCTCAGCTCGTCGGCAAGAGTAGCGAGTGCTTCGTTGGCGTATCCTGTTTTCACGCCGTCGTGGTCCATGCTGGTGAAGAGTATCTCTCCGGCACCTCTGTCGTTAGCTTCGCGAGCCCAGTCGAACAGGTTGCGCTCCGTCTCCACGCGTCCTCCGTTTAGGAAGCACTTCCATCCGTCGGGGGTATTGCGGGCATCGATGGCTACCACACACACCTGCGACCCGAAGTGCGACGCTATGTCATCAATAAGCTGCGGATTGCGGATGGCTGCCGAGTTGATTGAAACCTTATCGGCTCCTGCGCTTAGCAGACGGTCTACGTCTTTCAGCTCATGAATGCCTCCGCCCACGGTGAACGGTATGCTTATCTGCGAAGCGATGCGACGTACAAGGTTGGTAAATGTCTTTCGTCCTTCGTAACTGGCGGTAATGTCAAGGTATACCAACTCGTCTGCGCCTTGTTCGCTGTAGGCTTTGCCCAGTTCCACCGGGTCGCCTGCCTGCCGTAGGTTTACAAAGTTAGTACCTTTTACGGTTTGTCCGTCTTTTATGTCCAAACAAGGTATGATACGTTTTGCTAACATAGTTAGAGCGTGTTTGTGGGTTAAAGATATCTGCTCAATTCTTTCAGAGAGATGCGTCCTTCGTATAAGGCCTTGCCGAATACTACTGCCGGTATGCCTGCCTCGTCAAGACGAAGTATGTCGCCTATGCCGCTCACTCCGCCGCTGGCTATGAGGTGCAGCTCGGGATAAGCCTTCATGATTTCTTTATACAGCTCGGTAGAAGGACCTTGCAGCATTCCGTCGCAGCTGATATCAGTGCACAGAACATTATGAATTCCCTTGCCGATATAGCTTTCAAGAAAAGGCATCAGCTCTATGGCGCTGTCTTCTTTCCATCCGTTTACGGCTATTTTCTTATCTCTCACATCGGCTCCTAATATAATGTTATGCGAGCCGTATTTGTTTATCCACTGCTCTGTAAGTTGTGGCTCTTTTACCGCTATGCTTCCCAGTGTCACCATGCTGGCACCGTTCTCGAAAGCGATGTTGAGGTCGCCTTCAGATTTTATGCCTCCTCCAAAGTCGATGATGAGCGAGGTCTTTGCGGCTATATTTTCGAGTGTGCGGTAGTTTACCACATGCTGCGAAGCGGCTCCGTCTAAGTCTACCACGTGCAGACGGGTAATGCCATACGATTCAAATTCCTTGGCTACATCTACCGGATTTTCGTTGTAGACCTTTTTCGAGTCATAGTCGCCTTGCGAAAGCCGGACACATTTTCCATCTATAATGTCGATGGCAGGAATCAGTTCTATCATGTTTCAGTCTGTTTTTTATAGGTTAAGGAAATTAGAGAGAATCCGTTCGCCCGCCTTTCCGCTCTTTTCGGGGTGGAACTGTGTGGCGTAGAAATTGTCTTTATGTAGCGCCGAGCTGTATGGCAGTATGTATTCGGTTTGTGCTGCGGTGTGCTCATTTAGCGGAACGTAATAGCTGTGCACAAAGTAGACGAACTCTTCTTTTGTGAATCCATCGAATAGCGCGCTTCGTGTGTCGGTTATCGTGTTCCATCCCACGTGCGGCACTTTGTCTTCGTGTCTTGTGGGAGAGAATTTAAGTACATCGGCATCGAATATACCCAGGCAGTCCACGTCGCCTTCTTCAGAGTGGCGGCACATGAGTTGCATACCCAGACAAATACCTAAAACCGGTTGCTTCAGGTCTTTTATGAGTCTGTCCAGATGATGTTCCTCCAGATACTGCATGGTGTTTTTGGCTTCGCCTACACCGGGAAAGATTATTTTGTCGGCTTTTTGCAGAAGTTCGGCATCTGCAGTAATGATGGGTTCAACGCCTAATCTTTTCAGGGCATAGTCGACAGAGAAGATGTTTCCCGCATTGTATTTGATAATTGCTACGTTCATTTCCTTATGCTATGATTAAGAATGTAGGGCAAAAGTAGCAAATTATACGAGAAACGGACAAAATAATTAGCTAAAAGTTAAATTTATGTACTGTTTTTTGACTAAAATGGTGGTGAAGTGTGATTTTCATGCAACAAATACAATGAAAAGGTGTAGTAGGGTAATAGTCTTGATGCTGACAATTTGTAAGTAAGTCTGCCTTATAGAGAAATATGGGTTGTTTTATGCAAATCTCTATACTTAGCTTAAGTATATAAAAACCTAGCCTAAGTATATATAAACTCAGCTTAAGTATATAAAGACTTAACCTAAGTTTATAGAATGTCCGTTGGTTGGTTATTGTTTTACTTGCACTGTTAGCAAGAATGTATTAAATAAAAACGCTCTGCAGAAGCAAATGCACATATTGTAATGCCTTTACTTTTACAGAGCGAATCACGCTTATATATGTGAGTAGTTTAATCGATAAATCGCTTGGTCAACTCATCGAACTTCTCTATGCGGCGGTCGCGTAAGAACGGCCACCAACGACGTACGTTCTCGCTGCGGTTCATGTCAATATCAACAATGATGTTTTCTTCTTTGCTATTACTGCCTTGTACCAATATTTCACCTTGCGGACCGGCTACGAAACTGTTTCCCCAGAACTGGATACCGTTTGTCTGGCCTGACGGGTCGGGTTCAAGTCCTACACGGTTTACTGCTATTACCGGCAATCCGTTTGCTACGGCATGTCCACGCTGTACTGTTACCCACGCACCAAGCTGGCGAGCTTTTTCTTCGGCGGTGTCGGTGCTTTCCCATCCTATAGCGGTAGGGTAGATAAGCAGTTCCGCTCCCTTCAGTGCCATGAGGCGTGCCCCTTCCGGATACCACTGGTCCCAACAAACCTGCACTCCCAACTTACCGATAGATGTCTGTATCGGTTCGAATCCTATATCGCCCGGAGTAAAGTAGAACTTCTCGTAGTATGCAGGGTCATCAGGAATATGCATCTTGCGATACTTGCCTGCTATGCTACCGTCGGCATCGAACACTACGGCTGTGTTGTGATATAATCCGGCTGCTCGGCGCTCGAACAATGAAGTTACGAGGACGATTTTATACGCTGCGGCTATTTCACTGTAAAATCCTGTTGACGGACCGGGTATAGGCTCTGCTAAATCGAAGAGTGAAGTGTCTTCTGTCTGACAGAAATAAGGAGTGTTATGCAATTCTTGCAGAACTACGAGTTGCGCTCCGGCACGTGCCACTGTTGCTATGTTGGCGTGAAGTTTCTCTAAGTTATTGTGAATGTCGGGACCGCACGATTGCTGTACTAGTCCCACGCGTATAATTCTGTTCATATGACTTTGATGTATATGTATTTACTTATTGTTAGACAATACTGTTTCTGGATATTGCATGGTTACGCAGTGCAATGATCCGTGCTGCTTAATCAGGGCGCGGCAGTCTATGCCTACTATTTCTTTGTCGGGGAACGCTTCTTTCAGTACCTCCGCTGCCAACTTATCGTTTTCTGGCTGTGCGTATGTAGGATACAGCACCGCATCGTTCATGATAAGGAAGTTGGCGTAAGTGGCTGGCAGGCGTAGTCCGTCTTCGTCGTAGATGGCTTGCGTCATGGGCAGAGGCAACAATCGGTAAGGCTTTCCGTCGAGTGTGCGGAATGTCTTTAGCTGCTCTTCCATTGATGTCAACGCTCCGTAATGCTCATCGTCCTTGTCGGTGCATTTCACGTAGGTGATGGTGTCGTTAGGGCAAAGGCGAGCCAGCGTGTCTACATGGCTGTCGGTATCATCGCCTGCCAAGTATCCGTAGTCAAGCCACAGCACCTGCTGAAGGTTGAATCGCTCTTTCAGATATTGTTCTATATCGCTTCTGCTCATGGTATCGTTTCTGTTGGGGGCGAGTAGGCAAGGTGATGTGGTAAGCATTGTACCTTTTCCGTCGCTTTCTATAGATCCGCCTTCGAGCACGAAGTTACGACAGTTTACGTAATGTCCGTTAAGCAGTCCCGTTTTATAAAGGCGACCGTTTATAAGATTATCTTTGTTGGCGGCGAACTTCATTCCCCATCCGTTAAAGCAGAAGTCGAGTAGCATCGGAGCCGCATCTTTCTGCTGTAGGGTGATGAACGCATGGTCGCGAGCCCACGTGTCGTTAGTGGGGCAACTTACATATATAAGATTCTCTTTATATTCAAAATCTTTCAAGGCATCCGGAAACTGCGGAGCTACAACCACAAGTTGTTGTCGGCTTGCTATTTCGCGTGCCAGTTGGAGAAAGCATTTTTCCACTTCGTCTAACATATACGCCCAGTCGGTTTCCTCATGAGGCCATGTCAGCTGTATAAAGCTCTGTTTCTGCCATTCGGCGGGCAAATAAAATTCTTTTTCCATATTCTTATAGTGTCTATTATTTCTTGTTTTCTCTTTTCTCTCTTGCGGCGGGCTGTACTACTGTTGCTTTGTTCTTCCGCTTTCTAAGAAGAATCCAGTCGAACAGTTGTCGCCAGTTGCTGAATTCCTTTTGATACATCAGTCCCACGCCCTGTGTGGTGAGGGTAGTTTTCGTGAAGTATCTGTCGTTAGTCTGGTTATAACCTTTCAGTCTGAATTCTCCGCTCTTGGTTAGTAACCATTGTGCTTCAAAGTCGCCTACAAAGTTGGTGTTACGCATCGGGTTATCTCTATATCCGAAGTTACCGTTTATGATGAGGCGGTTATTCAGCAGTCGTCCCGACAAGATAGCTTCGGCTTCCACGTCGCTCCAGCCTCTTTGTCCGGTACTCAGGTTGGTGCCCACATTCCAGTGCTGGCTGGTAATCATCTGCGAAAGGATATTGTTGAGTTGTCCCGACAGCGTACTGAAAGCCAACGAGCTGGTGGCATCGCTCTGCGTGTTGTTGCTGTTATAGTCTTGCGTGTAGAACTTACCTATACCCAGCAGATATATAATCTGGGTATTCATAGACTCTTCTGTGTTGGTGAGACTTCTTACCAAGGCGCGGTCCTCATCGTTAACGGTAGGCAGTTCCAAGTCGAACTTTAGGGTAGGCGAGGTGAGGCTTCCCGTCAGGTTCACTATACAATTCACTTTTACCGTACCTTTGTTTGACGAAGCGTCTGCCACAAGGTCGTTCAGTGAAGCCGAATTAACCGTGTAAATAGCTTTCACGTTCAGGTTGGCCTCCTTCGGGTTGCCGTTGAACGAAACTATACCTCCACGCTGCAGTGTGAAATCCTTTCGGATTACGTTCTGCATACTCATCTTATATACACCTTCTTCTATATTATACGTACCGAACAATTGGAAATCGCCCTTATTATAAAAATTAAGGTGCAGATTACCGCTTCCGTTGGCGGATATATAATCGCCCGATGCCGCATCGAGCACTATACGCATGGTAGCTTCGGGCGAAGCGTCTATCTGCAGGTCGATATGCATATCGGTAGGAGTATCCATCTCTCCGTTGTCTTTTCCGTCTTTTACGTTTAGATGATGATACAGCTCAGTATTGATAACCTCATGCTTGCGTCGCGGCGTCTTGTCTACGAATGTGATAAACTGATTATCGGTCGCCTCGGCTGCGGTGCTTGCCACATAAGTAAATACGGTGTTGCTGTTGCTCCTAAGCGTTCCGTCAACGTTCAGCGTATTGTTTCCGCCACGTAGCAGCACATCGCCGGTAGCGTATATCTTTCCGTAGAACGGGAAGTCGGGAGTCTCCTTCTCACTGTAGAACACATTCATGCCCTGAGTATTGAAGCGGAAGTCATATTTCAGGTTCTTCAGCTTGGTGTGCTGTAATGCCCCGTTGGCTGTTCCTTTATGTCCCTGCATATCCGAGAGCTGCACGTTACGGAAATCGAATCTTCCGGATGTAATGCGCACCGAGTCGGTTGTTTCGGCATGATAAGTAGTATTCAGCACTATTATCTTCATGGTGGCGTTTGCTTTCACCGCCCCTTCCAAGTCGAGCTGTGAGAACGGTCCGTACAGTCTTACATGGCCGTATGCACGTCCTGTAGGCTTCTCGAATATACCGTCTATGAATGGCGCGAGGAAAGCCAAGGTAGTACCGTTGGCCTGAATATTCAGGTCGAGTCCTTTCTCTTTGGGCGAAACGTAGCCCACTACGTGTGTAGACCGTCCTTCGTATTCTGTTATGTCGGCATCCAGACGCACTCCACCCAGGTCAGCGTCCCATACGCCACGTATGTCACCTCGTCCCAGCAAGGCATCGTTCAGAGAGAAGCCCTTTGCATCGAGTCGGGTGTACATAACGGGGTCTGACAGCAGATGGTGCAAGTGTACTTTTCCTGTAATCATTCCGCTGAACTTAACCGCATCAAAGTTGATAAGGTTCATCACATAATTAAGGTTGATGTCGTTCAGTTCTACTATGCACGAGTCTGTTTCCGCCTTACCAATCTTTCCGTTGGCAGCCAAGAACTGCTTCTTATGCTCGAAGAGGAAATGATCTATGCTCACCGTACCGTTGTCGATGGTGATTTCAGACGGATGCACGTTCCATACCGTATCGTTCAAAATAACGGTGCTGGGCTTCAGATTTATCTGCGTCAGCAACTTCCCTTTTCCCTGAGGCTGCTTGAATCGAGTCTCAGCTTTCAGGTTCCCGCAGAAAGTAGACGTAGTATTGTTGCCCCAGTTTAAGATGGTAGTTAAAACATCATCCTGCGCCTTTGCGCTTACTGCCACGTTAAGCATCTCGCCGTTCTTCTTCCGCTTGTTGGCGCGTATCTGGCAATTGATATTCTTGTCGGTGTTTCTGCATTGCAGATTACCTCCCTCATAGTACGTTCCGTCGTAAATGAATTCGGGCGCATATCCGGTTATGCGCATACGGTTATGCTTATCGTCTACATATCCTTTCAGCGTTGCGGGTATTCTTATCTCCAGAGGCACATTCAGTGCGCGCAGCATCTTCGAGTCGTCTACGGTGAAATTAAATTGGAAGTCGTTCGTAGTAGGGGTGTTATTCTTTCCTATTCCTATCAATGACGGTATGTGCTTCTGTACCGCCTTCATGATGCTGGCAGGCAGTGTGCGATACGAGTAATGCCCTTTCACTATACCGTTCATGAAAGGCGAGCTAACCGTTATCTGCTTGTCTTCTTTATCCGTGCCGTTCTCGGCTTTTATGCTGAAGTTGTCAAGGAAATAAGACTCTTCCGGATCGGGAGCCGAAACGCTCAGACTGTCTATATTGATGCTGCCCTGCATATCGTCTATAGAACGGCCGCTGAAATCGGCTGTCAGATTCACTGCCAAATCGGTATCCTTATACTTGTCTGTAAGATGCAAGGCATTTGGGCGGAAGTTCTTCACCACCGCTCTCAAGTTATACTCCGGAATTCGTTTTCTTGTATCGAAGCGTCCGTCTATTTCTATGTTTCCGTTTTCGTCGTTAAGTGAGAGCTTTCCGTTGAAACCTCCGGGCGTGTATTTCCCGTCCATACTGATGTTCTTGTATTCATAATCCTTGTATGTAAGAGACGAGATTACACCTTTTATATGCGATTCGACGGCTCCGTTGTGATAGCTGAAACCTTTAAGCGAAATATCGAAAGTAGCGTTGCCCAGTGTTTTTTCCTGTCCTGCCAGTCTACCCACGTTCAGCTCTTGACTCGATACGTGTCCCGAGAACGAGCGCAGTCCGCTTATAGTATCGCTGTGCATGGTGATGTTGGCATCCACTTCGCCCGCTTCGCACAGCAGCGTGCCGTGTGTGGTTAGCTGGCTCAGCTTGCCACTTACGTCTCCACTAAAGTACGTGTCGCCCAGTCTCTCTACTATGGCGGGAGTCTCTTTATGTGGATTCAGATTGCGGAACAGCCATTTCAGTCCCTCTTTTTCGGCGGTTAAATCAGATACTTTACCGAATACGAATATATCTTTCGGGGTATTCCAGTGGTTTACCACACCTTCTATTTTCAGTCGTAGGTTCTTGTCTGGGTTCGATAAGTCAAACTCATCGCATTGCGCATGGCTTCCCTCACCGTGCACCTTTACGTGCAGCAATGCCTTATCGTTGAAATCCGACAGTGCCGGAACAAACATCCTCAGGTCCGATGGAGTGACATTCGCTCGTAGGTTAGCAGCGTACTTCAGGCTATTGTCGGCTGTGGCTATACACGCCACACTGTCGAAACGGGCGAAGAGCGTATCTATGCTCAGCTTGGAGTTAGGCAGACGCATTTCTATCTTCTCTCCCCTTACACCACGGTGGTTGGCAACAAACTTCATCGAAAGTTTCTCCAGTACAAAGCCGCTCTTTTCAGTGAGGCTCATGCGTTTTACCTGCATATTGATGGTATCTCTGTTCAGAGCCTTCAGCGATAGGGTAGCCGATATATTCTCCATCCCGATATGCGACGCGTTGAATACCCCATCAGTTTCGGGAACCGAGAGCAAGTCGTAATGTACCTGCCCTCTACGTATCAATACAGCGTTTATACGCAGGTCGAGGTTATTTTCTTTCTTTACGGTATCTTTCGAGGCGAGGGCGTCTATCAGGAACTGACAGTTCGCGATGGCGTTTTCGTCGGCCTTGTTTATCCTTGCGTTAAGTCCGAACAGCTGCACGCTGCTTATGCGAATATGCCCGTGGAGCAAAGGCAACAGTTCGAACTTGGCAGATAAACGCGATGCCTTTAGCATCTCATTGTTGCTTTGGTCTTTAATAAGTACATTCTGAAGTATGATACGGTTGAGCAACCCTAAATCGACATTCCCTATGCTAACCTCTGTATGAAACAACTCGCTCAGCTGTCTTGCCGCTATTCTTGAAATCTTGTTCTGTATAAGCGGAAGGCTGAGTATTGCCATCAGTCCGAAGTAACATACCATAATCACTATGATGGATGTACGGACTATATATTTCAATCGGGTTAGTTTACTCATTGGGTTTTGTTATACACTCTTTCTCTTGATAAGAAAGCTTGCTGTTTCTATATCTGTAGCTTTAGCCTTCTTATTTATATTCTGCAAAAATACAGATTGTTTTCGTTGTAGCAAAAATTTTCGTTAGCTTGTTTCTCGTCGTGAATCAATTGTCTTTTACGACTTTTTGTTTTATTTCCGAATTGCATTATCTTTGCCCCAAGATAAACACTAATCAATATAATATGAAAAAATCAATATCTTTCGCTTTAATGATGGCTGCCGTTCTCGGCGCACAGGCACAGAATGGAGGCATTACTCCGGATATGCTCGCAGCAATGCGTGCTGATTTCAAACATACGCCTGCTGATAAGGCTATCTTCAACGCTATGGCTGGAACCAGCATCGCCGTATTGGCACGTAGCCAGGAAAGCAAGGCTAACTTCGACGGTAACTTCTCTGACATGGTTGTTTCTCACGGCATCACCAACCAGAAAAGCTCAGGACGTTGCTGGCTCTTTACCGGACTGAACGTTTTGCGTGCTCAGATGATGGCTAAGCACGGACTCAATCACATGGAGTTCTCGCAGGTTTACTGCTTCTTCTATGACCAGCTTGAAAAATCTAACCTCTTCTTGCAGGGTGTTATCGACACTCGCCGCAAGCCGATGGACGACAAGATGGTAGAATGGTTGTTCCGTAATCCGCTTAACGACGGTGGACAGTTTACTGGTATCTCAGATATTATCGGTAAATACGGTGTAGTTCCTTCATCGGTTATGCCCGAAACATACAGCAGTGAAAACACAGCTCAGATTTCTAGTTTGATTACTTTGAAACTGCGCGAATTCGGATTGCAGCTCCGCGAAGAAGGTCAGCAGAAGAAGGTTACAGATCAGCAGCTCGTAGCTCGTAAGGCTGAAATGATGAAGACTATCTACCGCATGTTGGCTTTGGCTTACGGAGAACCGGTACAGAAGTTCACTTACACCATCAAGGGAGAAACTAAAGAATATACTCCGCAGTCGTTCTTCCAGGAATACTTGGGCAACGACCTTACAGGTAACTACGTAATGTTGATGAACGACCCTACACGCGAGTATTATAAATGCTATGATATCGATTTCGACCGCCACGCTTACGACGGACGTAACTGGACTTACGTGAACCTTCCGGTAGAAGACATCAAGGAAATGGCTATCAAGTCTATCAAAGACAGCACTATGATGTACTTCTCTTGCGACGTTGCCAAGTTCCTCGACCGTAAGGCTGGTACTCTTGATATTCGTAACTTCGATTACGCTTCGTTGATGGGAACTACCTTCGGCATGGATAAGAAACAGCGTGTGCAGACATTCGCCAGCGGCTCAAGCCACGCCATGACATTGATGGCTGTAGACCTCGACAAGGACGGTAAGCCTAAGAAATGGATGGTAGAAAACAGTTGGGGCGCAGATGCAGGCTACAAGGGTCACCTCATCATGACCGACGAATGGTTCAACGAATACATGTTCCGTTTGGTAGTAGAGAAGAAGTACGTGCCCGCTAAGGTGCTCGATATCCTGAAGCAGCAGCCTATCCACTTGCCAGCTTGGGACCCGATGTTCGCTTCTGAAGAATAATATATTTGAATATCGAAAAATAATTAAAGGCTGTCTCGATTGTGAATCGGGGCAGCCTTTATATTTAGTATTTAGTTCGTGTTTATTCCGTAACCTTAACACTGAAATCGGTGATGCGGCTTTCGAATCGTCCTGCCTTTTGCAGCGGGAATACCAATGTGCGGTGGTAGTACATCACTACCGGCGACGCATATACCGTAGGCTCGTACTTGTAGTTGCCTACCTGATAGTGTGCACGGTCCTTCTCGTTTATGCCGTACAGTGTAACCTTTCCTAACTCTTCGCGCAGCTTGCCGTTTACTAGCAAACGGGTGCACATGTTGTTTCCTTCTATCGTGATAACAGCCTTTTTGCCCTTCTCTATACGATAGTTGAATTTGTTGAGATAACCCTCGTGCTCAAATCCAAGCTTGCCGTCTTGCGGGTCCGACAGATAGAAAACTGCGTTGTCAGAGCGCAATAGCTCCGTGCCCTTCTGTTCTTCCTTACCCTCTACCGTGAAAGTGATGGAGTAATTATAACCTATCTCCTTTATGCCCAACTCTTCTTCCGGAGTAAGTACAGCCTTTTCTATCACCGTGGTGCCCGGCTTTCCGTGGCGAGCCAGTTCGTTCACTCCCGGAGCCTCGCTAAGCTGAATACGAAGGCGGTCGAACTCCTTATACGGAACACTTGTGTTCTTTCCGCTCCAGCACTTGGTAGATAAAGTCTGCATGGCAGGGAACAGGCGATGATGAATATCCTTCACCGTGATACCGTTGCCCGGATGGTCGTTCCATACGGCAAACATGCCACCGAGAATAGACGGGTCGTTCTCCTCAAATTGTAAATCGCCTATCAACGCCGGAGTGTACTTGTTGTACAGCATTTCGCAGTTCAGATAATCATAATAATATCCTGCGCCCGGAACTATGTACACCAGTCCGTCGGGGATGCTTATCAGCTGATACCCCTGCTTCTTCATCTCCTTAGGCTGAGCGTAACCGTTGTACCAGCAGTCCATTATTACGTTTTCTACTTTCACCGGTGTTTCGCCCTGAGCGTGAGTCAGCGCACCCCACACCACAGCCTGCTTTCCGAAACTTTCTACGTAGCGTATGTAGTGATCTGTAAACGCGCGGAACTTCTCTACCACCTCTTTCTCGGCGTTAGAATACTCATCCGTACCTATGTGCACCCTCTTTCCTCGGAACACCGGATTCTTTCCCTCCAGATACTCCTTAAACAATCCGTCCATAAAAGTGTAAGTCTCCGGGTTGAACAAGTCCAGATGGTCCATGCCATATTTCTTGCTTCCCAGTTCCGGCTTGTACTGAGTGAAAGCCAGCGAGTGCGCCGGAGCGTCTATCTCAGGAATGATTTCCACGTAATTCTTTTCTGCCAACTCCTGCAGGTCGATGAACTCCTTCTTAGAGTACGATCCATCCTTTGCCGTAAGACCCGGATACGTGTCGCATTCCAGGCGGAAAGCCGCTTGCGTCTTGTTCCAATCATTGTCGAAGTACTTCACGAAACCGTTATCGTTAAGATGAATCTGCAGCGTGTTCATCTTGTAATAAGCCATTATCTTGGTAAGGCTGCGCAGATAATCCATGGGGATAAACTTACGTCCGCAGTCCATCATGAACCCTCTAAGCTGATACTCTGGCACATCGACTATCGTTCCTTGCGGCAAAGCACGGTCGGCACTCTGCTCCGACATCTGCAGCAGCGTACGTGTAGCCCAGAAAACACCCTGAGCCGTAGGAGCCTCAATGTTCACCGTGCGTCCGATGCTAATCTTATATCCCTCATTTCCCAGCGAATTATCCTTGATAGAGCCTATCACTATGTCGCCCGGCTGAGGCTTCCGGCTTGTTACTGTCAGCGCCTTGCCGAACATCTCCTGATAATCGCTCTGTAGCGCCTGCGCTATCTTCTGCAGCGATTTGTTCTTTACTATTATATAGCCCGAAAGTGGGGTAGAGCCTTCCGCTCCCTGCCAACTCTTCAGTTCGGGGATGACAAACGGCTTCGGGTTCGATTCGGCATATATGAAGCCAGCCGACAGCGTGAAGCAAACCGCCGCCATCAGCAACTTTTTGCCCCAGATAAAGTTCTTTCTCATATCGATATTATTAGATTCCTTTTGTGCGCTCAAAGGTAGTTTTTTTGCGGGAAAGGTACTAATTTTGCCCCATCAATTTAAAGAGAATAATGTTATGTCGAAAGAAAAAATAGCCAAGACCAATGCTGCACGTTTGCTCGATAAGGACAAGATTAAATACGAGCTGGTGCCTTACGAGGTAGACGAAAACGATTTGAGCTGTGTACACGTAGCCGCCACATTAGGCGAAGATATAGAGCAAGTATTCAAGACCCTTGTACTTCACGGCGACAAGTCGGGATACTTTGTTTGCGTAATACCGGGCGAGCACGAGATAGATTTAAAGATGGCTGCCAAGGTATCGGGCAACAAGAAATGCGATTTGATTCCGATGAAAGAACTGCTGCCTCTTACCGGATACATTCGTGGCGGATGCTCGCCCATCGGTATGAAGAAGCATTTCCCCACCTACATACACCCCACGTGCAACGATTTTCCGTATGTCTACGTCAGTGCTGGAGTGCGCGGACTTCAGGTAAAGCTCGCTCCAGCCGATTTGATTAAGGTTAGTCAAGCCGAGGTTTGCAGTTTGTTCTAAAAGCGAGCTCTATAGCGTGAACTTATATCCTACCGTAATATACACAGCATGATTGCGTGCTGTAGAGTCGGTATTGTTGCCCAGAAAGTCGTACGACTTTAGGTTTACAGCCTTTCTTGCTTCGAAGCAATAAGAAGCATCGAGAGTGATGTGTCGCCACTCATAGCTCAGACCAAATGGGATGCCGGCTATGATGTTGCGGAAGTTGCTTTTCACATTTTCCGACTTCTTTTCCTCGTGCGATTCCCATAGATACATTGATGAAGTGCCGTTGCCGAGGTTCATGGTGCGTATGCTGGGTATGGTAGTCTTGTCCTTTGCCGAGACGAGTATGCCAGCCTGCACACCGATATGGGCGGCCAATCCTTTCACGCCCGAGAAGTAAGCCTTTACTTGCAGAGGTACGGATACGTAAGTCACGTCAAGCTTTGCATTGGCAGATGCGTATTTCTCTTTCTGTTCCTTGAATCCGGTGCCAATAAGACTGAAGTCGGCTCCCGTAGTCAGCGAGTAATACCGTGACAAAGGAATCTCCACGCTTGCTCCAAACGTATATCCTGCTTTCCACTCCTTTGATGCCGTTAGTGCAGAGCCGTCCATCTTGGATATGGTTACGCCAGCATGTGGAATGATTGACACGCGGCGACCTTCGTTCTGAGCCGATGCCAACATAGGCAGCAGCGACATGGTAACGGCTAATATGATATTTTTAATTGCGTTCATTTTCTTCTGTAAGTATAAATTTTAGTTGTATTACCTTGCTTGCGGGTGAGCTTCATGCTGTCTTCAGTCTTGTCGCTGACGGTCCATGTTTCTGTATAACCGTATCCGGGTGTGATGAGGGCGTCGAAGTCTCCGATTCTAGTTATGTCGTCACCGTCCATTGTGAACCATTGGTTAGAGACAATACCTCCATATCTGTTCCATCTGTACGTTTTATGGTTTTCCATGAAAGCGAGAGTATGGTAAAACTGCATGTTCCAGCTGTCGCCATTCAGAATGTCAATATCCGTAATGATGTATCCATCGGCAATGTCTGTGTAGTGTATGGCTTCCCACTTACCCAAGATGTATTCGGGCACAGGCGTCTTCATTATTTCGTCGGCTCGCATCATCTCTTCGGGCACGTCTTTCTTCACAAAGTGTTCCACGCTATTATTGTTGTCGCCATCGGCAATGGCAAGCAAAGAGCTATTCCCCACAGCGTACACGCTCCAATTGACTCCCGATGAGAGAATGACGCAGTTGTTATCGTTCAGTTCCACCTTTGCCGAATGATACTGTACGTAATGATGTGCCAATATCTGTGATATGTCGGAGATATTGCCTTCTTCGTCTATATAGAATCCGCAGCCATTCTCGTTGTCCTGTTCCCAATAGCCAGTGAAGTCGGTCATGTTGAATCCCGACATCTTCATGCCCTCAAGTTCTCTTATCATCTTGTCGCCATCGTCAGGCAGCGATGTGAGTCTGTAGAAAGGCACCACAGATATTTTGCCGTTATAGGCGAGATACATCTTTTGGTCATCGTTTCCTGCCACGGTCACGTTGTAGTAGTTGCCGTTGCCTTTAGGGAGTTGCATCTCATAGTGGTTGCCATTCACGCTCCACGTGCCTGTCTTGAATCCCAATTTATAAGGATTGTCTGTAACAACGCTGGTATACATCCATTCGGTCACGGTCTTGTCGTCGTGCACCACGATGCCCTGAATGGCACCGTAGCCATTGATGTCATCGTCGGCTATCTGCCAATATCCAACAATGGATGCATTGATGTCGGGTGATACGTTGGGTGCTTTGTTTACCTGGTCGTCGCTGCATGACGTATGCATAACGACGGCGAGCAAGCATAATGTAATGATTGCGAAACGAGTGTGTTCTTCTTCTATACGCTTCAGTAGTCTCTGACAATTAGCCTGAACTTCTGCCGCAAATTGACGAACTACATTTCTGGTTAAAACAAGTATAGATGCTATAGGTAGTGTCATTTCTTTATTTGTTTGACTTCGTTGTCTTGTGTTTTGTTATACAAAAGTAACAAGAATAATTCTGAAAATCAAATGTTTGCAGTGCTTTTTTCTGTTGCTTAGATAGTATGCACTAAAATCTTAATGAGGATTTACGGCGGTAATCTTATTAAACAGGAATTATGCCTTATAGACCCTGAAAAAAAACATTGCTATGCTTCAATTAAACCATCGCAATGCTTCACTTGTCCATTCGCATATTGCAGTGCTGCAATTCGCATTCTTTCTTTTCGCGCATCTCAATGTGTTTTTCATCCCACTCAGAAGATGCTGATTTGTACGAAAGAAAGCCAAAAGTTGTTCACGGTTGAAATATTCCTTCCCAAAAGGAGTGAGTTTCGTTGATTTTATCCGTATCTTAGCCATGTATGTTGAAGATTTGTTTGATTTATTATTGCAACACTAAATTGAGCGAGTCTTCGGCTATGACTGAATTCTAAGCAATTATAATACATTATGAAAGAGATATTAGATTTCCTTCGCGATTTGGAGAAAAACAACAATCGCGAATGGTTTAATGCTAACAAAGAGCGATACCAACAGGTATTAGAGAAATGGTACGCATTCTGCGAAAGCCTTATTGCTGAAATAGGACGCTTTGATGAAGATATTGCCCCACTTACAATTAAAGACTGTACTTACCGCATTTATCGCGACACAAGATTCAGTAAGGACAAGAGTCCATACAAAACTCATTTCGGGGTGTTCTTGGCAAAAGGAGGTAAGAAGTCGATGCATGCCGGATATTATTTCCATATAGGAACTGGCGATGGTTTAGAATACCCTCATGCACACATGCTTGCTGCGGGTAATTATTGTTACGACAGTAGGGCTGTTAAGATATTGCGTGAAGATATTTTTGATGAATGGGAGTCGTTCAGTACAGACGTATTGGGAAAAGCTGATAGCATGTTTACTCCGGATATGAGTGAAGCATTGAAACGTGTGCCAAAAGGATATGACCCCAATGCACCGTATGCAGACTGGATGCGAATGAAGAGTTATTGTTTGACTGCCACAGCGAGCGACAACTTTTTATTAGAAGACAATCTTGCTAAACGGTTAGCGCAACTGTTTAAGACAACCAAGCCTTTTATCGATTATATAAACCGTGCCGTTGATTTCGTAGAGGAAGATATATAACAATAAAAAAATCTCTCACCAACTTGAATTTTTTGAAAAAAAATCGAGTTGTTTTATTATTGTTATAATTTATATATATATAATTTATTTAATAGGGCTCAATTT
>ENA-OOXM01000699-OOXM01000699.1-human-gut-metagenome-genome-assembly--contig:-NODE-699-length-29323-cov-8.475331_pt1 | contig 29323 bp, 24 predicted proteins | sample MGYA00241589_ERZ501347 | MGnify/ENA primary metagenome ERZ501347 (study PRJEB25962, sample SAMEA2042832) | human gut metagenome | biome: human gut; feature: human-associated habitat; material: faeces...
CCCCCCCCTGCCGCAGCGGAGGTTTTTCCTTTGCCGAAGCCGTAATACAGCTGTACCATTTATCTACCTGCCTTTATGCTTTAGGCTTTTATTATACAGAAACTCCATAAGAAAAGCAATATTTACGGTTACTCCACGGTGACGGATTTTGCGAGATTTCGCGGCTTATCAACATCACAGCCGCGAAGCACAGCCATATAATAAGCGAATATCTGAAGAGGTATTACATTGAGCGACGGTAAGAAATTACCGTCTGTTGACGGTACGCGTATAACCTCGTCGGCAAATTCCGAAACGGAGGCATGCTTATCCGTGACAAGTGCGATTACCGACGCGCCGCGCGCCTTAACCTCTTTAATATTACCGAGAGTTTTTTCAAAAAGTTTATCCTGCGTCGCAACGGCAAACACGGGAGTCCCCTCTTCGATAAGAGATATGGTGCCGTGCTTAAGCTCACCGGCAGCATAGGCCTCCGAATGAATATACGATATTTCCTTGAGCTTTAACGAGCCTTCAAGAGAAATGGCGTAGTCAAGCCCCCTGCCGATAAAAAACACATCATCGGAGGCGACGTATTTATGGGCGAGCGTTTTAAGCTCGTCGGTAAGATTTAAAAGGTCTTCAATCTGCGACGGAAGACACATAAGCTCTTTTGTGAGCTCTTTTTCTCTTTCCTCGGGAAGAAGCCCTACAGCCTTTGAAAAACGAAGTGCAAGCAGATATACTACGGCAAGCTGTGCCGAAAAAGCCTTTGTTGTTGCAACGGCGATTTCGGGTCCCGCCATGGTATATATAACGTCGTCGCTCTCTCGTGCTATTGTGCTTGCGACCACATTTACTATCGAAATCACCTTTGCACCCTTGCTTTTAGCCTCACGCAGAGCCGCTAAGGTATCGGCGGTTTCACCGGATTGGCTTATAACTATGCAGATATCGCCCTTTTTGATTATCGGGTCGCGATAGCGAAATTCGCTTGCAAGGTCTGTTTCACAGGGAATACGCGCCATATCCTCGAATATATATTTTGCCGTCATACCTACATGCCATGCGCTGCCGCACGCCACTATATGAATCTTGCCGATATTCTTGATTTCTTCATCGGTAAGGGTGAGCTCGGGAATTGAAACCCTGCCGTCCTTAATCCTCGGTGAAAGCGTATCGTGTATAGCCTTGGGCTGCTCGGCAATTTCCTTTTGCATAAAGTGCTCGTAGCCGCACTTTTCCGCAGCCTCAACGTCCCATGTCACGTGGTAAACGTCCTTTTTGACAACATTTTTGTCTGTATCGTAAAGCGTCACATTGTCTTTTGAGAGAACCGCAATCTGATTGTCTTCAAGCAAATAGCAGTCTCTTGTATATTTTAAAACCGCGGGGATATCCGACGCTAGGAAATTCTCACCGTCGCCGAGCCCCACTATAAGCGGACTGTCTTTTCGTGCCGCTATAATTGTACCGGGCTTATCGTCCGCCAAAATCGCAACGGCATAAGAGCCGCGCACGGTCTTCATAACATTTACCATGGCGTCAAGCAAATCGCCCTTGTAGTAATAATCAAACAAATGCGCGAGCACCTCGGTATCCGTTTCGGAAACGAATACATAGCCGCCCTTTTGGAGCATAGTTTTAAGCTCAATATAATTCTCGATTATACCGTTGTGCACAAGCGTTATTCTGCCGTTTCCGCCCTTATGCGGATGTGCATTGACATCTGTCGGCGCACCGTGGGTGGCCCATCTTGTATGACCTATTCCGACCGTGCCGGAAAGACCGCCGACCTCTTCGAGCTTTTCCTCAAGATTTTTTATACGGCCCTTTGTCTTAACAATATCTGTTTTGCCGTTTTCTGACACGGCAATGCCTGCCGAGTCATAACCTCTGTATTCAAGCTTTTTTAAACCGTCAATCAATATCGGAGAGGCACTATTCTCCCCTACATAACCAACAATTCCACACATATTAAATTTTTCCTTTTCAAAAAATAAAATTTGTGCCTTGCTTTCCCTTTGTACACGGTGCGTTGCCGCTCCGCCTTTGTGAAAAGCCTTTGATCCCCGCACTTATGGGACAAGAAGCATCCGCCGAAAACTTCGATAACTTCTTCCTCGTCACCTGCAAATTCGGCAAAGCCGATAGTGCGACATACAGGTCCGGCGCTAAAACTCTCTTGCGGAAAGTCCTTTAAAAAACAAAAAATCTCCTTTCGCTTTTTTGAGGGCGGCTCGCACAGCCGACGGCTCATTTGTTAAAGTATAATATGCCACGCGGCAAATGTCAACGTGAAATAATACTTTTATACCTTTTTTAAAACTTACGCAGCGAATATTATTATGTTTAAAACTCCGGTTTTTACACATAATTTTAATAAAAGCTCGGAGGTAATCTATGGATATAAAAAGGTGCACCATTGACTCGCAGGATATTTTACGGCACGAAAACGCAAGAGCGTTTTTTGTTTGCCTTTTGAGCTTTGTGCTGTCGCTTTTGATCCTCGGCGCCGCTCTTTTCGGCGTGTATTCGCTCTATACCGTGAGCGGACTCGACAAGGAAAAATACAGCGTTCCCATTCTCTCTTTACTATATGCCCTTTTTTCGTCGGAGGTTACCGTTTCTCTGTTTGCACTGTCCGCCGTTTCCTACAACCGCAAAAGATGGTTTTACCGCAACGCATCGGAAAAAGCACCTGTATCATATCTTTTTGCCGGTGAAAAACTTTCGGTAAGGCTGAAGGTCTTTTATTTTTTCTTTTTCAAAAAGCTGATGACTGCACTGTGTCTTGTCGCAGCTGAAATACCGTTTTTGCTTTGCAGTCTTGTTTTTTACCGTGAACTCTCCGAAAAAGGATTATACAAAACCGTATTTGCGGGAGCAGTCGCCCTCTGCTCTGTGCTGTTTTTGCTCGGACTGTACTTCGGCGCGGTTCTTTCGAAAACATTTTGGCTGTGCGAAAAGGTATACTTCAAAAACAAAAAATGCTCCGTAGCGCTTGCCGTAAACAAAAGCAAAAGCCTGACCGAGGGAAACCGGTTCAGGCTTGTAAATTATAATATAAGCTTTGCTTGGCGAATACTTTTCTGCATATTCTTAATTCCGCTGTTTTACACGGTGCCGTACATTTCACAGTCAAACGGATTGCTGTGCCGCGAATTTATCGGAAAGTACAGGCAAGGTGCCGCCTTCCCGGTGGTTTTTATGAAACTGCAAAAAACGTAGCCTCGAAATAAAACCTTCATTCGTTCTTCTTTGCCTTTTTACTGCCGAATGTGTCGGCAAGATAAATCATAAGAAGTATCAGCACGGCTATCGCGGTGGATTTAAGCCGTGTAAAGCCGTATTTTGCCTCAAGGCAGCCGGTCGCAAAGACGAGCCCAACAAGAGCTAAAATATATACTATCAAAAGAACGGTTTTCAGAGCCGGCTTTTTTTCGGAATTAAGCGACATAAAATATACGGCGGCCGTGACCGCCAAAGCAGTTCCGAAATACACGACAGCAAACACAGTCATAAATATCAGCCTTTCGGATTATTCATAGTTCCAGCCGTGGGAAGCAAGCTCATCCAAGACCTCTTTATCCACATCATCGGCGGTACCTTTTGACACTATCTTGCAGGAATACACATTGACCTGAGGCGGATATGACTCCATAATCTCATTCGCGTGCTTTATTTTTATGAGATCGCCCGTGCGGACGTCGGAAAACAAATCTTCGTCGTCCGAGGAATTTATCATAACCGTAGGGGAGCCGTTTAAAACTATAAGACAACTGCTTCCCGAAACCACGGCGCGCCCCGTGGTACTAGGTTTAAAATTTCCGCACCCGTAAAGCAAGGTAAAAACAAGCAAAAGGCTTAAAACCGTACATAAGGTCTTTTTCATATATTATCTTCCTTCCGTGTTCGGCGAATTATGCACAGCGTCGTGTCTTCACCGCCGCACATCTATTATAATTTTACTTCTTTTCTCCGCTAAATACAATTCGCCGAAAGTATAATAAAACACCTTCAAATTTGTCGGAAATAACAATTTCGAATACGATAAACCGAAATCGGTGTTTTTGAGCCGTCATATAAAACTGCCCGCAGAGCCGATATAAAATAAAAATCGACAAATCTCTTACGAGACTTGTCGATTTTTGTGGGAGGACTATAAAATAGATTTTTTCGCCTTTTTGGGAGTAGTATTTGTTCCCTTACGAAAAATCTTGAACTTTCAAGGTTGATGGGGCAGCGGTGAGCCGCTGTCATTCGGTCAGCGGCTGCACCGATTTAAGACCGCCTTTGAATATTACGGTAATCTGTTCTTTGGAGTCCACCACTATGCATTCAAGCAGTTGGCGGACGATCTGGTCATCGTATTCCATCGGGCGGTTCTTTATGCCGTCGAGTATCGTGTAAATATCATCGAGTCGGGATTTTGCGTTTTCTCGCCGCTGCTCTGCGTCGGCTATGCTGTCGAGCTGCTGTTGCAGGCGGCTTTTTTCGTTCATGAGCCGAGTTGCAGTTTCCTCGTCAAAGGCTTCGATGGTGTCGGTGGACACTCGGTCGAGCATTTTTTTGAATTCTGCGTCGATTTCGGCGATCCGTATCTGTAGGTCGATGCTGTTATCCTCGCTCTTTTCTCCCGCCAAGCCCATGCCGATGTGCAGCTTCAGTGTTCGCAATACCTCGGCATTTTGGTTGGCGGTTTCCATGATTGCCGCCATCACAGCCCGTTGCAGTACACTTTCCTCTACGGATGGCGAGTTATGACAGTATTTCTTGGCATATTCAATGCGGTTGATGCATCGCCACACGATTTTCTTTTTACCGCTTGCCGTCCATGTGCATCGGCGGTAGGCGGATTTGCACTCGCCGCAGACGAGCAGTTCTGTCAGAGCGTATTTACTTGAGTATTTGCCTTGCTCGGTCTTGGCTTTTCGGCTGATTTTGCGTTTGCCGGAGCGCCTTGCGAGTTCCTCCTGAACTCTGCCGAAGGTGGACGAGTCGATAATGGCAGGGTGGCTGTTTTCCACATAGTATTTCGGGCGTTCGCCGTTGTTGACTCTGACCTTTTTGCTGATGCAGTCGGTGATGTAGGTCTTATTGATGATGGCATCGCCTTTGTATCTCTCGTTGGAGAGAATGGACTGTATCGTGGAAAACTGCCACTCTGCTTTTCCCGTCGGGCTTTTGATGCCCTTTTCTTCAAGTAGTTTGGCAATTCCTTTTAAGCTGTCGCCTGCGAGGAAGCGGTCATATATAAGGCGGATCGTTTCGGCTTCTTCGGGGACGATTTCAGGTTGTCCGTCCTCGCCCTTGCGGTAGCCGAGGAAGTTCTTGTATCTGAATACTACCTTGCCTTCACGGGCGGCCTGTGCCTTGCCCCATTTAATGTTGGCACTGATGTTTTCCGATTCGCTCTGTGCGATGCTGCCGTAGATGGTGATGTAAAACTCGGCACCGGGCTGATTGCTGTGGATGCCCTGTTCCTCGAAGTACACATCGACACCGAGGTCATTGAGAAGTCGGACATATTTCAAGCAGTCGACGGTATTCCTCGCAAACCGGGCGATGGATTTCGTAATGATCATGTCGATTTTCCCTTGCTTGCATCGACGAATCATGCGGTTGAATTCATCTCGGTTTTTCACGCTTGTGCCGGAGATGCCCTTGTCGGCGTAGATACCTTCGAGCGTCCATCCGTTTTCAGAATTGATGCGTTCGGTGTAGTGTTCCACCTGATTTTCATAACTGTTAAGCTGTTCCTCCTGCTTAGTGGAAACGCGGCAGTATGCCGCCACCCGCAGGACTCGGTAATGGGTTTTCACGCTCTCTCTGACCGATATTGTCGGTTCGATTATCCGCACCACTCTCGGCGGGGATACAACAGTCTGTTCCATTGTCTGACTCCTTTCGTATGATCTGTCCGTTCAGCAGTATGATGTCTGCCGTTTTGTCGGTGTACAGGCGTATTTCGCTGACCGCGCGGTTCAACCGCTCGGCGATGTCTGCCGTACTGCCAACTTCGGCTTTCAGCCTTTGTACGGCGCAGCACCCGTTGCCGAGTTCTTTATACTTCCGGGCGAGGCACTCCGTCATTTTGCTTCGCAACACAGCCTTGTCTATTTCCGTCATGTCAAGCATACGGCTGATCTCGTTATTCAGCCGTATTACCTCGGTGCTCGGCTCGTAGGGTGTTTCGGCAGGCTTTTTGATGCTGTCGGCGGTTACTGTGCCGAGAAGGTCGGCGAGTGCGGTCAGCAGTTCGGCATCGGATATCTCGATCCGCAGACGGCAGGCCGTGTTCTCACAAGTCCAGCGCTCTTGGCATTTGCATCGGCTGTCGTGCCGGCGGCGCATTCGGTCACCGCAGCCTGGGCATCGGACGGGGACGGTCAGCTTGAATATGTCCTGTGTTTTGTCCATATTCTTTTGTGTGTTGCGCCCATGCTTTGCTTTCTGTATTTTCTCATAGGTTGCTCGATCGATAATCGGCGGATACACCTCTGTGCCAAGGTACTTTGTATTATCAATGAGGTGTTTGAGCCGCCCTTTGTTCCAACCGGTAACGCCGCCCCTGTATTCGATTTTCTCTCTGTTCAGCTGCTCGGCTATGGTCAGCATAGAGGAGCCGTCAAGGTATGCAGCAAAGATCCGTTTCAGTACTTTGCTTTCCTGCGGCTCTATGACGATAACGCCGTCTTTACAGCAGTAGCCGTAAGGCAGGGTTCTGTTTTTCATTCGGTTCTCACCGTCCTTTCTTGGGAATTTGCTCGGTCAGTGCAATGCCGCCGATGAGCTTGAAGGTGAGTTGTTCGCTGCTGTCCACCGTGATGCTCTCGACGATTTCGTCAAACAGCCCGTTGTCAAACTCGACGGTCGGCTCGTATTCATCGAGGATAGCATTTAAGTCTTTGAGGGTGGCGAGTAATTGGTCGTCCTCATCCTCGGTGAGCTTTTGCCGCCGCTCGATGCGCAGCTCGGTGAGGCGGTTGCCGATCCCCGAAGTCTGCATGGCGTAATCGGCGGCGTTCATAGCGCCGCTTGTGTGCAGCCTTGCAATGACATGGTTCTTCGCACCGAGGTCGGCGATCTCCTTGTCTATCTGCCGTATACGCTCCTGATTGCGGCTTGTGCGGTCCTGCATGGTTTCCGTTTGGTGAATCAGCGTACCGAGCAGTTCGCCTCGGTAGGTTTTCAGCTTGATAACCATATCGGTGAATATCCCGTATACGATATCCTCACGCACATGGCGGTGTTGACAGTCGGTTGCACCGGACGAGCGGCAGGAGCCTATCCAATGTGCCTTGCCGTTTACGACCTGATGCCGGAAGACTCTGCCGCATTCGGGACAGCGCAGCTTTCCGGTCAGCGGATAGGACTTTCTTTTGCATCTTTCCGTTTTCCGTGAGCGCAGCAGGTTCTGCGCCGCCTGAAAGGTTTCTCGGCTGACGATGGCAGGGTTGCTGTTCTCCACATAGTATTGCGGCAGCCGTCCGTCGTTTTTCATTTTCCGAAACGGCAGGGTTTCGGTAGTGTAGCTCTTTTGCAGGAGCGCATCTCCCATATAGCGTTCATTGTTCAATACATAGTTGATCGAACTCGGCAGCCATTTTTTGTAGCCGTGTTTCCGCGGTATGCCGTCCTCATTCAGCATTTTCGCAATGGCAAGCGTACCGTATCCTTGGAGGTATAGGTCGAATATCCGCTGAATGACCGCCGCCTCCGTTTCGTTGACGGTCATCTGCCCGTCCTTGAGGTCAAAGCCGTAAGCCGGACAGGTGCAGTTGAAGTCGCCGGACTGCATCCGCTTTTGATAGCTCCAACGCAAATTCCCCGATATGTTCACACTTTCTTGCTGTGCGGCCATACCGGGGAATGTTACGATCATCTCCATATTCAGTTTTTCGGTGTCGATGCCCTGTTCCTCGAAGTACACGCTCACGCCGATCTCTTTGCACATCCGCAGCAGTACGAGCAGCTCCTCGGTGTTCCGTGCCAGACGGGAGACCGATTTGACGATGATGCGGTCGACCTTGCCTTTTCTGCAGTCGGCTATCAGCCGGTTCAACTCGTCCCGCTTTTTCATCTCGGTGCCGGTCAGACCTTCATCGGCGTAGATGTCCACCAGCGTATATTCGGGATGCTTCTTGGCATAGTCGCTGTAGTAGCGGATCTGTGCGGCGAAGGAATGGAGCTGGTCTGTTGAATCGCTCGATACGCGGCAATACGGGGCTAACCGAAGCCGTTCGGCTGTCTGCTTCTTTGTGCTTGTGATTTCAGTAATGTTCATGTCTTTCTCCTTTCCGCAAGGGGTCACCTTGCTGTTATTCGCCTTTTGGCACGACACACCATACCACAATAGTTCGAATACTTCCAGCGGTTTTTTGCAAAAACTTGAGAATTAAGATTTCAGACATAAATCAGATCAGCGCCGTAGTGTTCGGCGCTGATCTGAGCGATTTTTTCGTATTCATCCTCGGTGATGAGCTGCATGGCGAGGAGCATTTTTAATAGGTTTACACTGTAAGCAAAAGAGGAGTTGCCGATGTCTTTCTTATTCATATTCGCACCTCACATTTCTTGGATGAACGGTTCGGCGTCCGGTGCAAACGGTTCGGTCGGGCGAGAGCCGTCTGCCGTTATTTCAATGTCGATGCCCTCATCCGCAAAGGCTTTGACGATGCCGGCTACTGTAGCGGTGTTCCTTCCCAAACGGCTGATGTCGGGGATGACGAGCAGCTCGGCATTCTTGTTTTTCATGTCGATGAGAATGTTATCCATAACAGATGCCATTTTCTCCGACGGTTCTTTGGTAAAAGCAGAGCCGACGATGCGGTATCCGTTTTCCTTGCAGTAGGCGTCCATTTCTCTTTGCGCCGTAAGGAAGTCTGCTTCCGTCGCCTGCGGCTGCATTCTGGTGAAGGTATAGGCGGTGATGCGGTTATCGTCCATGAATCAGTTCCTCCAAATATTTGATGCCGAGGCTTACCACAATGGCACGGTCAACGGCGGCAAGGGTCTTGCTGTCGAGCCTGCCGATGTATTCGCCGAGCCTCGCTTTGTCTATCGTCCTGATTTGTTCGAGCAGGACGGTGGATTCGGTTTTAAGCCCTTTCGCCATGATTTTCACATGGGTGGGCAGAGCTGCTTTTGTTTTTCTACCTGTGATCGCCGCCACGATGGTGGTGGGGCTGTGCTTGTTGCCGATATCATTCTGTAAAATCAAGGACGGGCGCGTTCCGCCTTGCTCGCTGCCGAAGCCTGCGCCGAAGTCGGCGGCATAGATTTCGCCTCGTTTTATTTCTTTCATATTAGCCTCCGTTTAAGTAAAAAGGCGGCCGAGTGCTTTTGGGCAGACGACCGCCTTGTGTTTTGTATCAATCGTTCTTGGTTCTGTTCGTATTTGTCCACGACGCCCCGAACAAGGGAACGCATTCTCCGGTCATGCATTTGACCTCATTGGAATTCCACCACTCCCAGGATCTCCGCGAGGCGCCCTCATTGGCTGCGACGGCTTACGGTACTTTGTTCGTACCGCTTCAACGCTCGGCCTGTGACTGGACGCAAGTATCATTATTGCTTCTGCCTGTCATGGCCTTCGGTGCGGATGCGCCGCACCGTCCGACTCAAAAGGTCGTGTGGCTTATCGGTTTCGCCGACGGCAGAAGGAAGGTAAAGGATGCGCTGTGCTATTCGGTTTTCAAAGAACGGGCGGAGGCTATTGAGAAAGCCCCCTCACTTTTTCAGCCGAAAAAGCAAGGGGGCTACAACCAAGTTTTTTAATTTTCTAAAAGATTTTTGAGTTTCGCACGGATCTTTGCGATTTTCTTGCTGATTGCCTGCTGTGAAACGCCGTAGCGCTCGGCAAGCTCCGTCTGCGGAACTTCGTCATAGAAATGCTGGGCAATCAGAATTTCCTCACCATTGAATTCATCACTGTTCAAGGCGTCATACGAAACATCGCCGTTATCCCTGCGCTGCTCGTCGAGATATTTCTGTCGCCGTTTGTTGCGGTAGAATTCAATGTATTCCTTTTCACTCACCTCCATGATCATGCTGTGCAGGCCGATGAATTTCTTTTCTCGGTAGCCTGCATCGGCTTCTTTCCGAAATTCATGCTCCGCGGGAGTAATTTCCCGATAGCTGCCGTCGGCTATAATAAAAACCTTTTTAGGGTTCAGTTTTTTCAAGTTTATGTACCTCCGTTCAATCGTTTTTTGTTAGGTCAAAAACGATTGATACGGAGGGCTTCGACAGCCTACCGCAAAATTTGACAGTACGCTGCCGTTTATACAAACGCAGAAAGCCAAGCCAATTTGAAATTCCGAAATAACAGATTTATTGTTGGTTTTTTGCAGATATCGTATGGAATTCTGTTGACCGCAGAGGTCAAAAAAATATAGGTGTCTGTGTGTCTGCGCAAAGACAGCCTTTGCTATTTCAACACCTGTTTCTTTCCTGTATTCTTTTTCATTCTTTCACCTTGTCGCTTGAAAACGGCAGGGCGCCGCTTTTTATGGCACTGCGTTGTGTTGAGCTTCGTCAATTGATTCTGCAAGGCTAAACATCGTGGTCACCTCCTGTTACGGTATTCGGGGAAACAAAAAAGCGACTGCGCTATGCTTTAAGGCATAGTACAGCCGCATGAGGGCGTGCATATAAAAACCGTTTTGTTAAGACGGCCTTGGGTGTTGCGTTTCGCTTATGTACATGATTGTTAGGGGCTTCTCCTTGTTTTCATAATTACCTCGCTGTATTTGGTATCTGTTGATATCAGTGTATCCGCTGCCGGGGCAAAAGTGAAGAGTGCATAAGTGTGATATACACAGTAAACATGGAATCCGGCAAAAAATGTTGGGTTATGACCGAGAAATTGCTTGTTTCTCAAAAACAGTCGCCAAGGAAAGAAATACGGCACAGCGGTTTTTATGACCTCTGTGCCGTATTTGCTATGTTTCCGTGATGGTTCGTTAATTGTTACTTATCTCTGATTATTTGACGGAATGCCTTTTCCTCTTATCAAATACTGTTACACTTGTCAGAACACCGCCGCTGATAGCCGGTGGTCTTGCATCCTTTTAAATTCGAACAATCATCCGAATTAAATTAGTTTTTTCTTCCTTACAATCGCCGAAACAAGCGAAACAATATTCCAAAGAAGAGACCCTCCGGAAAGAGAAACTGCTGCGGTAGCAAGGGGCTTGGAAACACTGACCCTATCGCTGATTGCGGAAATATTGCCCGCATCCAGCGTTGTGTTGTCGGTCAGCGTAAGGATCAGGTTGCCGTCATCGTCAATACGGCAGCCCTTAATTCCGATGCCGTCTTTACCGTCAGCACCATCCTTACCGTCTTTTCCGTCTGTGCCGACGATCTTGCCGAGGTTGGTAACAACTCCGTCGGTAAAGGTGATGATAAGATTGCCGTCTGCGTCAATATGCGCTGACTGGATTCCGGTTCCGTTCAAGCCGTTCGAACCATTTGATCCGTCTTGACCGTTTTGGCCGTCCTTGCCTGCGTCACCCTTGTCGCCATTGGCTCCGGTGACATTTCCGAGATTGTACACAGTGCCGTCAGTCAGAGTGATGATGAGGTTGCCATTTTCATCTACAACAGCATCCTTGACGCCGACTCCGGCAGCACCGTTGTTTCCGGCATCGCCTTTGTCACCCTTGACATCGGCTACAATAACGGTAATGAGCATATCGCCGTCCACCGTAAAGGTGACTTCGGTCTTATTGATTTCGGAGAGCAGCTCGCCGCCGATGTACCAGCCCTTGAGAATATAGGTCGGGTCAAGCGTTACGGTTGCGGTAAGCCGTGTTCCCTCACGAAGCTTGTCACCGCTTGAAATCTTTTCTTTATCGTTTTTAACCGAAAGGATACAGCCATCAATAGTTGTGGGGAATGTGACCGTATATTCCGGTATCTCCTCGATTTTCACCGAGATATTGGTATCCGCCTTGATTGCGCCGGTTTTATAGGTATAGCTGCCGTCGCCGTTGTCGATCCACGAAGCCACGTCCGCAAGGCGGTAGTTTTCATTCGGCTTGACCGTTACGATGATTTCATCGCCGTAACGGACGGTTTTGCCGCTTACGAAATCTTTGTCACCGTTTTTGATTGTCATATCTGCGTGCTTCGGGTTATCCACCGTAACCGTGTATTGTTCGATTTCGGTGAAATACACCTGAATGTCGGTTTCAGCGTCCACAACAAGCTCATAATCATACTGGCTGTACAGCTTGTCGTCGATCGTTACGGTGTCAACCTTGCCGCCACGGGTAATGACGAGCTTCTGCACACGGTAATTTTCCGCTGCCTGTGCAGTAAGAGTAATTTTCGTGCCGACGGGAATGCCTGCGCCTGACTGATAGCCCTGCTTGGTCGCCACGGCACCGGTCTGTTCACCGCTTGCGGCAGAATAGGTCAAGCCCACACGCACGGGAACATCGAATTCCACACCGATCTCGGTGTCCTTTGTAATCGTCATGGTGAAGCTTTTACCGCTTTGTCCCTCGGCGTCATCCGTCCATGCGCGGAACTTGCAGCCCGCGTCCGTCTTGACGGTGAAGGTCAGCTTGGAATTTACAGGAACATACACGCTGTTATTCTCATTCAGAGTAACGCTGTCGCCGTTTGCGTCGGTGATTTCCACCGTACCGCCCTCTGCCGGGAGATTGACCTTTACAAGCCTGCCGATTTCAGAAAGACTTACGAATTCTGCCTCGACTGTGTATTTTTCGGAAGCAAGCCCCAATGTATAGCTGTTAGAGCCTGCCGCGTCTATAGTTTCGGTGGTGCCACTTGCGTCGGTAATTTTCCATGATTTCAGTCCGTAGCCCTTGCCGGGTACGGCGGTAAAAGTCACATCATCGGTAACCGTGCCGCCGGGGGCATTCAGAGTAACATCGCCCACCGCCGCGCTGACCGTTCCAATCACCGTGCCATCTGCCGTGTAGGTATCGGTAAATGTGATCTGAGCGGAATTTATTGCTCGCTTGGTGGAAACACGCATATTGGCTTCACCGTTCAGAGTAAAGGCACATACGATTGTTCCGTCTTTTTCGGGTGTGAATACCATTGTTTCACCGCCGTTGTCAAGGGTAAGGGATACAAGCTCATACCGCCCGCTTTTCGGGGTGACCTTTACCTTGATGATTTCGCTCTCGCTGATCTCATCTCCGGATTGGATCTCAACATTGCCGAGATGCCGCACCTTGATGTCGGCAGCCTTTGCGTTATCCACTGAGTAGTTGACTTTATAGTCCCTCTTTGCCGTGGTAACTGCGGCAATATTCGACCATGTGCTTTCCTTTTCTTTGCCGTCCACCTTGCAAACGGAGGTAACAGCAAAACCAAAGTTGGTATTGGTTTTCAGGTTCTCAATCTCATAGGATGTCGTATCGGCAGGAAGCAGATCGGAAATTTTCGTACATTCGCCGTTTTCCGCGCGATACACATAGTAACCCTCTACCTCCGGCCAGCCGGGGGTCTTGTCGGGCTGAGACCATGTAAGATGCACCGCATCATCTGCAAACAGGTTTGCCTCTAAATCATCTACTGCAGGAGCAGGTGTGCTGACATTTGATAGGCTGTAGCCGATAAAGACGGTCTTGTTGCCTTCCTCACCATAGAGGTGTCTGAACCACTGCCCCAGCGTCCAGTCAAAGGTATACTGCGTGTAAATGCTTGCCGGGATTCCTTCCTCGGCAAGAGCCGGGCCGTCAATGTCGTTGACCGCACCGATGCATCCCTGCGAGGAGGTTTTGGTGGTCGAAACGCCCGAACCGTTGCTGTAACTCAGACTTGTTTCAAAGCCCACATCGTGCGAGAATAGGATACCGTCGCCGAACACGCCGAAGCTGATGGAGAAGTTGAAGTAAAATCCGTGAGAAATCTCCTCAGAAACCGATTTGATATTGCTCTTTGAATAGGAAACCTCATTCAGACCTCCCGCATAGCCCATACGGATAGTGTTCTGGCTGAGCTGCTGAGCGCCGAGTGCACTGTATGCGCCCCAGCCCAACTGATTGTACATATAGGGGTTGCCCTCGTTGCCGTCCAGCCAGTTTTCCGCTTCGTTGATTTTTTCAAGACGGTAGTAGCAGGCTTCATCTTTGGAGGTCTTATCCGACTCCTTGGTGATGGCGCGATTGCCCTTTTTCTCCATATAGGAGTTGTATTCTTCAGCAAAGCTGTTGTAGTCGTCAATGCTCATCTGCTGATACACCGGCTGCTGCGGTATGGAGAGGGTTATCGCCGTGCCATCCGACCACTTGCCGTTTTCGTCCAGAACCTCATAGCAGTAGACAAATACCGGTGTCCTTGCAACCAATGCTGTGTTATACGCCTGTGCCTTGACGGTCATAGCGTATTCGGTTTCCAGTGCTTCGGAAAAGGTCTTGCTCCACTCCAAAGAATAGCCTGCCGAAATATTCACCTCAAAAGGGGAAAGCAGTCCGCCGTAGCTGTAGGACATACCCACACTATATGAAACATTGTTCGAGGAGGACTGCTCCAGTTCATAGCTTTCGGTTATGGTGTAGTCGGTCTCGTTATTTGCCGAATCGCCCAGTGCCGCAAAATAAGGAGCCGCCTGCAAAACCGCCTTGACTTCGGGGTCGCTGTAAGCGTAGCTAACGCCTTTGTAACGGGCGATAACACCGTCCTGGTCTCGGTCGCAGGCAGTGAGCAGTACCTGTGCACCGCCGCCCTTATAACCGCCGTCTGCTTTGTTCGGACCCCAATCGGAGAGTGTTGTTTTAAAGCCGGTAGCCGCGCCGTAATCGGCGGCAGTATCGTTATAAGTGGCGGAAATCAAACCTTTTTTGAAAGAATAAGTATCGTCTCCGTCCCGGCAGGAAGTCACAAATACGATTTGCTCTCTGCCAGCATTGTTGCCGTCAAAATTACCTACAGCAACCGAGCGGATGAATTCTTCGTGCCCGCCGAGCGCACCGTCAAATTGAAAGCCGCTCATTTTATAGCCCTGGGAGGCAACCGTGTTTAATTCGCCGGTAGCGGTGTTGTATGTATACAGCGTGCCGTTGATAAAGACAAAATCTGCGGCACTGGCTCCGTTATAAGCAACCGCCTCCACCGCTAAAGGAGAAACAATGTCTTCGCCATCGGTGCTTTTATATGTCCACTCGTTTGTTGACATGGTTTTGTAATCAGATTGAATAAAGCCATTGTTTTTGTTGTTCAGAAGCGTTGTATAGGCAAGATAGCTTTCATCTGTTTCACCGTAACCTTCGATTTCAGTCTTAATACCTGCAACAACAAGGTCGTCGTAACCGTCATTGTTGATGTCACCTGCCGTTATATTGCAGGCGTTCATACTACTTGACGACTGTACTTCTCCATCGGAGAGCTTGCCCTCGGGGCAGACATAGAAAGATTCATCTGCTTTCTGATCGATAAAAGAGCCTTCCTTCGGCATAGTGCCGCCGTATTTAATTTTTACCTGCGGGCGGTATACATTTTTGTTGTCGCTCGTTATGCAGTTTACATGGAAATACGAAAGCACGGCAAGGTCATCTATATTGTCGCCGTTGAAATCACCGACCACCATTTTTACGCTCAGCTTGTGCATGGCGTTATACAATGTATCTTGTTTTGAGCCGCCGATGCTGTCGTTTCTTGCACCTTTTACCGATTTTCCGCTTTGGTATGTCTCAATATAGAGGTCGTGAAGCAGGTCATAGCCCAAAGATCTGCCATCACCTGTGGTTGTATTATTATGATTACTAGTCAACTTATTGCCGTCAGCATCGTAACGCAATTCCCAGAGGAGACTACCGACATTATTTATATCTTGGTAAAGGTCGGTAGTAACCCATGTTGCCGACTTTTTTGTGCCGGGTACATAGACAATAACGGTTTCCTTGCCATCATTATCGAAGTCGCCGGCGACGACATCAAGAAGTGCGTTTGTCTCATAGCCGTTGACCTGAAAGTCTCCGTCGGAATCTGCGATCCAGTCGAGGGGAAAATTAATAATATAGGTGCCGCACTGCTTACCCGTTACGGTATTGGACAAAATGGCATAAACTTGTTTGCGTGTTCTGTGAACCCCGACATAGACAACATAGTCTTTTCTTCCAGAACCTGTAGGGTCAAATGCTACCGACTGTATAAACGAAAGCTGTTGAATACTACTGGACAAGCTCAAGTCCGGCAGAGAGCCGTCCGATGCGGTGTTGTTATTTGATATAAAGCTTAGCAGGCTTTCCGCCGTTCCCACATCGGCAATTTTTCCGTTGACCGATGATGCGGTGGTTTGCAAATAAAAAAGCTCGTTTTGCTCCACCATCGCAAATGGGCGGTCAACATCGTAACCGTAAGGGTTGGTCGTCTTGTCGTATCCGGCAGGGACGGTGTTTTTCATCAGCGAATTGGCTGCATCGGATGAAAAGGTTGGGCTGTCGCTGCTTGCGGCAAATGCCGAAAGCGGCAGACAGGCAACGATCATCACAAGCGCCAGCGCTGCGCACACTGCCCGTCGGATGATGAATTTTTTGTTCATAGCTCAGGTCTCCTTTGATAATTTGATAATTGGTTTTGCTGCCCGCTACGGCAGCAGAATCTGAAAGCGGATAAGCAAGCGTGGCATGATATTTCACGATACTTATGCTATTATCTATTATATCATAATAGGGGCGGTTTCGGTTGTGTCGTTTACGCTGTATTTCGGTCGTTTACGCTGTAAACGGTCGCTTGGGCGAAATGCTCCTTGTAAAAATGCGGATTTTCAAGTACAATAGTATACGGATAATTTTCTCCATATAAAATGCAGAAAAAATGAAACGGGGAGGTGCCTCGTCGGAATGAAAAAATATTTACGATGGATATGTTTAGCGCTGTTTTTTGCGCTTTGCATCGGCATGGTGTGCTTTTTGCAGAATTTCACGAAGCTCAATACATCCATACAATACCTTGAGTGGCAAACCGCCTATACGGTAGGAGCAGACGGCACGGAAACGGAGCTGGATTATACCGTGTCGCCCGAAGTAGGAGACCGCTTTCGACTTGAAACAGTCATCCCGGCAAGCAGCGAATACGGCAATTTGGTATTTGAAACAGCAGGGCTGAATATGACCGTCAGCATAGACGGAAAAGAAGTATGGCAATCGGAGACCACGGTGCCGGAGAATGCCGTGGGACAGACGCAGGCGATTATCCCTCTGCCGCAGGACACCGAGTGCCGCCTTACGGTTACCGGCACGGTGACCGACACGGCGAGCCTTATTTTCCCGCCGCTGCCGCGCTTTGTGCCGGTGGATGCGCAAGAAATCGAAAGCTACGCTTATGCAAACTACTACGGTATTCCTGCCGGCGCTACCGCTTTTATATCGCTGATGATCGCCGGACTGTTCCTTTTGAGCGTGACACGCAAAAAGGCAGATTGGAGTCTGATACCGCTTTTCCTTGCCTCCGTGGGGCTTACGATGCAACGGATTACCAAAGGAATGGGACACCATTTTCTCAGTGACGGGTTGGTCGATTTTCTGAACCGACAGGAGATCGGTATTTTGCTGCTCGTGCTTTTGGTCGTTTATCTTGTGATGAACCGGCAGCGTAAATTTTGGAAATACTTCGGAATCTCCGCTATTGCCAGCGCCGCCGCATTGGGGATTGCATACACGGTATCCTTTTTCAGAAAAAGCTACCTTTCCAAATATATCGGCAGGCTGTTTGCGGATGTTACGGAGCTTGCAGATTATTCGGGACTTTTGTATTGGGTCACCGTTTGGATGGTTGCGGTGTGTGCCGTTATTTCCGCCTATGCCGTAATGCGTTCGATTATTGCACAGCAGATGGAAAGCAAAACGCTCCGTCTGCGCAACGAATTGATTATGAACAGCTATCGTGCGATGGAAAGCAAAGTGACCGACAGCGCCGCCATTCGTCACGAAATGAAGCATAAAATAATCGCTCTTGACGCACTGTATCAAAAGGGCGATTATGAGGCGCTGGGGCAATTGATCGGGGATATAAAGCAGCAAAACGATCACTTGGCGCAAACGCAGTTTACCGAAAATTTCACAGTCAATACGATCCTGCAGGACGCCGCTTATCGTGCCGCCCAGTCGGACATCCGCTTTGAGGCGCTTGTTTCCGTTCCGCCGCAGCTTACCGTTGCGGAAAGCGATCTGTGCGAGCTGCTTATGAATATGCTTGACAACGCACTGGAAGCCGCCGCTGAGGCGGATGCCGGAAAACGGTTTGTCCGCTTTCAGATTGAAACAAAGAACGGCTTTCTTGCCGTCAAGTGTGAAAATTCGTATTCCGGCAAGCGCAGGCAGGATGCGAACGGCAACTATATCACGACCAAGAACGATGCAGAGACCCACGGCTTCGGCTTAAAGCTGATGAGCGCCGTCGCCGTGCGTTACCACAGCATGCTGGATATTTTCACTTCGGAGAATCAGACCTTCACCGTTCAAACGGCGCTGAAGTTGCCGAAAAAATAAGCAAAAATAAAGAAGGGCACCGCTTTAAAATAAACGGAGTCCTTCTTTTTTGTTTTAATAGTTATTGATTTATATAGCGCACAAATGCACTTTGAAAGGCTTTATAATAGGTTCTCCCCATCGGGAGCGTTTCGCCGCTTTGCAGGGAAAGCTCAGTCCGCCCGATTTCCCGTACCTCATCCAAATTCACAAGATAACTGTTGTGACAGCGTGCAAATTGCCCCATCGGAAGCTGCTTTTCAAAATCCGAAAGCGAAAAATAATAGGTGCTGTTATCGGTGCTTTGATGAATTACGATGCTGTGGTTGTAGCTCTCAATGTACCGAATATCCGAAAGCGATAAATGCACCAGCTTATTTCCGATATGAACCACAACCGTTTTAGGTATGTAATTTAATTTGAGATCAGTGTGAATCGCGCTTGCCAAAGCCTCTCGGCGCACGGGCTTTAAGAGAAAATGGATAGGCTGAACGCCGTACCCTTCGCTGAGGTAATCCTCACAGGCTGTTACAAAAATAATGGACACCCGATTGCCTTTATCTCTTAAAGACCGGGCAAGCTCCATACCCGTCATACCTTCCATTTGAATGTCAAGTATCAGCAGCTCAAAAGGACAGCTTTCGGTATCCAACCGTTTTTCAAGCTCACAGGCCGAACGGAAAGACTCAAGCCTATATTCAACACTGTCGTTGGTTAAAATATCACTGCAAAGAGAACATAAATTTTCTCGTATTATATCGTCATCATCGCAAACTGCAATTCGGTATGCGCTCATTTTTCACCTGCAAATTCGGAATTATTTTGTTTAATTATATCATATTTTCGAGCAGATTGCAACCAAGACGGCATATCGGCTGCGCATTACAGGTCAAGGATCGGCTTCGCAAACCCACAAGCAAGAATTGATGCACTTCAAAAGTGAGATACTGTACAGGGTTTGCCTGTAAAAATTTAACTACTTTTTTCATGTCTTTTTCCTCCATTTTGGTTATTGTGTGTTCCTGGCAATTGCCAAAGAGTTTATTTTGTTTTACCTCCTTGAACTTTAGCTTGTTTTTGTTTGCCTGTGCTATTATAATAAATCCGTACAGAGAAACAGTAAAGTAGGCACAATAATGTGCTGTTGTTACCTTTTGGAAACTATTGCGTAAAATAAAGAGCTCGGAGGAATAAAAATGTCAACAAAAAAAGAATTGCCAGCTTGTCCGGTGGAAACAACACTAGCTTTGATAGGGAATAAATAGAAGGTGTTGATACTTCGTGACCTCATTGGCGGCACAAAAAGATTTGGTGAATTGCAAAGAAGCGTGGGGCAGGTAAGTCAGAAGGTTCTCACTTCCAACCTGCGTGAAATGGAAGCTGACGCTTTAGTAGAACGAAAAGTATATGCCGAAGTACCGCCTCGTGTGGAATATAGCCTTACAGCACTTGGACAAAGTTTGAAGCCGATCCTTGACTCCCTGTGGGCATGGGGAGAAAACTATAAAGAAATTAGCAAATAAGTAGTCAGCCACGTTTTTATTTCAAGTTCCAAGATGAAATACGAAGAAACAGAGAGTTATCAGGTAACGGATATGTTTATAAACCACAGACAGATTGCTGACAGATTAGATAATAAACGATAACAGTAGAAAAAGTTAAAATTATCATGGATATAATGATAGAATTGTCTGGAAAAAAGAGTTAAAATATAAGAAAAAGGAATATGTAAAGGAAGATATATATGGAATATTCAGCAATTCTTCATGATATGGACAAAAGATTCTGTTATGCGATTGATAAAGGTGTGTTTGTGATACGCATACAGGTAAAAAAAGATTATATAAAAGAGATAATCCTTCACTATGTGGACAAGTATATATCAATAGAATTTAAGGATACACGAAAGACGGTTCCGATGAAGAAAATTGCGTCTTCGCAGTTTCATGATTATTATGAGGCACAGATCCGGATAGATATGATATGTCTCCGCTATTTTTTTGAATTTACAGACATGCATGGGGAAAAAGCATATTACGGAAACTATGAGTTCAGTAAAGAATGCATTACAAACATAGACAGAATGTTTGACTGTCCGCAGAATCTTAGAGAGGAAGAGATGTTTGAAGTGCCTGAGTGGGCAGCAAATAAGGTCGTATATCAGATTTTCCCGTCACGTTATGCTGCATCAAAGCCGGTGGATAAGGAATTATGGTATAAAGCACCAATTACACTTACGGACAATCTTCACGGTGACATCAGAGGAATTATTGACCATCTGGATTATATCCGGGATCTGGGAATTGATGTTATATATATGACACCTATTTTTAAATCGGATTCGAGCCATAAATATGACACCATTGATTATTACCAAATAGATCCTTCATTTGGAACAGCAGAAGATCTGAGGGAATTGGTGCAAAAAGCACATCAATATGGAATGAAAGTAGTTCTGGACGCAGTGTTTAACCACACAGGAAGAGATTTTTTTGCATTTAAGGACATCCTTGAAAATAAAGAAAAGTCCAAATATCTGGACTGGTATTTTATTGATAAATTCCCGCTTGATAATGAATCCGGACAGGCACCAAATTTCAAATGTTTTGGCTATTATAGCGGAATGCCGAAGCTTAATCTTAAAAACCCTGAGGTTGAAAAATATGTTACAGGTGTTGCATGCTATTGGATCAAAGAATGCGATATTGATGGATGGAGAATGGATGTAGGAGATGAAATCAGCCATTATTTCTGGAAACATTTCAGAAGAGCAGTTAAGGCAGTGAAGAAAGATGCGCTGATAATCGGAGAAATCTGGCATTATGCGGGAGATTTCCTTGAGGGAGATGAATGGGATACGGTTATGAATTATCCGTTCTATCTGAATCTGATAGATCTGCTTGCAGATGAGAAAATCGGTGTCAGCCGTTTTATACAGAACCTTGGGTATATGAAGGGACGTTTAAACAAAAAATGTTATCCGCTTATGTGGAATCTGATTGACAGCCATGATACGGCAAGATTTTTACACCTGTGCAATAATAAGCAAAAACAACATCTGGCAGCAGCCTTCCAGTTATTGATGCCCGGAATGCCTATGATTTATTATGGAGATGAGTTAGCAATGCCGGGAGCAAACGATCCGGATTGCAGACGTGGTATGTATTGGGATGAAGAATACAGGGATAATGAGATGCTTGAATGGTATAAACGGTTAATACAAGTCCGAAGAACACACGCGTGCATTGTAGAAGGCGAATTGGCTGAGACAATCACAAGGGACGAAGACGGAACGATTGTATTAATCAGGAAAAATACCGAGGAGACAGTAGCTCTGATTTTTAATTGCAGTAATGATACGAAGGAATTCAATGAGTATGCCGGACAATACAATTTGCTTGGAGAGAGCGTATTTGACGGAAAAGTAGAGGGGTATGACGCTGCTGTGTTATTATGTGATTCATACTGATGTAATATGTTGTTGCATATGTAAAGACGATGGACTATGATATACATATGCTACGGGGAGCAAGAAATCAGGAGGACATATAATTTGAAAAAAATACATACCGGCGTTATATTCCAGACAATTATCGGAATGTTAGTGATTGCACTTTTGGTTCTTGGATATACGTTCATTCTGCAGAGGAATTATAATAGTTCGGCACTTGATGAGTCTGTTGCAAGAAACAAACAGTGCGCTGATGCAATACATAAGCATATGTCGGATAAATTTGTCAGGGAAGATTTTGATTCAATATCATCAGTTGACGATATCGGTCTGCCGTGTTATAAGAAGTTGCAGAAGCAGCTTAATGAACTGCGCGCATTGAATTCAACGAGATATCTGTATACTGCCAAAAAAACAGATGACGGAAAGCTGATTTACCTTGTGGATGGACTGGATTCGGATGCGGATGATTATGCGTATCCGGGAACATTAATTGAGAAAGAGATGGTGCCATATATAGAACAGGCTCTTTCCGGTAAAGTTGTTTATTCCAATAAGATAGTGGACACGACATGGGGCCATATTTTTACGGCATGCTATCCGGTAGAAGCATCGGATGGAACAGGGGATATTATCGGGGCATTATGTATGGAAATGGATATGGAAAGCACATATGCTTGTATGGAAGCAGATAATCATAGGGCATTTATGATTTCCATAATTGCGATAGTTGTTTTTGCAATATTGGCAAATATCGTACATATATACTTAAGAAAACAGAAGTATATCAAGATCCAGCAGCGGGAAGAACTGGAGAAAGCTGTCAGTGCAGCAGATGCGGCCAATGCGGCAAAATCAGCTTTTTTATTTAATATGAGCCATGATATCAGGACACCGATGAATGCAATACTGGGGTTTACGCAGCTGGCAGAGCAGGAAGCCGGTGTATCAGATAAAGTCAAAGAATATCTTCAGAAAATCCGGATAAGCGGTAATAAAATGCTCTCTATTATAGATAATGTGCTTGAACTATCAAGGATTGAATCCGGCAAGGTTACAATAGAGGAAACTCCGGTTATAGCCGGAAGCATAATAGATGAATGCAAGGTTATGATACAGGCCGAAATCGATAAGAAGAAGCAGCAGCTTACCGTTTCGAAGGAGATAATTTACCCGTATATATATATGGATACGGTACGCATTACAGAGATAATCCTCAATCTCATGAGCAATTCCATCAAGTATACTAATGATGGAGGCTGGATTCATTGTGCTATAAGCCAGGAAGAGGATGAGAGAGAAGGATGGTGTATACAGGAACTGACGGTAAGCGATAACGGAATAGGAATGACCCGTGAATTCCAGAAACACATTTATGAGTCATTTACCAGAGAACGTTCCTCAACAGCAAGCGGAATAGCGGGCACCGGACTTGGAATGGGAATTGTTAAGAAATTGGTTGATATGATGGACGGTACGATAGATCTTCAGAGTAAGGTTGGTGAGGGGACGACCTTTAGGGTGAGAATACCGTGCAGGATAGCGACACAGGAAGATACACAGCCGAAGACGGATGAAAATATAGGTAATCTTGAGGATTTAAAGGGGATAAGAATTTTATTGGCGGAAGATAACGACCTGAATGCAGAGATTGCTGTTACACTCCTTTCGGAAGTAGGATTTATGGTAGAACGTGCCGCTAACGGGGTTGACTGTGTGGAAATGCTCAAAGACAGGCCGGCAGGGTATTATTCGATAATTCTTATGGATATCCAGATGCCGGTTCTTGACGGATATAATGCGACGATTAATATAAGGCGGATGGACGACAAAGCAAAGGCTTCAATACCGATTGTTGCGATGACGGCCAACGCATTTGCTGAGGACAGGGAAAAGGCATTGAGCGTGGGAATGAACGACCACATAGCGAAGCCGGTAGATATGAGTAAGCTTATACCTACAATCAGAAAATATATCAAATAAAATCGGGGAGGGGTGCTCTACAACAGGAATTCAATCCAAAAAAACATCGACATTCTGCCGCATACACGTTATAATGATAATAACGAGGATTTTTTTATGAATTATATTATTCTGGACCTGGAATGGAACCAGTGTCCGAGCGGCAAAAAAAATGAAAATAAAGATCTTAAGTTCGAGATAATTGAAATCGGAGCGGTTAAAGTTGATGACAACAGGCAATATGTGAGTGAGTTCCATGAGTTCGTATCTCCGACAGTGTACCGTGCACTCCATAAGATTACAAAGGACATGACTAAGCTTACTATCAGCGAACTTGATAAGAGCGATAAGTTTAATGAGGCGGCCACGCGTTTTTTTGACTGGTGCGGCAGTGACGGCGATTACATGTTCGGGACATGGGGTTCGATGGACCTGGCCGAACTTCAGAATAATTGTAAATATTTTGGAGTGGATCATAAGTTTGAGAAGCCACTTGTATTTTATGATATTCAGAAGCTGTACAGTCTGTGCTTTTCGGATGGCAAGACCAGAGTTTCGCTTGAGACGGCGATTGATGAGCAGAAGATTAATAAAGAGATACCGTTTCACACGGCAGTGTATGATGCGATATATACGGCGAGGGTCTTTGAAGTAATCGATTTTGAACGCGTTAAGCGGTATACATCCGTGGATACTTATTGCATTCCGGATAATAAAGAGGAAGAATTTTTCTTCAATTACGGAACTTACACAAAATATATTTCGAGAGGATTTCCGGAGAGGGAAATGATCATGAAGGACAGCAGGGTCCGTTCAATGCATTGCTGCGTATGCGGACGTAATGTCAAGAGGGTGATCAAATGGTATTCCATCGGCAATCAGAGGATGTACTGTGGCGTAGGTTTCTGCGAGCAGCATGGTTATGTTAAGGGCAAGGTTAAAGTCCGTATGACACATGATAACCTCTGGTATGGAATTAAGATTCTTAAACTGACGGATGAAGAAGGCGCTGTACAGATACGTGACAGACAGATTATCAACCGCGAGAAAAGGCGTGAGCGCCGCCATCGCGAGATGGAGCGCCGGCTTAAAGAAGCTGCGGAATCAGAATCTGAGACGACGTGATCCGTAATGGCTTCTGCGGCGTCTGAAGTTGCGCAATATAAATATTATTCCGGCTGTGATTAATCCGACACCGAGTATAATGCCGGCCACAATAGGAATATTGATATGGAACACCGTGTCTTTCGACGGGTTGTATGTGCTGTAAGAAGCATGAGGAACACCGTCAAGACCGGTGTTTTTATTGTTGCCGGTGTAATTGATCATAATAGTGGCATTGCCGACATTGGTGTTACCGTAATAATAGGTTATGCACGCAAAACCGCCATCCTTGCCGGCATAGGCCGGATTATCGGAGTAAGTCACGATTCCGGTAAGTTCGGAGAGCTTAACGCTGGTGGGAACCAGAAGGTAAGTGTCATCGGCAAAACCGATTGATATATCCGAGGATGATGATACACGGCCGGTTATATTAAGAATGTCAACCTGTCCCGTCGAAAGGGATGATGCGGAATTATCAAGATATACTTTATGATAATTATTAAAATAGTAGTCAAAAAGGGCGGTTGTGTCTTTGTAACGTCCGGCATCGGTAGATTTCATAATTACGCAGATTAATCTTAAGTCATCTTTCTGTGCAAAAGATACAAGGCAGTTGCCGGCAGCATCAGTGTAACCCGTCTTGCCGCCAAGGGAATATTTGTATGCATAATCGCCGCCCGGAAGCATCTGATAACGATGTCTGTAATAGCGGGTAAAATTGCTTTTGTTGGTAGGACCGATTGTGTATACACCTGAATGTGAAACTATTTTCATAAGGGTCTTGTTATTAAAACATGCCTGCGCAATAAGTGCCATATCATAAGGCGTTGTGTAATGGAACTGGTCGGAAAGACCGCTAGGATTCGTAAAATGCGTATGCGTGGCACCGAGTTCTTCCATGCGGCTGTTCATCATTGATGCAAAAGAAGATACTGTCTGTCCGACATGCTCGGCCAGACCATAGGCGACTTCGTTCGCAGAGCGCAGTATCAGACAATAGAGTGCCTGCTCGATGGTAAGCTCTTCTCCCGGTGAAATCGATGCGTTGGCATCTCCGTAATCAATGCTGTCCACAGCTGCCTGTGAAAAGGTTACGGTATCGGTAAGCGAACAGTTCTCAACAGTCAGAAGTGCAGTGAGAAGCTTGGTCGTACTGGCAGGGTAACATTGTGTATCGGCATTGGAGGAATATAGAATTTCCCCGCTGTCGGCGTCCATAAGAACGACGTAGTCGGAACTTATTTTCGGAAATTCCGGAAGCCCCAGGGCAGATGAATCATCGGCCGATACATTAACAGTTTCCGCCGGGTGGCATATAATAAATATTATAGATAAAATAAGTATTGAAAGCTTTTTTATTTTCATATACAATCCTTTAATAGCATTATGTCTATATAATATCCTTTGCACAAAATAAATGCAAGGTTTATAATATTGATATTATCAAAAGAAACAGGAGAGGAATACATGAGACTCAGAAATGTACGCGGCGCAAGGGAAGCGATGATCGACAGTAAATACACTGTCAATGAACCGGAACAGTATAAGGGCCGCTGGAATGAATTTTTCGGCAATAATAATCCGATCAGACTGGAAATCGGAACCGGAAAGGGTAAGTTTCTTATGACACTTGCCACACAGAATCCGGACATTAATTATATAGGAATAGAGAAGTACTCAAGCGTGCTTGTGCGTGCGCTTGAGAAACAGAATGAACTTGAACTTCCGAATGTGGTTTTTATCAGGATGGATGCGGAACATATCGAAGAAATATTTGCAAACGGTGAGATAGACCGGATTTATCTTAATTTCTCAGATCCATGGCCGAAGGACCGCCATGCAAAGCGCAGACTTACATCGAGACAGTTTTTTGCCAGATACAATAATATTCTGGCCGCGGACGGACGTGTCGAGTTCAAGACGGATAACAGAGCATTGTTTGATTTTTCCGTGGAAGAGGTTAAGGAAGCCGGCTGGAAGCTGACGGCCATTACATATGATCTGCATAACGACGCCATGAACGAGGGCAATGTTATGACTGAGTATGAAATCAGATTCTCACAAATGGGAACGCCGATCAACAAATTAATCGCCGAAAGGTAATAACAGAGGGGGATGGGGTATGAAGTGCTGTATCAAAGACAGAATATATCTGGGCACACTTAAATATGTAAAAGTGAACTGCTATCTGTTGAAATTCAAAAGGGCGTTCACGGAAGTTAAGAAAATATTAAACGGAGGCAGCTGTAAATGCTGAGCCTCCGTTATTTTATCAGAAATCAAAATCGTAATAATCCGCCGGCAGGAACCTGTGATATATGATATGACATCCCTCATCCTTGAAACAATAGAAATAAGGGTCACCAAAATTTTCCGGGAACCGGTACAGTACATCAAATTCTCCGTTATCGACCGGTTCGCAGATAATGTCCGGCGAATATGACATGAACAGTGCCAGAACATCATCAAGCGTGGTGCCGTGTCCGGCCAGAAGATCAACCAATGCCTTGATAAAATCATTATCCGGTGTATTCTCGTGTACATACACGCTGCCTTTCTCCGGAATATTGAAGCAGAAGCGGTCGCCCTTGTGTGTGACAACCACATCTCCCAGAGTGTCCGTTATCTCGGCGGGCATCGCGGCAAGCCGTGCGTTCATCGCGTCGGCGTCATCATGTGCTTCAAGCAGATGGTTGAGTGACGATAACGGATAGTAAAGACGTATTTTCTCCTCGCGGAAACCAAGCTTGGCCTGCTCTTCGCGGATTATATCTATAAGGTTATTTCTTAATTCAGTAAATCCCATTGTGCACCTCCAAAAGTCAGTATATCATAGTGACGTCCATATCGGTAAAAAATATATAAAAAAATTATGAATAAATGGTGAAAAAGTGGTTGACAAACACTGACAAGTCTGTTATCATAACAAACGTGCTCGACGAGAGACAACAATTAAATACGCGCCTTTAGCTCAGTTGGTAGAGCACCTGACTCTTAATCAGGGTGTCCAGGGTTCGAGTCCCTGAGGGCGCACCAAATAAAAGCAATCATCCTTAGGTGATTGCTTTTATTTTTCGTTTTTTAAAATAAAGCCTCAAATGGCGGATAAGAAAAGACGTCAGTGACGCCTTTTCCCTCCTCCAGGGGAATCCCAAGCAAGCAGCGAAGTGAACGGAGAGCACCTGATGCCCTTACTTCTCAACTACCACAGCTTTCCCAAGATGCACCTTTTTATAATACAGCCCCGTAAGTACGCTGCACACCAGCCAACCGGCCGGATAGCCCAGCGCTATTGGCAATACGGTATTGGATACGAAGTTCGACATGATGTACAGATAGCACTGCCTGAACAGCACAAATGAGCACAGCATTATTATCATAGGCGCACGGCTGTTGCCAGCGCCGCGCAATGCGCCGGCATATACCTGATTGAAGCAGCACAGAACATAGAACGGCGTGAGTCTACGCAGGAACAGCGTTCCGTAGCTTATCACCTCCGGCTTTGAGTTGAAAAACAGCACCAGCGACGGCGCAACCGTTATCACTACGGCTGAAAGCGCTACCGTCACAGTCATAGCCATGGCGAGAGAGGTGCGCACACCCTGCTTTGCCCTGTCGACCCGTCCCTTGCCCAGATTCTGTCCCACAAACGTTGTGGCCGCCAGCGCTATGGACTGCATAGGCAAAAACAGCAGCTGGTCCACCTTTGTGTAGGCCGTCCAGCCTCCCATGCAGTCGGCACCGAAAAAGTTTATATAGGACTGCACGAATATGTTTGAAAAGGCCGTTACGGCCATCTGCAGAGCCGCAGGTATGCCTACCTTAATTATCTTCAAAAGCATATCCTTATGAAGCCTGATAAGCTTCAGCTCCACACGGACGCAGGATTCGCTCCTGAGCAGCGTAAGCATGGTCAGGAAGGCGGATATTCCCTGGGCGATTATGGTAGCGTAGGCCACGCCCTCGACACCCATTCCGAACGCTATGACAAATACCAGATCAAGCACGGTGTTTATCACTGCGGCGCATACGAGGTAATAAAAGGGCCGCTTTGAATCCCCCACGGCGCGCAGTATGCCCGCGCCCATATTATACAGCATCAATCCCGCCATGCCGGAAAAGTATATGTTAAGATACGCTCTGGACTCCGGGAATACCTCCGCCGGGGTCTTCATCAGGCGCAGCATGTTAGGCGTCATGGCTATGCCAATGGCGGTGAAGGCTACGGACAGCACCAGCGTCATCATGACGGCGGTATGCACAGCGTCCTTTACCCTGTCATGCCTGCCGGCGCCGTAATACTGAGAAATGACCACCCCCGCGCCGCTGGCAAGGCCGGAAAATGCGCCTATGAGGGTATTTATTATGG
>ENA-OOXM01000718-OOXM01000718.1-human-gut-metagenome-genome-assembly--contig:-NODE-718-length-28906-cov-9.181761_pt1 | contig 28906 bp, 24 predicted proteins | sample MGYA00241589_ERZ501347 | MGnify/ENA primary metagenome ERZ501347 (study PRJEB25962, sample SAMEA2042832) | human gut metagenome | biome: human gut; feature: human-associated habitat; material: faeces...
TTTTTAAAAAAAAAAACCCGCCATTGATGTAGATTAATCAATGACGGACAACTTAAGCTTTCTTAATTTTATATTGAACTCAACTTATAACCATTATACATATCTTAATTTTTATAAGGAGAGATGAGTTTATTTGTCCATGAAAAATTTTTGATATTCTTTTTCAAAATTAGGAGTGAAGACATTTTTATTCATATTATTTATAATTTCTTCCTTACTCCAAAATTTTCCTCCTGCAAGTTCATCTTTATCGGGACAGACGATGTTATCATTGTTTACAATAGTGGTATGTACATATACGAGTTCTCGTTCACGTGTACTTTCAAAAACATAGCTTCCTAAAGCGTTTATGTCAAACTCTGTAAGGCCAAGCTCTTCTCTGGCTTCACGTCGCAGCGCAGTTTTAACATCTTCACCTAAATCAACATGTCCTCCACATGCTGTGTCCCATTTATCTGGTTGTATATCTTTCCATACAGGTCTTTTCTGTAGATAAAGATTACCATTGGCATCAAAAACATGCAAATGTACTACTGGATGTAATATTTTCGAACCATTATGAGCTTCTTGTCGTCTCACGCTTCCAATTATATTTCCCAATTCGTCAACAATAGGGAATAGCTCTTCAGGATTGTCCATTAATGTTATAATTTAAGTGTAATTATATTATATGGTTTGAAATAACTGTCTATATTTTCTGGCTTATCCTTGAAAATACCGAACATGGCACTTCCACTGCCACTCATCTGTGCATAAATGGCCCCATGTTCATATAAGTTGTTTTTTATATTCTGCAACTCAGGATAATCTTTGAACGCCTGTTCCTCAAAATCATTGGTCAGTTCATGCTTCCATGTCTCCATGGGTTGATTTATAATATCCCTACAGCATTTATCTGGATGATGAGGATGGATATGGGCATACGCGCTTTTTGTTGATATCGCAATAGAGGGCTTTATTATAATGACATGGCAGTCTGTTAGTGTCGTTCCCATATCAATAGGTGAGAGACAAGAACCTATGCCTGTTGCAAATGCCGGCTCTGAATCTATGAAAAAAGCACAATCTGCTCCGAGACTGGCGGCATATTCTTGCAATTTCTCTTTGCTGATATTCAGATTGAAACATTCGTTGAGTGCCTTCAACATGTATGCGGCATCACTTGAACCGCCTCCCAAACCAGCCTGAGATGGAATGTTTTTATATAAGTGTATATGTACGCGGGGGATATCGTATGTGGATGCAATCAGATTGTATGCTTTGACTACAATATTGTCTTTGTCCGCACAGTCAATTTTATTACCGGTAATTTTTATATCACACGCATTTTTTGACGGGAAACTCTCATCCATTTGATTTATTTCCAGTGCATCATATAATGGAATAGGGACGAATACTGTTTCCAGATTATGATATCCGTCAGGTCGTTTTTCAACAATATTCAAACCTAAATTCAATTTGGCACAAGGCAATAGCAGCATAACAGTTCTTTTATATAAAAATTATGGTTGAAGTACACATACTTCAACCATAATATGAAATTACTTGTTTGATTTAATTTTATCTACATAGGCATCAATAACAGCGATTGCCGTTACATTAACTATGTCACGTACAGAACTTTCAAAATCGGTGAAATGTATAGGTTTATTCAATCCCATCTGTATCGGACCGATTATCTCTGCATCAGGATCAAGTGCTTGGAGCAGCTTATAACTTCCGTTGGCACTACTCATATTCGGGAAAACAAGTGTGTTCACATCAAGACCTTTCAGACGTGTGAACGGATATTTGTCGTCTCTCAGCTCCTTGTTCAGTGCGAAGTTTACCTGCAACTCTCCGTCGATTATCATATCCGGATATCTCTTTTGGAGTTCGGCAACTGCATTATGAACTTTCAGCGGGCTGCCAATATCATCTGTTCCAAAGTTAGAATAGCTGATCATTGCAATGTGGGGCTCTTCGTTAAAGAATCTCACTGTGTGAGCAGAAAGTCTCGCAATATCTATAAGTACATTTTCGTCAGGATGACGGTTAATCAGTGTATCTGCGATATAATAAGTTCCTTTCTTTGTGTTAAGAATGTGCATAGTTCCGAATGTATTGTATTCCGGACGTATGCCTATTACTTCTTTTGCAACTTTTATCGTGTTTGAGTATTTTGTGTACAAACCAGTGATAAATGCGTCGGCCTCACCAGTTTCCACCATCATCATACCAAAATAGTTGCGTTCGTACATTTTGTCATAAGCTTCCTGGAATGTATATCCCTGACGTGCGCGTTTCTCTGCAAGGTGTTTTGCAAAGGTTGCACGGCGACCTTGTTCTTGGTCAGCACGCATGTCAATGAGCTGAATTCCCGTTAAGTCAAGTTTCAGACGTTGTGCAAGACGATTCAGTCTGTCCGGATTTCCTAAAAGGATTGGAATGCAAATACCTTCAGCTTTTGCTTGTACCGCAGCTTTCATCATTGTAGGATGTGCTCCTTCGGCAAAGACAACACGCTGTGGATGCATACGGGCAGTGTCATGCAGATTACGTGTAAGTTTTGTTTCCTGTCCGAGCAACTGCATCAGTCCCTTTTTATAAGCATCCCAGTCTGTTATTATATGGCGTGCCACACCACTTTCTATTGCGCTTTTTGCTACGGCTGCACTAACTTCTGTAATGAGACGAGGGTCAACGGGTTTTGGAATAAAGTATTTCGGTCCGAATGTAAGGTCATTTACATGATATACTTCATTCACGACATCAGGAACCGGCTTCTTAGCCAAATCTGCTATGGCGTTTACTGCCGCCAGTTTCATCTCCTCATTAATTGCTTTCGCGTGTACATCAAGCGCTCCACGGAAGATATATGGGAATCCGATGACATTGTTTATCTGATTAGGATAATCGCTTCTTCCTGTTGATATAAGAACATCTGGACGGCTTGCCATTGCGTCCTCGTAACTGATCTCCGGTACAGGGTTCGCAAGTGCAAATACTATAGGATTATTATTCATGGAACGGACCATTTCCTGAGTAAGAATATTTCCTTTAGATAGTCCTACGAAGACATCTGCACCTTTAATTGCTTCCTCAAGAGTATGAATGTTTGTCTTGCTTGTTGCAAACATTTTCTTTTGTGGAGTAAGATTCTCTCTGTCTTTTGTTATGACACCCTTGGAGTCAAGCATGATGATATTTTCCAACTTTGCTCCAAGCGCAACATACAATTTTGTGCAGCTTATTGCGGCAGCTCCAGCTCCGTTTACGACAATCTTAACTTCAGATATGTTTTTGCCTGCGACTTCCAAAGCATTCTTCAGTCCAGCAGCAGATATAATTGCCGTTCCATGCTGGTCGTCGTGCATAACAGGAATATCAAGATTTTTCTTTAATCTCTCTTCGATATAGAAACATTCCGGTGCTTTTATGTCTTCAAGGTTTATTCCACCAAAAGTAGGAGCTATTTTCTCTACTGCTTCGCAGAATTTCTCCGGATCTTTTTCGTCTATCTCGATATCAAAGACATCAATGCCACCATATATCTTAAATAAAAGACCTTTTCCTTCCATTACAGGTTTACCACTCATTGCACCTATGTCTCCAAGTCCAAGAACGGCTGTACCATTTGATATTACAGCAACAAGATTGCCTTTATCTGTGTACTTGTAAACATCATTAGGGTTTTGTTGTATTTCAATACACGGATAGGCTACGCCTGGTGAATAAGCAAGACTGAGGTCTGTTTGTGTATGATATGGTTTTGTCGGTTTAACTTCAATTTTGCCTGGACGTCCATTCATATGATAGTCCAATGCACTTTCTTTTGTTATTTTTACCATAACTATATTATTTATTTTAAGATTTTGGCGTTGTGTTTAATAACGCAAAGGTAATAAAAAACTATTAAAGCGATTTCCGTTTCACATTTTTTTTATAACTTTGTCACAAAACAAAATTTTATGCAAAAAAACAGTTCCGTGACAAGCTATAGACAGCAATTGCGCGAGAAGATTCTGAAAATCTCTATGGAAGAGTTCAAGAGCAAGGGAATCAGAGCCGTCAAGATGGACGATATTGCTGCGCTATTGGGTATCTCTAAACGTACGCTGTACGAGATATACTCAAATAAAGAGGAATTGTTGCTTGAGTGTGTTAAGTTTCAAGAGGGACAATATGACGCATATATGGCATCCTTTGAAAAGGACCCGTCTAACAATGTTATTGATATCATAATAGAATTTTATAATAAACAGATACAATGGCTGTCAGATGTGAATCCTTTATATTTCTCAGATATACAGAAATACAGTCAAGTTGTATCATATTTTGAACGCAGAGATATTGAACGTAAACAGGATAAAATGATATTTTATCAGCGTGGAATACGTGAAGGTGTCTTTCGTGATGATGTGGATTATGATGTGCTGTCACGTATATTGAAAGCGTCTATTGACTATATCAAACAAACACAAATGTATAAAGAATACGATTTGACTCGTATTCTTAACAATATAATCATGTTGTTTATACGTGGTGTTTGTACTTATGATGGCATAAAACAATTTGACGCATTAATGAGTTCACGTTTATAAACGCACCGCACTTTTCACACCTTTTATTGTTCTTAATTTTCTTAATAATGCCTCCAGCTTTGATGTATCATCTATCTGGATTACTATATTACCTCTGAACAGGCCGTCGTTACTATCAATATTTATCGAACGCATCACAATCTTTTCTTCCTTGGATATTATGCTCGTTATATTGTTCACAATTCCAATATCATCATTACCGATGATTCTTAATGTGATGTTATATTGTGATGAACCTTTACCGCTCCAACGGGCCTTCACGATTCTGTATCCAAAGCGTTTTCTTAGTTCTGGCGCATTAGGACAATTGGTGCAATGTATCTTTATTCCACCATTTATTGTTACAAAGCCGAATATCGGGTCTCCGTATATTGGATGACAGCATTTTGCAAGTGTATAATCGATACCTTTAAGATTTTTGTCAATGACAAGTACATCTTCATGGCCAGGGGCCGTTTCGTCGTCATGATTTTCATAGCTAAATTCCTCGGCTGACCGTACAGTATTTGTATTGTTCAGATTCAAGTCATGATTTCTGACTTCAATGTATGTTTCTATTACATCGTTTACATCTATTTTCTCGTCAGTAAGCTGCTTGTAGAAATCGGATGTTTCCTTGAACCCTAATTTTTTAATCATATGGGCCATGGTACTCTCATCCATTTCTATTTTTCTGTTCTTGAGCTTTCTGGCAATCATTTCTTTTGCATACAAGCCTTCCTTCACTTGCGTCTCTCTCAATGCAAGTTTTATCTTGGCTTTAGCTCTACTTGTTTTGACAATATTAAGCCAGTCGCGTTTTGGCTTCTGGTTATTTTGTGTGATGATTTCAACCTGGTCTCCTGAATGCAGTATTTCTCTTATCGACACATTCTTGCCATTAATTCTTGCGCCGACACATTTATTGCCGACCCCAGAATGAATATGATAAGCGAAATCGAGTACAGTTGCTCCTTTGGGAAATTTGAACAAATCACCTTTAGGGGTGAAAACAAACACTTCATCTTCATACAAATCCATTTTGAACTGGTCCATCAATTGCAGGTCATCGTTTGTCTCGAGTGCACTGCGTATGTTGTTCAGCCATTCATCCAGTCCGGTTTCCCCTTTTATGCCTTTGTATCTCCAATGTGCGGCAAGTCCACGCTCAGCTATTTCGTCCATACGTTCAGTACGAATCTGTACTTCCACCCATTTGTTCTCAGGTCCAAGCACAGTTATATGCAGACTTTCATATCCGTTGGATTTAGGAACAGAAAGCCAGTCGCGAAGTCTTTTGGGGTTTGGCATGTACATATCAGTGATTAATGAATATGTCTGCCAGCATAGCATTTTTTCCTTTTCTATAGGCGAATCAATTATTATGCGGATTGCAAACAAATCATATATTCCCTCAAATGCGCATTTTTGTTTCTTCATCTTCTGCCATATAGAGTGGATACTTTTAGTACGACCTTTTATATGGCATTTTATGCCAATTTTTTGTAGTTGTTCTTCTATTGGTTTGATAAATCTTTCTATATAAGCATCACGCGATTTCTTAGTGGCGTTAAGTTTTTCCTTTATAGCATAATACACGTCGTGCTCAAGATATTTCAGGCTTAAATCTTCAAGCTCGCTTTTCAGCTTATATAATCCAAGTTTGTGAGCGAGTGGGGCATATAGATAGCTTGCCTCTTCAGACACTTTCCGTTTCGCTTCCTCATTCTCCGTATCTCTTATCTGACGCATCAGACATACTCTTTCGGCAATCATAATGAGAATCACACGCATGTCTTCAGCAAAAAAAAGAAGAAGACTTTTGAAGTTCTCGCTTTCTATAACAGGATTCTTGCTATACAGATCTTGTATCCTCACGAGTCCGTGTATTATCTGTGCCACACCTTTGCCAAAGATTTCTTCTATCTTCTTCGCAGTACTGTTGTCATTGGTGACTATATTGTATAATAATATTGCCAATACACAGTCTCGCTTCATGCCGATTTCCTGCAATTCAATCTCAGCTGTCTGAAAACTAAGCAATATCGGGTTAAGTCCGAAAACATCACGTTCGATCTTATTTTCATTTATCGAATTCTCAATGATTGTTCTCAGATTCTTCTCGTCATCAACCGTGAGAGCGTTTTCCATATTATCACGTAAGTATCTGATAATCCGTACCAGTTCTCTCTTTTCCTCTTTTGTGAATCTTAATATTTCTGCCATAATAATGTTTACCTATATTAAGTTGCTCACAAAGTTACAAAAAATACCTTTAATGTTTCGCATTTATGAAAAAAGTAACTAAATTTGTAACGAATATACAACAATTTACATAAACTCAATAATATGTTATCCCAAGAAGACCTAAAGCAGATATCCTTAAGAGGAATCACAGAAGAACAAGTCGAACATCAACTTGACGAAATAAAGCAGGGCTTCCCGTTTCTTAAGATCGAAGCGGCTGCTTCTATTGGTAAAGGCATAATGTCGCCGACGGAAAACGAGATGAATAAATATCTTTCTATGTGGGATACTTATCTTACCGGTTGCCATAAGATAGTGAAATTTGTCCCGGCAAGTGGTGCGGCAAGTCGAATGTTCAAGAATTTGTATTCGTTTTTGGACGCAGACTATGATAAGCCTACGACAGAATTCGAGAAAGAGTTTTTTGAAAACATAAAGAAATTTGCTTTCAAAAAAGAATTATGCAACGCATGTAAGACAAATGAAGGGAAATGCGTTACTTGTCTTATGGACAACGGAGAATACAAGAAGATTGTAGAAAATCTGCTTGAAGAGAAAGGGCTGAACTATGGACATCTGCCAAAAGGCTTGTTGCTGTTCCATAGTTATGAAGAAGGACCACGTACTCCGATGGAAGAGCATTTGGTAGAAGCTGCAATGTATGCTCAATCAGAAGGACAGGCAAATGTTCATTTTACCGTTTCACACGAGCATCTTGAACTTTTCAAAAAGAAAGTTGCCGAAAAGATTGATATGTATGCCGAAAAATTCGGAGTGAAATATAATATCAGTTTTTCTGAACAGAAGGCAAATACAGATACGATTGCTGCAAATCCGGATAATACACCTTTCAGAAACGAGGACGGTTCATTGTTATTCAGACCAGGAGGACATGGCGCATTGATAGAGAACCTCAACGATATAGATGCCGATGTGATATTTATAAAGAATATAGATAATGTCGTTCCTGATAGACTGAAGGGTGAGACTGTAAAATATAAGAAGCTTCTTGCGGGTATTCTTGTCGATCTTCAAACCAGGGCATTCAACTATCTGAAATTGCTCGACACAGGCAATTATACTCATGCTCAGCTTGAGGAGATAATACGTTTCCTGCAGCGCGATCTATGTTGCAGGCGCAATGATATTAAAGAATTGGAAGATGCGGAGTTGGTTATATATCTGCATAACAAGCTGAACAGACCTATGAGAGTCTGCGGTATGGTGAAGAACGTCGGTGAGCCAGGCGGTGGTCCATTCTTGTGTTACAATCAGGACGGTACGATAAGTCCGCAGATTCTTGAATCAAGCCAGATTGATAAAAGCAATGAAAAGTATGTACAGATGTTCAAGGAAGGTACTCACTTCAATCCTGTAGATCTTGTTTGTGCAACAAAAGACTATAAAGGCAACACGTTCCATCTTCCTGATTATGTCGACAGATCAACTGGATTCATCAGCTCCAAGAGTAAAAACGGAAGAGAGCTCAAGGCTCTTGAACTTCCAGGTCTGTGGAACGGAGCAATGAGCGATTGGAATACAGTATTTGTAGAAGTGCCGATAGAGACATTCAATCCGGTCAAGACAGTGAACGATTTGCTGAGAGAACAGCATCAGTAATCACATACTGCAATTGTTTTGATTGATAATCTCCAGAGATGATAAATTAATTTATCATCTCTGGAGATTATTTTTTTGTTGTCACAATATTATGGAAATGTATACTTAATAAGCGCAAATTCCATAAAATGTAAATATATGTAATTAAAAGTTTGGAATGTATTTGGGTAATTTATAATACAGAAAAAGCCGTCAATAAATCAACCGTTTATACATTTATATCATATGACTCTTTATTTGTTTTTACTTCTTTTACTGATATTATAAATATTTTTTAACGCTGATTTAACACGGAGAATTCATCAAATAATATTTTTCTCTTGAAAATGCAAAAAATGGCAGTATTATATAATTAGTTGTTTATCAAACACTTAACGTATACATACGTTTTTGCATACACATTCTGGCAATGCGAAACAGTATATTTTGCCATGCAATAAAGCCGTTTTGGCCTCATGATATGGTGCTTCTGATACACTGATAAAGGCTTTATCATTATGCAAAACAGTCCATTTTGTAGCATGAAGATAAACACGCACCGATGTAATAGGATATGATGTGGTATGAAATGCCGTTAGTGGCATAGTAGTCTTCACATAGAATGACAACGCGCAATGATTTTTTCGGCTTCCGCATTTAACATTTCAGAAAGGCTCTTTTGGCTATTCTGTGCTAATAAAAGTTAACGATAAATTTGGTGATGACATTGTAATATATATAATAGTATGGAGAAATACAAAGATGAGTTGAAAGACCGGCATACTGCTGATGTCAAGAAAGTGGGGGCCTTGAGTTTTCTATAGAGACCTATTCACGTGGACACCAGAAGGTTAATACTAAATAATCTACTTATATAAATGAAAAATCGACACATATCCAATAAAAGACTCGGATATGTGTCGGTTATATTTTACGGTTTATACAAAGTCTATGCCCTAAATATGTGAACGTTATTTATAGCGTTTTGCTTATGACCAATAAAATCTATACAATACACTGCTGACTAAGCCTCCGGTTTATTGAGCAAAGTTAACTCGTCGGCTTGTTCTTTTTTATCAATAATTATTGTTTCATTTGTTTTTACCTCTTCAGAGAGTATCTTTTCACAGAGCGGATCCTCGACATAATTTTGTATCGCTCTTTTCAGAGGGCGTACGCCAAGCTGACTGTCATAACCTTTGGATGCTATAAAGTCTTTGGCACTATCTGTAACATCAATTTTATATCCAAGCTCGTTAATGCGTTTGAACAATTGATTCAGTTCTATATCTATAATTGTTCTTATAGCATTATGATCCAGATAGTCAAATGTCACAATCTCATCAATTCTATTTAGAAATTCTGGCGTGAATTGCTTGCTCATATTTTTCTTTATGATGCTTTTGTAGTACTCTTTCTGCGCTACTGCATCATTGAATCCATTCGACTGGTTGAATCCTATTGATTTGCCAAAATCCCTTAGCTGGCGCGTTCCGGAATTGGAAGTCATTATAATGATTGTATTTCTGAAATCTACAGTCCTTCCGTTACCATCTGTCAATCTACCATCGTCAAGAACTTGCAGAAGCATGTTGAAAACATTGCTGTGAGCTTTTTCTATTTCGTCAAGTAGAACAATGGAGTAGGGGTGACGCCTTACCTTTTCGGTTAATTGTCCACCGCTTTCATATCCTACATATCCCGGAGGTGCTCCGACGAGACGTGACGTGTTAAAGCTTTCGGAATACTCGCTCATATCTATTCGTATAAGTGAGTCATGCGTTCCAAACATCATATACGCAAGTTTTTTTGCAAGATATGTTTTGCCGACACCGGTAGGTCCCAAAAACATAAACACGCCTATAGGTTTATTAGGATCTCTCATGCCGATGCGGTTACGCTTTATACATTTCACAATCTTATCAATAGCATCATCCTGACCGATGATTTGTTTTTTCAGTTCATCGGCCATATTACGAAGCCTGTTCTCCTCAGACCGCTCTATGCGTTGCACGGGGATGCCTGTCATATCAGATATAACCTCAGCCACATCTGTGTCGGTTACGGTTTCTCGCTGCTGACTGCATGTCTTGATCCATTCCTCATTCATTGTTTGCAGTTCCTTTTCCAGTTGTGTCTGTTCATCCCTCAAAGTCGCAGCCTGTTCAAAATCCTGGTCAGAGACAGCTTGCTTCTTTTTTTCCTCAATATCCTTTATTCTCTTTTCTTCATCGATAATGTTCTGAGGTATTTTAGAATTCTTGATCTGTACTTTTGACCCGGCCTCGTCAAGTGCATCTATAGCTTTATCCGGGAATGCACGATCTGTCACATACCGTTCTGTCAGTTTTACACAGGCAGTTATCGCCGCATTAGTGTAATTTACATTATGATGCTGTTCATAGCGATCCTTTATATTCTGCAATATGTTTACAGTCTGATCATAAGTGGTAGGCTCGATGAGGACTTTCTGGAAACGTCTTTCGAGCGCGCCGTCTTTCTCTATATTGTTACGATACTCATCTAGTGTTGTCGCACCGATACATTGTATAACACCTCTTGCAAGTGCCGGTTTCATAATATTGGCAGCATCCATACTGCCAGGTGTACTTCCGGCTCCAATAAGTGTATGTATTTCGTCAATAAATACAATTATATCATGATTTTCCTCTATCTCTTTCAACAATGCCTGTATTCGTTCCTCAAATTGTCCTCTGTACTTAGTACCCGCAACGACTGCTGTCATATTCAGACTTACGACACGTTTATTATATAAAATAGGTGGTGTATGTCGCTTCGCAATCATTTGCGCAAGTCCTTCGGCAATGGCACTTTTGCCGACTCCCGGTTCTCCTATTAATATAGGGTTATTCTTCTTCCTTCGACATAGAATTTCAATAACCCTCTGTATTTCTCTCTCACGTCCCACTACAATGTCAAGTTTTCCATCTCTTGCTGCTTGTGTGAGGTCAACGGAGAAATTATCTAATATAGGGGTTTTTGTATTATTTTTTGTTATAGTGTTAAATGTTCTTCTTTCTTTCTGAGAAGGACCTATCTTATCAAGATTTTCATCATCGTCATTAGAAAGTTCTATGCCATTTGTTATATGATTCTTCTGTTGCATATATTTTATTATATCTTTATAATATATCTTGTTATATTCAAGAACTGTTTTTGCTCCATTGTTTGAGCGATCATGTAGTATTGCCAAAACAATATGATTGACATTTACAAGCGTATCATGCTGTAAACGTGCCTCTAAAACAGCAAGTTTCAAGATATTATTAGACATTTCATTTAAGCTGGGCTCTTCAGACTGATCATTTATGTTTATCGTTCTTTTTAATATAATCTGTTTCTCTAGTTCATCTGTTATTGAGCTAAGGCTAATGTTTACATGTGCAAACAATTCTGTCAGAACACTGTTGCTTTGTTTCAGTATTCCAAGCAGTAAATGTTCCGGATAGATTTGATCACATGATAAACGAATCGCTTCTTCCTTGCTAATTTCAAGAGTCTTAGAAATTTCGTTTGAAAATTGATTCACCATATCTTGCCTGTTGTTACAATATTATCTTATGTTATAGATGAAATGATGCAAAGATTATGCCAATTAGAGTTTTGTCTTACATTCTTGCATCAAATTATTAATTTGAGTAATACGTTGTTTCACTTCCTGAGAATTTCCGTAATGTTCATAATAGCAAAGTGAGCTTTGAAAATATTCGTATGCTATGTCATAATTACTGTTACTCATATAGCACATAGCTAATTTATACAGGATTTCGGCTTTTTCATTGTCGAAACAAAGAATAGTGGCCCTTTCAAAGTAAGGTATAGCTTTACTGTATTTATCCTGCATGAAATAGCTTTCAGCCAGACAATAGTAATACACTGACTGTTCGTGTGGAGCTAATATATTTATCTTATCGATGACCTCTTCTAAATATTTACATGCATTTTTGTAATCTTGATCATAATAAAAACAGACACCCATATATGCCTTGAACCTTGGGTTCAGGGCATAATGATTATTTAATTCCTGTAAAAGTAATAATGCCTCATGAAATTTTTCTCCCTGGAAATATTCAATAGCTCTCTCAAGTTCTTCTGTATCAATATTTTTTATATTTTGAGCATAAATGTTGATATTTAAGAATATACATACAAGTAATACTATATGTCTGATTCGCATTTATTATTCTGTATAGAAGTTGATGACATCTGTAATAGCCTTTTGGCATATTTTACAAAATTCAGGATTTTCATTTGTACGCATTCTGCAATCCTGCTGACCACGGTAAACCCCGTGTATACTATATCCAGCACCTTCATATACTCCAACTTTATTTATGTTTTCAGGAGTCGCTGGGGTAGGGATTTCTGTTTTTTCTTCTATCATATTTTCCCATTTGCCATGAAAATCAACCATTGTCGTGATATTACGTTCCCATGGTTCTATATCGTGTGGATACATTGCCAGATCTTCTGTTTCGTATGCATATTCATCTGCCAAGCCAGCAAAGCTGTGGCCAAATTCATGTACAACAACTGGTCTGAATTTGTTATGGTGTGTCATTGACAGATTGTATGAATTTAATATACCGCCACCACCGTATCTGTCTGTATTAACAAGAACAATGATGTGTTCATAGGGAGTTCCTGCTAATATGTCATGCATATCTTTAAGATTAAGCGTTGTCAAGTATCTATCACTATAAAAAGTATCAAAATGGCTATTCAATGCGGTTTTCTTCCAGATACCTTTAGAAGGAATGCTACAGCCACTTTCTTTAGATGGCGACATCACTGCTATTACATTGAATTTTGACTTCAATGTCTTAAATGGTTCATGCTCGAAGATGGCATCATTGGCTATCTTGGCGTCATTTAAGAATGTTTGCATCTCGTCTTTTGTATATCCTTCGGCAATGTATGCAATATGTATACAGCGCGTTGTGTCTTTTGCCTGCTGTAATACCTCATATGGAGTTATATCTTTAAAACCAATTTGTTTTATCAATATATCCTCAGGATCGACAGTATAAGTCATCGATTTTATTATCTCTCTACGATTATTTCTGAGGTCTATTGTCACATTAACCTTTTTCTTTGGAAAAGGTACGAGAAATACATTCTCAAATGAACGGATATTATTTTTTGCTTCATCATACGTCAACCATTCCTGAAACAACGTTGAAAATGAATTCTTATATAATGCTTCTCCGGTTTTGTAGTCGGTTACAGTAATTTGTCCATTTCCCTCAACCGGTACTTCTGATAATCTGGATGTCTTACCATACCACCTTGGCATAACATTTAACTTATCAACGGCGATTGATTGTGAACTTGTATTTCCTGAGAAAATATAATCTATCCTTAATGTACTATCCCTGAAGTTCTCATTAAAATTCTGTGCATTAATTGATTCCACTACATGGAAAAGCATTATGATAAATAAAAGTATTTGATATTTCATATGCATTATTATTTATTAATTAGTTAAAAATTAATATTGAATTCTTTTAATAAATTACGTATATATGGTCTATTCCAATCATTTGTATGATATTTGACTTCTCCATAAGATAATAAATCGAGATCCAACTTAACTATTCCCATTTCATGTTCTTTATGAGAGCTTTCGCATAAATGCTCAATATTTTTTAAGATAGTTGTTATTTCATTTAAATCTAACGTAGTTTCTGTAATTCCTATACAGTTTAGAAACTGCTCCGATTTAATTTCTATTGGATCAGTCCATATAGAAGATGAATACTTAATGCTGTGAAAATATTTGTTTAATAATTCTTTTGCTTGCCTGATATTTTTATTTTGTTCTGTATTTGATCCGATGGAAATTATAATTCTAGTGTTATTATTTATTTTATGTTCCATGTTTACAACATATGTTATAAATAACTTACGATAATCAATGCAAATATATTAATTATTTTCTACATATCAACCTTTTAGCTTCTTTTATTAGTATTTGTTTATTACCTAATAAATTAATACACATAATCTATATTATGATAAATAGATAATGTTATTATTCATTTATTTTACAAAAGTCATCCCGACTTACATATTATCTCTATTTTTTCTTTATCTTTGTAAAATATAACTTTATATTCTCCAAAAACAAATTCGAAGAATAAAATATATAAATGAGAAAATTATTTTTAGTCACAATAATATTTGCTTTTCCTGTTATTTCTGCATTCTCACAAGTACGTTGGAATTCAGCCTATCAAACTTATATAGATTTATATAAAGATCTTGCAATAGAAGAAATGATACGGTATAAGATTCCAGCCAGTATAACACTGGCCCAAGGACTGTTGGAAAGTGCGGCAGGACGTAGCGAATTGGCACGCAAAGGCAATAATCATTTCGGTATAAAATGTCATGGATGGACAGGACGCAAAACATATCATGATGATGATGAGAGTAACGAATGCTTCAGAGCCTATGAGAATGTTGCTCAGAGCTTTGAGGATCACAGTAAATTTCTTGCAAGGCAGAATCGATATTCCAGATTGTTCAAACTTTCAATTAAAGACTATAAAGGTTGGGCAAAAGGGCTAAAAGCTTGTGGGTATGCAACGAATCCCAGATATGCGGACAAGCTAATAGAAATCATAGAATTGTATGAATTACATAAATACGACAATGCAAATCATTATGATAAATTCATATCAAAACACAGTTCGACGGGTAATGCTTCATTAGGCAGATTACATCCAATATATAAATATAATAAGAACTATTATATCATAGCTCGTGCTGGTGATACATTTAAATCAATAGGAGAAGAGATAAATATTTCATATAAAAAGATTGCAAAATACAACGAGCGCGACCGAAATGATAAACTGATTCCCGGTGAAGTAATATTCTTAAAAGAGAAGCAAAAGAAAGCAGACAAGGCTTTCAAAAACCGATTCCATATTGTAAAAGCAGGAGAAAGTATGTACTCTATTTCTCAATATTATGGAATAAGATTAAAATATCTATATAAGAAAAATAATCTTGATGCAAATTATCAGATAAAAGTTGGTGATAAATTACTTGTTTACTGATATTTTGACTTGTGCAACAGTCATTTGTCTGTTGCACATTTTCTTTATTGATAGACTTTTCTGTTTTGAAATTGTTACAAATAATATGGCTACGTTTAAACTGCGTATAAGTATTCTGTTAATATGATATAATTATATACGTCATGAAAATATTTTTTGTATTTTTGTATCTTGTTAATAAGTATCTGACTTTTAAAATTTACAGCACATGCTTACACTTAAGCTCATAAACGAGGAAACAGAACGTGTTATTAAAGGATTAAAGAAAAAACACTTTGAGAATGCAGAAGAGGCTATCGCCAATGTCATCAAAACAGACAAAGAACGCCGTGAAGCCCAGCAGAAGCTAGACAACAATCTTTCTGAGACTAAAAAAATGTCTGCCCGCATTGGACAACTCATGAAAGAAGGCAAAAAGGATGAGGCTGAGAGCATCAAGAAAGAGGTTTCTGCCTTGAAAGAAATCAGTAAACAGCTGGAGGTAGAGAAGAATCAATGCGAGAAAGACCTCATTTCACAACTTTGTTCAATACCAAACATACCAAATGACGATGTGCCCGAAGGCCGAGATGCAAGTGATAATGTGGTAGTAAAGGAAGGTGGACATATGCCCGACCTGCCAGAAGATGCATTATGTCATTGGGATCTTTGCAAAAAATTCAATCTGATAGATTTTGACCTCGGAGTGAAGATAACAGGAGCAGGATTCCCTGTATATATTGGAAAGATGGCTCGCTTTCAGAGAGCTCTAGAGGCATTCTTCCTTGAGGAGGCACGCAAAAGCGGATATCTCGAAGTGCAACCACCATACGTCGTAAACGAGACTTCAGGATACGGCACAGGTCAGCTGCCAGACAAAGAAGGTCAGATGTATCACTGCAATCTGGACAACCTGTATCTCATTCCTACGGCTGAAGTACCTGTAACGAACATATTCCGTGACGAGATTCTTGATGAGAAAGACCTGCCAATTAAGAGATGTGCATATTCAGCATGTTTCCGTCGTGAAGCAGGATCGTACGGTAAGGATGTTAGAGGCTTAAACCGCCTGCATCAATTTGATAAGGTTGAATTAGTGCGCATAGATACACCAGAGCACTCATATCAGTCACTTGACGAGATGCTTGCGCATGTTGAAGGACTTTGCCAGAAACTGGAACTCCCCTATCACATTCTTCGTCTTTGCGGAGGTGACATGAGTTTCACATCGGCTATATGCTACGACTTCGAGGTTTGGAGTGCAGCACAGAAGAAATGGCTTGAAGTATCATCTGTATCAAACTTCGAAAGCTATCAAGCTAACCGTTTACACTGCAGATACCGCAAAGCCGATACAAAGAAGATTGAGCTCTGCCACACTCTGAACGGCTCTGCTCTTGCTTTACCGCGTATTGTTGCCGCAATACTTGAAAACAATCAGACGCCTGACGGCATTAAAGTACCAAAAGCTTTGGTACCATACTGCGGTTTCGATATGATTGATGACAAGAACTTCGGATAAAGACTGTTCTTATATTATATACCGTATATTGCAAGTCTGCTTATTAGCGATTTGCAATATACGTGATATTTCTGGACAGGCAATCTGCGCAGAAATCAGATATGCCCTAACAATGACAAAACGCTAACACATTAAAAACCTTATGAACAAAATTATCCGTAAAGAACAGTTTTCAGAAAATGTATTTTTGTTTGAAATAGAGGCTCCTCTGATTGCAAAAAGCAGAAAAGCCGGTAATTTCATAATATTAAGAGTTGATAAAAACGGCGAACGAATACCTCTTACTATAGCAGATGCAAACACGAAAAAGGGAACAATAACCATTGTTGTACAACGTGTAGGACTATCGTCTTTCAAATTATGCTCACTTAATGAAGGCGATATAATTGCTGATGTTGTCGGTCCGCTCGGTAACCCTACGCACATAGAAAACTTTGGAACGGTGGTATGTGCAGGCGGAGGTGTCGGCGTTGCTCCGATGCTCCCTATTATCAAAGCCCTAAAAGCAGCCGGTAACCGGGTTCTGTCTGTTATTGCAGGAAGAACAAAAGAACTTGTCATCCTTGAAAATGAAGTCAGAGCATGCAGCGATGAACTGATAATAATGACGGATGACGGCTCTTACGGAGAAAAAGGTGTCGTAACAATAGGAATCGAGAAACTCATCAATCAGGAGCATGTAGATAAAGTATTTGCAATAGGTCCGCCTATTATGATGAAATTCTGTTGCCTGCTGACACAAAAATATAATATTCCTACTGATGTATCACTCAACACTATCATGGTCGATGGAACCGGTATGTGTGGAGCATGCAGACTTACTATTGGAGGCAAAACAAAGTTTGTATGTATTGATGGGCCTGAGTTTGACGGAGCGCTCGTTGACTGGGACGAAATGCTCAAACGCATGGGAACATTCAAGAGGGCTGAGAAAGAAGAGATGGAACATTACGAACAACATCTTCAGACAGTGAAACCGGACAAGCACAAAGAGTCTGTAAATATCACCATGGATGTAGAACCGACATCCGAGACTCTGGAACAGCTCACCAATCGTAACTCTCAGTGGAGAAAAGACTTACGCTCCTCGCTTAAAGCAAAGGAAAGAACAGAGATACCAAGAGTCATAATGCCGGAGCTTGATGCTGAATACCGGTCGCACACACGCACTGAAGAAGTAAACAGAGGACTAACAAAAGAAATGGCAATAAAGGAGGCTCACCGTTGTCTTGACTGCGTTAAGCCTTCTTGTATTGAGGGATGCCCTGTGAATATCAACATACCATCCTTTATCAAAAATATTGAACGCGGACAATTCATTGCTGCCGCCAAGGTCTTGAAAAACACATCGTCACTGCCTGCAGTATGCGGTCGTGTTTGCCCTCAGGAAAAACAATGCGAAAGCAAATGTATTCATCTGAAGATGGGAGAACCGGCTGTCGCTATTGGATATCTGGAACGTTTCGCCGCGGACTTTGAAAGAGAGAGCGGTAATATTGTTATACCGGAAATAGGACAGAGTAAAGGAATAAAGGTAGCTGCAGTAGGTTCAGGTCCCGCAGGATTGAGCTTTGCCGGCGAGATGGCCAAAAAAGGATACGATGTTACCGTTTTCGAAGCTTTACACGAGATTGGTGGAGTTTTGAAATATGGTATTCCTGAGTTCCGTTTACCAAACAAGATTGTCGATGTAGAGATTGAGAATCTCAAGAAAATGGGCGTGAAATTCATCACAGACTGCATCATAGGTAAGACAATCAGTGTGGAACAGTTGGAGGATGACGGTTTCAAGGGTATATTCATTGCCTCCGGAGCAGGTCTGCCAAACTTCATGGGCATACCAGGCGAAAACCTGATAAACATAATGTCATCAAATGAATATCTCACGCGAGTAAATCTTATGGATGCGGCCAATCCGACAACAGATACACCAATAAATATAGGTCATAACGTGATTGTAGTCGGTGGAGGCAACACAGCCATGGATTCTTGTCGTACAGCCAGACGTCTTGGTGGAAATGTGACATTGGTATATAGACGCTCAGAGAAAGAAATGCCAGCACGAGCTGAAGAGGTGAAACACGCAAAGGAAGAAGGTATAAACTTCCTTACACTTCATAACCCGCTGGAATATATAGCTGACGAGAACGGTGCCGTCAAACAAGTAAGACTTCAAGAGATGAAGTTGGGCGAACCTGACGAAAGCGGACGCCGCAGACCTGAGCCTATACCGGGTGCCATTAAAACCATTGATGCAGACCAGGTGATTGTAGCTGTCGGAGTCTCCCCTAACCCACTCGTACCAAAATCAGTTGAAGGTCTTACATTGGGCCGCAAGAGCACAATCGTAGTAAATACAGAAATGCAGAGCTCTCGCCCGGAGATATATGCCGGAGGAGACATAGTCAGAGGAGGTGCAACCGTTATACTTGCCATGGGTGACGGACGACGCGCAGCCGAGAATATGGACAAGCAGCTTTCTGGGAATAAGTAAAATTTCCGCATAGTGGCTTTGCCGGGAGAATACTTATAAGGACATCCCGGCAAAGCCATATTTCTATTAACCGAACAATAAATAACCTCTACCATGACAATAACCACAAAGCTGAAAATAGGTTTAATCGTACTTCTACCCTATCTGTATGTTTTCCCGTCTGCGGCACAAACAGACAAGGACTATCCTTGGATGCAATACTATGATCAACTTATTGAACTTGAAGATATTGATGATGAGAACATCGAAAACACATACGACATACTCATGTCTCTTTCAGAAAACAAGATTAATCTTAATACTGCCACCAGAGAGGATCTTGAACAAATAATATTTCTAACACCGCAACAAATAGAAGAAATATCTGAATATATCTATAAATATGGTCCGATACGTACAATGGGTGAATTGGCAATGATCGAATCGCTGGATGCAGTCAGACGACAGCTGTTGTCCTACTTTGTATATATAGATAATGAAGAGAAAAAACAGTTTCCTACGATAAAGAACATTCTTAAATACGGAAAGAACGACATCATTGCAACGGCAAAGATACCTCTATACGAGCGTAAAGGCGACAAGAACGGATACATGGGCTATAAATATAAACATTGGTTCAGATACACGTTTAAATATGGTCAGTATGTACAAATAGGCCTTACCGGTTCACAAGATTCCGGAGAACCGTTCTTTGCCGGGAAAAACAGTTTAGGATATGACTATTATTCATTCTACATGTTGATTCGTAAGCTGGGACGGATTAAAACACTCGCCGTAGGCAGATACCGCCTTAAATTCGGAATGGGCCTGATTATGAATAATGATTTTTCTCTCGGAAAAATCGCCTCCATCTCATCATATAGCTCCAATAACTCTATTAGAGCCCACTCGTCACGTTCGATGGCAAATTATCTTCAAGGTGCAGCCGTAACATATAATATAATAAAAGGTCTCGACATTACGGCATTCGCATCTTACAGAAAGATTGACGCCACACCTGGAAAAGAACCCAACACGATAACTACAATACGTGAATCAGGATATCACAGAACACCGACAGAAATGGCATATAAAAATAATACAAGTGAGTCGTTGTTCGGAGGAAACATCCGATTCTTCAAAAATGGATTCCATGTAGGAATGACTTCCATTTATGCAGGTCTGGACAAGAAACTCCAACCTAACACCTCGCAGATTTACAGAAAATATTATCCTTCCGGAAAAAACTTCACAAATACAAGTATAGATTATGGATACACCGGACATAAACTGTCTGTCGAGGGAGAATCAGCGATTGACGGAGCGAAATCGTTGGCGACAATAAATCGTATAACTTACCAACCTATAAGCGAACTTTCACTGACGCTATTGCAGAGATTTTATTCATATAAATTCGAGACTCTGTTCGGACAATGCTTTAATGATGGCGGACGCATACAGAACGAAAGCGGAATATATTTGGGCGTGAATTGGAATCCATCTTCAGATTTATCCGTAATGTACTATTTTGATTATGCGTACTTTCCGTGGGCAAAATATCAGATAAGCTCTTCATCCCACTCCATCGATAACTTCATTTCCGGAACACTAAAGAAAAACAACTTTTATATAAGCTCTCGTTACAGGATTAGATTAAGACAAAAAGACAACAGCGACAAAACATCACTTATCCCCAAGATAGAACAACGGGGCCGGATTGCCTTAGGATATGACGATAATATTTGGAGTATGAAAATGCAATTAGATATGTCTGATTGTAAAACTGAGAATAACAGTTTCGGTTGGATGGTATCACAGACCTTCGGCTGTAAATACAAAATAATAGATGCCGACATTGCCATAGGATATTTTGACACAGACGATTATGACAGCCGAATATACTGTTACGAAAAAGGATTATTATACAGTTTCTCTTTTCCCGTTCACTATGGGAAAGGCATACGATACTCTATAAACGTCAGGGCGGATATACAAAACAAAATAATGATTGCATGCAAGCTCGGTTCGACAAAATATTTTGACAGAAACAAAATATCATCGTCATACCAGGAAATAGACGGATCGTCTATGACTGACATCGAAGTCCAGATAAGATGGAAATTCTAATAAATATAATTAAAAGTTCGATGATTTAATGTGACCTGCATGAATGGAACGACAAATTGTCTGCCATTTGTAATGACTCCCGTCCTAGGTGTGGTGCTACTGTTATAATATGGTTCATCTGACAATGCGTCACAATACATTCCGGACTATGACGCTGTCATTTTAATGATACAAGACCTGTTCTATTGGAATATAATATTGGCTTATTAAGAATACGATATAAACAGTATAAATTTAAACGAAATCAAAAGCGTATCCGGTAATCCAATTAATTTATAAAAAGCATATTCACATTTATTATAATAATAAAGATGTATCCGATTCGATTTTTACCCTAATTTTGTAACATAAAAAGTATTACACACAAAAAGACAGACAATGAATCTATATTTTGCCGGCATAATAATAGCCGTTTGTACATTCTTGATTATCGGATTGTTCCATCCCATAGTGATAAAGACAGAATATTATCATGGTACAAAACCATGGTGGATATTTCTTCTTATCGGTATTGTCAGCATCATATCAGCGCTCTTCATAGAGAATATAATAATCTCATCTATTCTTGGAGTATTTGGCGCTTCGTCATTATGGAGCATTGGTGAACTGTTCGAACAGCGTAAAAGAGTAAAAAAGGGATGGTTCCCCATGAACCCTAAAAGAGCAGCAGACTATGAAGATTAAACTGATAATGATCGGCAAAACAACCGGCGATTTATATATAGATGCAATTGATGACTACACCAACCGCATAAAACATTATAATAATTTCTCAATACACGTAATACCAGGACTTAAGAACACGAAGAAACTCAGCCAGGAACAACAAAAACAGGCTGAGGGTGAGCTGATACTAAAAGAGCTTACTGCTCAAAACACGGTGATACTTTTGGATGAGCGTGGAAAGGAATATCGCAGCATGGAATTTGCAAAATGGCTGGAAAATAAACAACTTACAGCGCAAAATATTGTCTTTGTGATTGGTGGACCTTATGGCTTTTCCGACAGCATATATAAAAGGGCCAATGAGAAAATATCGTTATCCAAAATGACATTCTCCCACCAAATGGTCAGATTGATTTTCGTTGAACAACTATACCGTGCATGTACAATCATAAAAGGAGAATCGTATCATCATGAATAATAATGTGCAGCAAGAATAGATGGCCCTTGGTTTTAATATGAAATTGCGGTTTTGTTCCATAATCAACATGGGGTTCTTCTTCTGAAATAAACACAATATGTAGCACTGACAGATTTTCAGCATTCTGTGATTTTTTCGTCTGAGTTTTCCGTTCTACCCCGAAAAATAAGCGCGTATTTGCAGTCCGACTCTCCGTCAGACATAAATACGCGGAATATGACATGTTTATGCAATATACTGAACATCAATGATTTATCCCAAATCGGTCATTAGACCGCACATATTTTTATCTGTTTTGTACATTCATGCTTTCAGTCGTCTTTTTGTTTTCTATTAGCGTCTTTTTGCCGACTTTTTCTTGACAAAGTCCGCTATTCCTGCTAAAAATCTGACGAAAATACGCTCAATATAAAGCAAAAATACTGACTAAATCCTAATAACCGATTTGGGTTTATGTATAATAGAGACATATTCATCATGCAATAAGCACCATTTTGGAATCCGATAAAGCCTGTTTCAGGGCTTAAAAAGCACCAGATCATGACCAGATATGGGCGTAATCAGATTATGAAACGGGCATAATCATAACGTCATTTGAATTATTACGGGCTACCGTATGGGGTATACGATAATACCGTATGGTTTCAAATTGCCTATATAACGCTTGATTTAACATTTCCTTACATCTATTTTCCGATTTTATTTTGTCAAAATAGTGTCAAGAAAAATTGTAAGTTCATATTCAGGGTTTTCTTTAAAAATACTGATACGAGGTGTGATGAGAAACCGGAGAATATGCACAGCGCCTGCTGTAATTATTTCAGCTCAAATCCAAACGTATTCCTAAGTTCCTCATAAATGCGTTGCACCGGCAGCCCAATAACATTGAAATAACTGCCATGCAGCGATGTAACGCCTATATAGCCAATCCATTCCTGTATGCCATACGCACCGGCCTTATCCAATGGATGATAGTTCTCCACATAATAGTCAATTTCCTCCTCGCTAAGTTGCTTGAATGTCACCTCCGTAGTAACAGCGAAACTGCGTTGCTGTCCGCAGGTGGTAAGACACACGCCAGTGGTGACTTCGTGACTTCGTCCGCTTAACTTGCGCAACATTTGTCGCGCTTCGTCCTCGTCGACAGGTTTGCCGAGAATCTCATCATCAACAATAACAACAGTATCAGCAGTTATCACAAGCTCATCGTCTGCTATTTCATACGCTGCCGCTTTCTCTTTTGCAATATATAATGGTACCTCTTTTAGAGACAGGCTGTCCGGATAAGACTCTGCTATTCCGTTGATAACCCTCACCTCGAAATCTATTCCTAAACCGGCAAAAAGCTCTTTGCGGCGTGGTGAATTACTCGATAATATAACTTTATATTTATTCATGTCTCTATTTCTTATCTTTCCGTCATTTGTTCTGATACATCTCACAGGTCATTATAAAATCACCAACCGAAAGCCTTATCGTCGGCCAACCATTTGCCCTGGGCACGGAGCACCTGCTCGATAATGTCTCGCGCACAACCGTAACCGCCGGCTCTGCCACTTATATACTTACTCACTGACTTTATATCGGGACAAGCGTCTGAAGGACAACACGGGCACCCTACTCTGCTCATGACCTCATAATCGGGGATATCATCACCTACATATATCACTTCATCGTCTGTAAAACCATTCTCACTCTTAAATTTCTCATAATCCTCTATCTTCACGGCACACCCCATGAATATGTCTTTCACTCCAAGACGTTCGTATCTTAGCCTTATAGCCGTCGCACGTCCGCCGGTCATTATAACCACTCTCAGTCCTACTTTGCAAGCCAACTGTATGGCATAGCCGTCTTTTATATTCACCGTGCGCAACGGTTCACCGTCATTAGCCAGCACAACAGTCTCGGCAGAAAGCACGCCGTCAACGTCGAAAATGATTATCTTTATTTTGTTAAGATCGTAATCTATCATTATTTCTTTCTGATTTTGTATATACCTTTTGACATTATATCATAAACATCCATGAAATCCGGTTCGTCGCGAAGCAATGAAAGCTGTTTGTCTATCACGTTCCTGTCATTGCGCACGGCAGGCCCTGTCTGTGCATCATAAGGCGACATGCTTCGAACTTTCAACGCGACTTCTTCAATCAGCGGATACATATACTCGAAAGGAATATCATGATTCTGCAGAATATGTGCCGCAATATCATAACAGTGATTAACAAAATTCGATGCAAATACCGCTGCCAGATGCAGATACTTTCGGTCCTCACTTGACATCACGACAACATTATTACTTATCTGATGGCATAATGATTTGAGAACCTTAAGCGTATCTTCATCAGAAGCTTCAATAAAACACGGTATCTTACTGAAATCCAGTTGTCTATCCTTTGAAAATGTCTGCATAGGATAAATAACACCATACCTTTTTGCATGTCCGCGGAAGATATCTACAGGTATGCTTCCGGCTGTATGTATGAATATGCCGTTATCACGGCCTTTACACACATGCCGAACAAGTTCGGGCAATGCAGCGTCGCTGACAGACAACACATAAAGATCTGAGTCGGAGTTTATTTTACTGATATCGTTCTGTGCATCACACCCCAACAATGTGGCAAGACGTGTGGCAGACTCCATCGTACGGCTATATACTTGTTCTATTCTGTTGCCGGCATTTGCCAAAGCCTGCCCCAAATGGGTCGCAAGATTACCTGCACCAATCAGTGATATTTTCATACTCGGATTTTATACACTTTTATTATTTAAAAGCAAAATTAATCATTCTTGCCTAATAATAGATTCTAAAATTATGCTTTTTAGAAAAGATTTACTATTTTTGCCATATGAACAAGATAAGCATACGGCTTATACAGAAAAGCGAAGAACTGCCGGAAATGGTGTGCAATAACTTTTTCCACAGCATTGATTTTTTCCTTATAGCGGAGAAAACATCCGGTTACACTCCGCTTATGGCTGTTGCTGAAGATAAAAACGGAAATATCCTTGCACATCTGTTGGCTATGATATGCCGGCATGGAAAACTTTTTCCTCCATACATGTACACACATGGAAGGGTTTACGGAGAAGGCGAATATGCCCCTGGTACAGATCGTGAACGAATTTTCGGCATGATGCTTAAAGCCGTAACACAAAAGTTCAATCATAAGCTATGCCTATATATAGAGTTCAGCGACATGAGCAACAAGATGTTCGCATACAGGCATTTCCGTAAAAACGGATATTTTCCAATACCATGGCAAGAAATACATAACTCTCTACACAGCCTGTCACCTGAGAAAAGGATAAGCGATAAGACCATGGCTAAAATAGAAACGTCAAGAAAACATGGTGTATATACAAGAGAGATAAAAAACGAAGAGGAACTTACGGTATTCTATAAGCTGCTGCGCAATTATTTCAGATTCAAGACAAGACGCTCCATTCCTCAGAAAAAGATGTTCAGTCTCATGAATGCCAGCGGCAACAGCAAGACCTTTGTTTCAATATACAAGAATAAGATAATCGGAGGATGTGTATGTATATATTCCGGAAATAATGCATATATGTGGTATCTCGCATCGAAGCGCAAGACCTATATTCATCTTTCACCAAGCTGCATAACCGTTTGGGCTGCAATAAAATATGCATATAATAATGGCTATGACCATATTTATTTCCTCGATGCCGGCCTTCCTTTCCGAAACAATCCGTTCAGAGAATTCATACTGAGCTTTGGTGGAAAGCCCGTAGCAAAATACAGATGGTTCAGACTTCCAATATCATGTATAAATAATTTTTTATCCTGGTGCTATAACGATAAATAAATAACAGTTAATCATAATGAAAATCTTAAAAGAACGTATTCTAAAAGACGGCAAATGCTATCCTGGAGGTATATTAAAAGTGGACAAGTTCATAAACCACCAGATGGATCCGAACCTGATGAAAGACATCGCCGTGGAGTTTATCAGACGTTTTGCGTCAAGTAATGTAAACAAAATACTTACAATTGAGGCTTCTGGTATTGCACCAGCCATTATGATGGGATTCTTGCTCAACCTTCCGGTTGTATTTGCAAAAAAGAAGAAACCCAATACAATGGAAAACATGCTTTCCACAACGGTATCTTCGTTTACGAAACAAAGACAATATAATGTCATCATAAGCCGCGACTATCTCACACCAAACGATAAAGTGCTTTTCATAGATGATTTCCTTGCATATGGCAATGCTGCAAAGGGAATTATTGAACTCGTTGAGCAATCCGGCGCAGAGCTTGTTGGAATGGGATTCATAATCGAAAAGGCCTTTCAAGATGGTGGCAGATACCTCAGAAATAAGGGAATTCATGTGGAATCCCTCGCCATTATCGAATCACTAGACAACTGCGAAATAAAACTCAGAGAAGAATAAACAAATCAAGAAACATCCAATCACACTGCAAACACGAATCAGACAGCAGAGTGATTGGATGTTACAACACGTTTCAAATTCACACATTAACCTTATTTAACTACTCAAATTACGCAAACCAGTACTTAATTTGGATATTTTTTTGTAATTTTGCAGGGTTTAGATAGCCCTTTTTGATAAAAAACTGAATATCAAGCAGTTAGAATTAATGTATTCAAGATGAGACAATTAAAAATACAGAAAAGTATTACAAATCGTTCGAGTGAGGCATTGGATAAATACCTTGTTGAAATCGGACGTGCACCTCTAATCTCTATCGACGAAGAAATTGAGCTCGCACAAAAGATTAAGAAAGGTGGCCCGGAAGGGGAAAAAGCAAAAGATAAACTTGTCACAGCAAATCTACGCTTTGTCGTTTCCGTTGCCAAACAATACCAGCATCAGGGACTGACACTGACAGACCTTATTGATGAGGGAAATATCGGATTGATTAAAGCCGCTCAAAAATTCGATGAGACGAGAGGATTCAAATTTATTTCATATGCAGTATGGTGGATACGCCAAAGTATTCTACAAGCTATTGCAGAACAAAGCAGAATCGTAAGATTACCGCTTAATCAGGTTGGATCGCTCAATAAAATAAATCACGAGATTAACAAGTTCGAGCAGGAAAACCAAAGACATCCATCTGTATCAGAACTCTCGGATGCAACTAACATTGACGAAGAAAAAATAGGACAAAGCCTTATGGCCGACGGTCATCATGTAAGCATAGATGCACCATTCCAGGACGGAGAAGACAACTGTATGCTGGATGTCATGGCAAGTGGTGATGACAGCCGAACAGACCGACAGGTTGACCATGAGTCTATGGCATTGGAACTGAACTCTGTACTCAATAAAGTGTTAAAGGACAGAGAGATAACGATTATACGTGAATGTTTCGGCATTGGATGTCATGAAAAAGGTCTCGAAGAAATCGGTGATCAATTAGGACTTACACGTGAACGTGTACGTCAGATAAGAGAAAAGAGCATAGCCAAACTACGTGATAGTGGTAATGCGAAGATATTGATGAAATATCTCGGATAGAAAGAAACATTGATTTATATAAAGATAAGACCCTTGGTGAATGTTTGCCAAGGGTTTTATTTTTATATATATACTAATTCATAAACACTACAACCCTTATATAATTGCCTATAACAATCATAATAAATCATGTAGATAATTTTGCACATTCTAAATATTATTATTAACTTTGCATACGCAAAAAGGGAAGATTGGCAGAGTGACCGAATGCGCTGGACTCGAAATCCGGTATACCATTTTCTTGGTATCGGGGGTTTGAATCCCTCATCTTCCGCACTACAAAACATGTCAGATGATAAAAAGGGTGTGTCAGAATACACACCCTTTTTATATTTACAATGCGACACCGCTGAAATCAAGGATGGATTTTTCAAAAAGCTGCTGTTTCAATACCGAACAAGTTTTGTTTTCTTTTGCCGAAATGAAAACAATATGTGACACTTTCAAATTATAAGCAGATTTTGATTTTTCCCTATGAGTTTTCTGTTCTACCCTATAAAATAAGCAAGTATTTGCAGGCGAACTCTCTCTCAGATGCGAATACACGAGATATAAGTGACTTTTATAATATATTGGGAATTAATATATTACATTGGCAGAGTCAACCAGCGAGTGCAACATTACGAAATATTTTTGAAAAAGACCTCA
>ENA-OOXM01000749-OOXM01000749.1-human-gut-metagenome-genome-assembly--contig:-NODE-749-length-28119-cov-7.312536_pt1 | contig 28119 bp, 23 predicted proteins | sample MGYA00241589_ERZ501347 | MGnify/ENA primary metagenome ERZ501347 (study PRJEB25962, sample SAMEA2042832) | human gut metagenome | biome: human gut; feature: human-associated habitat; material: faeces...
TACAAACCCGCCCCCCAATTAGGCAGATAAAATTTTAATGTACATTTCTGTAGCCTCACGTATTTCGCTGAGGGTGATGAACTCTTCGGCAGTGTGAGAGCGGGCAGAGTCACCTGGGCCCATTTTGAATGAGGGGAAGCGCATGAGGGCTTGATCACTTAGCGTGGGCGAACCGAAGGGAGTTCGACCTTCGGCAATGGCGGCTTGTACAATGGGGTGACTGATGCCGATGCGTGAGGAGTGCAAGCGTGTAGAACGAGGCATGATGTCGCAGTCGGGTAGGTGTTGACGGATAATGCTTAAAAGCTCTTCGTTGGTGTAACATTCGTTGGCGCGCACATCGACTACAAACTGACACGTGTCGGGCACAACATTGTGCTGTGTGCCTGCATTCACCATGGTAACGGACATCTTGACTGGACCTAATAAGTCTGTCTGTTGCTCGAACTGATAGGTGCGGAACCATTCGATGCAAGGTAGGGCTTTATAAATGGCATTCAATCCTTCGTTACGTGCAGCGTGGCCCGAACGGCCGTGCGTAGTGCAGTCGAGTACCATAAGTCCCTTCTCGGCTACGGCAGGTTGCATGCCAGTCGGCTCGCCCACGATAGCTACATCGATGGGAGGCAATAAGGGAAGTACAGACTCTATGCCGTTCTTGCCCGATACTTCCTCTTCGGCTGAGGCCAGAAAGATGAGGTGATAGGGGAGCGTAGCGTCGTCCTTTAAGGCTAAAAACACTTGCATCAGCGTTACCAATCCGCCGCCACAGTCGTTGCTGCCGAGTCCATAAAGGCGGTCGTCCTCAATGGTAGGCGTGAAAGGGTCGTGCACCCATGAAGCAGCAGGCTTTACCGTGTCGATGTGTGCATTGAGCAGTAGGGTAGGGTGGTTGCCTTTTGGCACTGGTTGTTCGCACCACACGTTGTTGTGATGGCGCTTGGGGTGTGCGCCTTGTGCTGTAAGGTAGTTGAATATAAAGTCGGCTGCGGCCTCCTCATCACGACTAATAGAGGGAATACGTATCAACGCTTTCAAAACGTCAATAGCATTGTGCGTTAGCGTTTCAGTCGATATCATAAGCAAGAAGATTAACGGAAAAGATTAACGGAAAAAATAATGAAGAGATGAACGGACGATGAATGAGACGTTAATGCTTAAAGCCATGTCTCGTCAGCGTTTTCAAAAAAACGCGAACGTTCGCGTTGGCGAACATTCGCGTTGATGCGTTTAGCGGAGTTGGTGCTTATTTCAGTTTCTCTTCCAACTTTTGCAACATATCCACCGTCATGCGGTCGAGGTCGTATTCAGGTTTCCAATCCCACTCTTGACGAGCGCAGATGTCGTCGAGGCTGTTAGGCCAAGAGTCAGCGTTGGCTTGCTTCAAGGGATCAACCTTATATTCCATTTCGAAGTTAGGCTTGTACTTGCGAATGGCAGCGAGTACGCCTTCGGGGTCGAAGCTCATGGCAGCGATGTTGAAGGCGTTGCGGTGGATAAGGCGAGAGGGGTCAGCCTCCATCAATTCTACGGCAGCGCGAAGAGCATCAGGCATGTACATCATGTCCATGTAAGTGCCCTTAGCAATTGGACAAATGAACTTTTCACCACGAACGGCAGAGTAGTAAATGTCGCAAGCGTAGTCGGTAGTGCCACCGCCAGGGAGTGTAACGTATGAGATCAATCCTGGGAAACGTACGGCACGTGTGTCGACACCATACTTGCGGTAGTAGTAGTCAGAGAGTAATTCGGTAGTAACCTTTGATACGCCATAGATAGTACGGGGACGCTGAATTGTGTCTTGAGGTACATTGTCGGGAGGTGTCTCAGGACCAAACGAACCGATAGAGCTGGGGGTGAATACAGAGCATTCGTGTTCACGAGCTACTTCGAGCACGTTCCAAAGTCCGTCAATACCAATCTTCCATGCCAGCTGCGGACGGCCTTCAGCCACTACGCTCAACAAGGCGGCAAGGTTGTAGATAGCGTCAACCTTATGCTTCAATACCACTTCAGCGATTTGTTCACCGTTGGTAACATCGCAAATCTCGGCGGGACCACTCTCAGCCAATGCTCCTTGAGGGGCAGCGCTTGGAATGTAACCACAAACTACGTGATCGTTGCCGTAAATGCCGCGCAACTTCATGGTAAGCTCAGAACCAATCTGTCCTGTAGCACCAATCACCAAAATATTCTTCATCGTGTGTATGAAAAGAGGTTTGTACGTGCTTTCTTTTAGTTGACGAGTTAACAAGTCAATGAGTTAACAAGTTAACGAGTTGACGAGTTAACAAGTTAATGAGTTAACAAGTTGACGAGTTAACGGGGTGACGAGTTAACAAGCAAGTTAGTCCTTATATATATAGTATATAAAGGGCGCAAAGAAGTTGGCACGTATTTGTTAGATGTGTCGTTTGATACATTTATTGACAGGCTACGAAAGTTATTGTTTAGCGCAGTCGTCAAAATGCGTTGCAAAGGTGCAATCTTTTTTTGATATTTATAAGTTGTACACTGTTATTTTTAAAAAAAAATCTGTTCCTTTGCATTGTCCTAATTTTTAGACAAGTAACCTTATTATAAATCATACACACAATGTACGGTAAATTTCAAGAACATCTTCAGCAAGAGCTGAATAATATTAAAGAAGCAGGCCTCTATAAGGAGGAACGTTTGATTGAAGGCCCTCAGCAGGCTGCTATTCAAGTAAAGGGCAAAGAAGTGTTGAACTTCTGCGCCAACAACTACTTGGGTCTTTCAAACAATCCTCGCTTGATTCAAGCTGCAAAGGACATGATGGACCGTCGCGGCTATGGTATGTCAAGCGTTCGCTTTATCTGCGGTACGCAAGATGTACACAAGGAATTGGAGCAGGCCATTTCTAAATTCTTCAAGACTGAGGATACTATTTTATATGCTGCTTGCTTCGATGCGAATGGTGGTGTATTTGAGCCCCTTTTGACTGCTGACGATGCAATCATTTCTGATGCTTTGAATCACGCTTCAATCATTGACGGTGTACGTCTCTGCAAGGCAAAGCGTTATCGTTATGCGAATGCTGATATGGAGGACCTCGAACGTCAACTTCAGGCAGCTCAAGAGCAACGCTTCCGCATCATCGTAACTGACGGTGTATTCTCAATGGACGGCAACGTAGCTCCGATTGACAAGATTTGCGACTTAGCTGAGAAGTACGATGCCCTCGTTATGGTAGACGAAAGCCACTCAGCAGGTGTTGTAGGTCCTACGGGTCGTGGTGTGAGTGAGTTCTTCAATACTTATGGTCGTGTCGATATCTACACTGGCACACTTGGTAAGGCCTTTGGTGGCGCTATGGGTGGTTTCACTACAGGTCGTAAGGAGATTATCGACATGTTGCGTCAGCGCTCACGTCCTTACCTCTTCTCTAACTCAGTAGCTCCTGCTATTGTAGGTGCTGCGCTCGAAACGTTTAAGATACTCGACGAGAGCAATGCTATTCACGACAAGTTGGTTGAGAACGTTAACTACTTCCGCGACAAGATGATGGCTGCAGGTTTCGACATCAAACCTACTCAGAGTGCCATTTGCGCTGTCATGCTCTACGACGCTAAGTTGTCACAAGTCTACGCTGCCAAGTTGCAAGAAGAAGGCATTTACGTAACAGGCTTCTATTATCCCGTAGTGCCGAAGGATCAAGCTCGTATTCGTGTACAGATCTCAGCTGGTCACGAGCGTGAACACCTCGACAAGTGTATTGCAGCCTTCATTAAGGTAGGTAAGGAATTAGGCGTGTTGAAGTAATTTTCTAATTCTCAACACACATATGGGTGGTTCTAATAATTCTGATTTTTAGAACCACCCATATATATATAATGCGTGCTTTATTGTTCTGTATGAGCAATAAGGCACGCTTTTTTTGGGGGGTAGAGACGTTAAACTGCGATTTGAAAGCCTCTTTTCTCCCCCCCTCACACACACTAATATCTCTTTTTATTGTCACTTCTTTCCCGAAAAGTAGCTAATATCGCCAGTATTTAATGTATATTAACCTTACAGGGGGGGTAATTAAAGGAATTCATTAAATTTGCAAACGAATTAAGGCTGAAAGGCCACTTGACGATTAAATTTTGAGGTGTAAAGCGAATGGTTACATACATACGCATTCAACTAAATTTAAAACGCAATACAAAATATACGTGTATTGTACATCATCACGCAACACCTCACGTGGGTCAAAACTTTTTGTAAATCTTTTGCTCTACGCCATGTATAGGTAGACGTACCTTTGGCGTAAGCTTACTTTTACTTTACGTTTTCTTCTACACAAACCGTTGGGAAGTCAAGACACCGATATTAAGAAAGTACTTCCTACACATGTTTGATTTTTTCATCTTGAATTTATTGCTCAATTAAACGAGTTTAGACGCGTTGTAAGAATTTGAAGCGTGCGCTTTGAGTTCAGTCCCCATTGTCCCCTTTTCGAAAGTCGTTGACGGGGGGAGGCGTAACTCGTATAATTGTATATGTATTGAACCAATCAAGCGCATACATGAAACTTTTTTTTACCATTGCGCTCAGTCTCATTAGTTCTTTGCTGCTACTCACGGCGTGCGTATATGACGACCTGCCTGCATGTCCAGCCTTGACGCTCCACGTAGGCGTAAAAGACTATAACTACTCCAATGCTGCCGTATTCGCTACCGAGTCGTTGCGACCAACCAATGGCCCTCTGTCAACGTATGTTAGCACCCTCTCGTGGTGCGTGACCAATGCCGAAACGGGACAGGTCGTGGCCGAGCGAGCTGCTTATCTTGCTCCCACCGACCGCCAACGCGACGACATTGCCTTGCCCGACACATTGCCCTTTGGTCGTTATGTGGTGAGTGTGTGGGGGGGTATGCCCAAAGGATTAGAATTTCCTGAACTGACCAATCTTGACGACCCTGCGGAAGATCCCTACTTGGTACACGACACTTTGACCTATGATGCACGTCATGCCGACCACACTTTGCTCTTGCGGCGTATAAAAAGCAAACTCGACATCAGAATAGAAGGACTTCCCGAAGCATGGGAAGCCACGTCGTCGCAGAAGAAGGAGACGGGACTCTATGAAGAGTGTGACAAAAGTTTTGCATACGACGGCGAGATGCAAACTGGCAACCGTAGCCGTTTCTCGTCACACACGGGTGTAACCACTTATACCGTATTGCCTCCCAGTGTGGGGAAGGACAAGACAACGGTCACGATACGCGTTTATGACAAACAAGGCAATGAAATTCCGCAACTCACACCGCGTCCCGTCATTACCACACTCTATCGTAACACAATTACCGCCTTGCGCTACGTCTACGTTGTCGAAAAACAAGATTACGACATCTACGTGCGCATCAATGATGATTGGGAGGTGATTAATAATATGGTGATTGAGTAGCACTCTATAATAGGGGCGTGTAAAACGGGGTAATAAGGTTAGTTGAGTTGATGATTAACATTAACGGGGTATAACTTTATAATCTCATAACCTCAAAACAGGAAACCGAATTATTAGAAACAAACTAACATAAATAATAACCTTGGGCAAACCTGAAGAGCAATGACCTTGGCTCAAAAAAAAGTGCTTGTGTAATCCCTTACTGTCGGGGTTACTCCTCAAGCTTACCCTTTAAACACGTAGCATTATGAAAAAGTATTTCATGAGTGTTGCTGCCCTGGCAGGTATGATGTCATTGGCAGCTTGTAGCAGTGATGACATTGTATCTCCTGCCGACAACGACGTACAGACGATTAAGATTGCTGTAGCCAGCACTGGTGACAAGTCAACGCGTAGTCGTGACCTGAATAGCGAAGAGCCTGGTCAGAACATTGAAAACGTAGCCGTAGTGATTCGCGATAAGGTATCGAACACAGTGGTTTATCAAAAGGTCATTACTGATTGGAAGACAGCGTCAAACATTTATACGGACAATGGTCACGGCCGTGAGTACACGTTGAAACTTGAAAAAGGTCAGCGTTTGAATGCAGGTGAATACACCATCACTGCCGTAGGTTACACCGCAGCAGACTTCAAGAACAACACCATTGTGAATGCAACAGAGGGTAAGTTTCCTGGCAATTTCACCGCCGAAGTGGCTGACAACAATGCACCTCAAGAGGCATTTGCAGGTGAATCAAGCATTAAATTGCTTGAAGACCACGAAGGTATTAACCCAAGTGTAACGCTTCACCGTCAAGTAGCAGGTTACTATGGTTACTTCACTTCTATTCCAGTTGAGGTAAATAGCAAGAAAGTTACCAATGTACGTTTGGTAGCACGTAGCAAGAACACGAAGTTGACTTATGGCAACTTCAACTCAAACTTTACTACGACGAACAAGGACATCATGTACGTAGTCAATGGTTCAGAGCCCGCAACTACTAAGGACGCAAAGTTCAATGGTAGTGCAGAAAACGATGCCTATACCCTTTACAATATCAAGGTAGCCGATTGGTTTACTACAGGCGATACGAACAAGGATGGTATCCTTGATGAGAAGGATGGTTGGATCAATGCATTGGCCGATAAGGGCTACAAGACTTATCAACAAGGTACTATCTTCGCTGGTGGTTTCGCCGTACCTTTTGCCGCTACTGATGCTGCTACCCTCGAGTTGCAGTTGCTCGATGCAAGTGGCGAAATTCTTAAGTCATGGACGGTAGCAATGGCTACTGCCCAACCTACTGGTCAAGACGTAGAGAAAGCAACATTACCCGCCGAAACAGTACAAAACTTCAGCTTCTTCCGTAATCATATGTACACCCTCGGTAAGAAGGTGGACAATACGGACAAACCAGGTACTACTACTCCTGACGAACCCGAGCCACTTGATAAGTCACAAAGCATGATCCTCCGTGTGAACGATAACTGGGAGGTAATCAACCGCATGACGATTGGTGACTAATCGCGAACTCTTTTAACTTGGGGAGAAATGACATTATACTTGTTCAGTTATTATTATTGAGTTCATAATCCTCAAGTACAATATAAAAGGCTGTGCCGTGCACAAACACTCACTTTTGTGGCACAGCACAGCCTTTTTTGCTTTTTTAGATAGCGTATCAAACGCTACGAATGACATATAAACAATCTTATGCTGAAGCATTTGCTTTTTGCAGTTAGTATGTGTTGCCTTGTATTGTTGATGGGTTGTGCGGAAGAAAGCGCCCCCGTGATAGATCGTGCACCACAACTAACCCTTCGTTTTGAAACTACTGCTGTACAGCATGGCATGCGCACCACATTGCTCTCATCGGACAATGTGCAGCACGTCAGCTATGTGCAGCTCTATATATTTAAAGGAATGTCGGCCGATGCGCCTTGCATCGTAAGCCGCAACGTACGGTGGACGCAGCCCGTAGGAGCTACGGCCGAACAGGCCTATGCCTTGCCGCTTAGTGAATTTAGTCCTGACGGATCAACTACTTACACCTTCTTGGCTGTAGGTTTAGATGACGACCCTACTCATACGACCGAGGGCGCAGCCTATGCTTATGGCCTGCCCGATGCCGTCACTATAGGCACGACTTTAGGCAATGCCGTGGCGCAGTTAGCTATGGAACGGAAGGCCACTGACTTATCACGTGCCGAACTCTTTGCTGGAACGGCCACCTTACAAGTTGATCCTACGAGCAACAATGCCGTGACAATCGAACTCTATCGACGCGTGGTGGGCGTACAAGTGTACGTCACCGACATTCCCACCGACGTGACCGACCTCCAACTCCACCTCTATTCCAATCAACATGCGGACGTTCCTCTCGTAAAGCAGCCCGACACCTCGGACGGCACTTATGCCGACCACGGCACATCATTCTTGCCCAACTCTACCTGCCTGCTCGACCTCCCCGTCACAGATGCGACCCTAAAAGGCGCAACTCTATCGGGCACACAATTGACCAAACAAGTGGGCAGCGTATTGTCCGCTTGCTACTTACTGCCGATTGAGGCTCCGACTGCGACCGATAGTCACACCTTACAACTCAAGGCCTATAAGGGAACGACTTTGTATAAGACCTATAACGTGGCTTTGGGTACGGCGAAGGCGCGCAGCTATGTCTATCCGCTTCGCGCAAATTGCTTCTATACGATTGGGGTACTCAATAAAAAGGAGAACGAACCCGTAAGTTTGGGTGAGGCCGAAGGCGATATAGTGATAGAGGTTGAACCTAATTTTGAGAAAGACCATGAGTATGAGATTTTTTAATGTGCAAATGTGCGAATGTGCAAATGTGCGAATGGTCGCTTTGGGTTAATGTGCAAATGTGCGAATGTGCAAATGTGCGAATGGTCGCCTTGGGTTAATGTGCAAATGTGCGAATGGTTGCCTACTTATGCTGTGATTATAAACTATGATTAGAAAATTATGAAACTTCGTACCATTATATATCTATTGTCCTGCCTATTATGGACGGCCTGTTCGGACGATGAACTACAGCCAGCGACTGCTGATGAGGCAACGACAGTACCTATCACCTTGACTTTGGGACAACGTGCGACTCGTTCTGCACCACCGGGGAGTACCGACCCGATGAATCCCACTGTAGATGGTGAGGCAGAGACGGAACAAACCAACACGGTACGCATAATAGCCTTTCGTTGTAAAGAGACACAAGAAAATGTGTCCTATTCCAATGACGAAAACTATGCTGACTCCGACTTTGTCTATGATCCTACTAACGATCAAACCGTCACGTGCAGTCGTGCCACCACTTCGGCGCATCGACTCACGGCCCATGGTCAGCTGAAGAAAATGAAAGGTTATGCCTATCGGGTCGTAGCCTTAGCCTATAGTAAGACGCGCAGCCTCCCCTTTTCCAATTATCTGTTAGCCGATGTGGGCGAAGAAAACCTGTTTACGCTTAACCTCGCAGCTCCTACTACATTAGATCAATTTGAAGCAGACCTTACGCACGTGGGCCATGACTCTTGGGAAGAGTTCCGAAATGGAACAGGCAATTTAACACACAACACCCGTTCCTTGAGCGGTCAGTTGTGTTACGCTCCTCAATTGTTTTATGGCCAATGTATCTCCGTTAATGGAAATAAAGTGATACACTTTCACGAAAAGAATGCTGCAGATAGCATCAGTTCTACCTACCCCTTGTCAGGTGTGCTTTATCGGGGTATGGCAAAGGTGCAACTTACGCTCACGATTGATAAGCTATACGAAAGCGGTACGTTGCAATGGATAGGACTCTTGGCCAACGAAACGCGTACTTCGGTAAAACTATCAGCCTACGACGACTTTCTTCAGCCTTTCAATCCCATTCACACTACAATGAAAAATGGCACCTACACCTTGGTAGGCTTTGTCAATACTGGACTCAGCGTGGGCAGCACTGTCACCCTTACCGCTTGGCTCTTGCCAACCGCCACAAAATTGGCCATTCGCACGTTTATACGCAAAGGTGGTTTATTACGTTATGCCTACAATTATCCCATCGAAGTGAGCGAACTATCATCGGCCGAGACGGGTACAGGCATTATCTCGCCCGACGTGGTAGACAATACGTTCTATTTGCGTCGCAATCAACGCTATAAGTTTGTGGGTAAACTCTCCACACTTACCTCAAAGACGAAGTTAGAATAGCAATTAAAGGTATCATCATGAAACGCATTCGTTTATCTCTTCTCTATATATGTATCCTCCAACTATTGTTCGCCCTTCCCACTCGAGCAGACGATACGCCCACGGCCGACGGACAATTAGACGGTCGTCGTACCATTTGGTACGACCGCGATCCGAATGAAAATCAACCCACGGTGAAGAATTGGCGCTACTTGACCAATCGACGAGCTTTAGTCGGTCGGGGGTGCTACGTTAACAAGTTGATAAGTGCAGTCGGTGTAGCCACTTGGGCCGATAGTTTGGGCAACGTGACGAATGAGGACTTGACCGATTATGCCACCTTCCCCGCTGTGCTCAAAGTTGGCGTAACGGTCAATCCGATTGTGAGCGTGCGCGATAAAAACAATTATTATGGCGAGGGCACAGAGGCCGGTTTCTGTATTGTGGCCTCGTCGGGAAGCAGTGTGTTGTCACTCGATGTAGTGAAAGCGATGAGTTTGGTGTTCTATCGCGACGGCAAGTTGGGTAGCACAGTGCCCGTAGAGGAAGGTCAGAATGCCGGAGGCGTGAGTTTGACGCTGATCAAAGTGCCTGGCTCTGACGATGCTTGCATCTGCTTGACGGCTAAAGCAAAGGAGATATTTGACGAAGTCTGTCTGCAACCCTCAGGCGGTGTCAACCTCGACTTGGGTACAGCACTTAAAATAAAGTATGCCTTTGTGGGCAAAGAGAAGAATACCTATCTGACTGAGAACGATGTGAAAGCCTATGGCGAGGCTGAGGGTACACCTGCCCCAGGGGCCTATATCAAGAAAGTCTCGGGCGAGAACCCCGTTCTGTTGGGTATTCCCTTCCCTTTAGTAAGCAGTGAAATAAAAAAGTTGGTAGACGATGACTTGACGAATGGTGCTGTAATTTCTCCAGTCGTAGGCTTGGTCTATATGGGAGGTGTGAAGATACAGACAGCTCCTGGTGGTGAACACGACACGGGACAGGAAGTGTTTCGTGCAGGGTCGGAAGTGGGCTTTAAGTATAAAAACGCGGCAGCATTGGACCTCACTCTCGGTTCGGCTATCAACATAGAGCTTTATAACCGCGACGGCAAGAAGATACAGACCGAAACGCTCTCAGCAGGTGTGCTCGGACTCGGAGTAGCCTCAGGAGGCGACGGCACCGTTTCGATTTTGGCTAAACAAGACTTCTCAGGTGCGCGCATAGCCTTTTATGGCGGACTGAAGGTGGACTTAGGTGGTATGTTGGTTTACTATGGTTTTGTAAAGGAAAAACCCGATGTTGACCACCATTGCGACATTCGTCCTACCCCCAATACGAATGTGTGTGACAAGCAAACCTCCTTCCAACTCCACTCCAATCCTTCGCTATCGGTAAAGTGGACACTCGAACTCCAACCTAAAGGTGCTTCGGCTAAAGTTACCCCCTCTGGCTACGTAACGGGCATGAACGAACCGGGTGAATATACCTTCCGTGCCACCGCAGCCGATGGGTGTTACGACTTCGTCACGCTATCAGTAGGTACGGGGTTCAATTCCGATAAGACGGAGCACTGCGGAACGGACTTTGTCAATTTGGATGAGGCAGCGCAAGGTACGTATGAATTAATGGACAAGGACATTCCCAATGGAACGGGATCTGTCATCTCTATATCAGGCCTTGAGAATGGACAGAACATCCTTGATAAGGATTATGGCAATTATGCAACGTACGTGGGCGGTTTAGCTGTGGCCAACAACTTGGCCATAGCTGGTGTGAAACGCACAGACGGCTTGATGTTTGATGGTGATAAAGAAGGGCAGCAAGCCGTGAATGTGGGCTTTGTCGTAGAGAGTGACAACGAGGTGATAGATGCCAAAGTGTTAGAGTTCTTCCAAATACGATGCTACAACGGCGATAAGGAAGTTTATCGCCATGTTATCACCGAGAGCAATGCTGTTGCGGCCGGTATCGGCACCAGTTCAAAGACGCAAAAGGTGCGCTTTAGTATTCGTGTCGAACCGAGAGACAAAGATGCCAAAACGATTAAGTTCGATCAAGTCGTACTGTGGAAGTCGGGCCTGTTGGATATAGGACTTTCAAAACTCAGGCTCTATTATGCCTTCCTTGAAGACGTTAACTCCCCTTGTGCTAATGCCTTGAGTTGTGGCGCTGTGGTGTTGAGCGATACGACGGGTACTACAATCAATGCCAATGCTTGTCAAATGGCAGCTGCCGTGCGTGTGGCGGGAGTTGACGACAACTTGAGTTGCTTCGTTGACGGTAATCTCCAAACGGCCATGACCATTGTCAGTTCGGTGGACGTAGGAGGCGGCTCTGTTATCGCTGTCAACATGGGGCGCACGCTCGACTTTCGTCATCAGTTGGGCATTGTGGTCGACCAAAAGACCTATGCCTTAGGTGCATCTGTAGGTGGTTGGCTCACCGTTGAAACTTATTACAAGGGCAAAAAGACAGGCGATAAGTTTACTGATTGGAATGTATTAGGTGCCAATGTGGCGGGCTATGGCGAGAAGAACCTCTTACTCATGCAACCCAAGAATGTGTATGACGAAGTGCGACTCACGATAGCAGGAGTCGTTTCGGCACTTGACATACAAAAGTTCTATGGCATCTTTATTCGTGGCGACATAGACAACGACGGCATACCCGACTGTAAAGACACCGAGTCGTGTAACTCAACGATTAAGGACATACAATTAAATCGCGTCTGTCAAAACGGAATGCTTACGATAAGCGGTGTTGGCACTTCATCCACTGACTATCGTATCGTGATGAAAGAACAAGACATTGATGATCGTTTCACCTCAGAAACGAATGGATCGTTTAGTCGTAGCTATACGATGAAGACAGCGGGGCGTTACTCCATGTTGTTCTACGACGCCAGTGGCAACTTGCTCAATAATGCGCCTTACACCGTTTCGCCCAACGTGACCACATGGCGACGCGATGCCAATAGCAGCGATTGGAATGAGTGGAACAATTGGACAGAGGGTTCGCCCTATTGCTGTACCGATGTCATTCTCCCTTCGCAAGCTGCGCGTTACCCTGTGTTAGAGGAATCTATCACGGCCGACAACGTAGACGAATACTGTTGTAATAACATTCATTTCGCCCCTGAGGCAGGTGTGGCAGGTACGTCCTTGCTCAATTATCACCAAGCGTGGATAGAACACTCGTTTGTGCCCAATCGTTATTATTTGCTCTCTGCTACGCTGCAGAATACTTACTCGGGTGATTACTTCGTGCCACGTAGCATGAAGGGCGTACATACGGCCGATTACTTTACCGAATTGAATGACGAGACGTCACCCCAAAATCGTTTCAATCCGATCGTCTATCAGCGCCTTTGGGATAAAACGGCTGTAGGACGCTTGGCCGATGGGATAATTACCGACATCAGCGTCGATGAGGCACATTGGAGTCACCACTTCAATCACTTGGCGCACAACTACACGCTGGGCGAGGGCTTCTCGCTCTGGGTGGACAACGACTCTTTGTCGGATAATACTGTATTTCGTTTCCGCTTGCCCAAGACGCATACGGCCTATACTTATTACAACGACTTCGACCGTCAACCCATGAATGTGAGCGAAACAGGCTTGGTGCGCGACCATGTAGGACGCTTCATTTACGAACCACAAGACGCTGCGCCCCTTACCACTACATATACGGGCTATATCAATGGTGTGGAACAAACGCAGCAGCGCAGTGTCTACACACATGCCGTGACAACCGATGCGCCTTTGAGCATTCACCTTACGGCCACTGATGCGACCCCATTCTTCTTAGTGGGCAATCCCTTCCAAAGTTACCTCGACGTGTCTGCCTTCTTAGCCGCCAACCCAGCGGTGAAAACCGTTAAGACGTATGACGGCAATACGATCAACACGGCCGTAAAGGCTGACGGAGAGTTGATAACGTGTGGTGCAGCCAGCACGATCGCCCCTGCAGAAGCCTTCTTTGTAGAACTATCGACAGCTGCCAATGATTGCACTTTACAGTTCGCTCCCCAGATGTTTTCGGGCAATGCCTCTACCACTACGATTACGCAAAGCAAGGTGCGTGGCTTGCGTTTAACAGCCATTGCTCCCAATGGTGTGAAAGCTTCTACCTTATTGCTCGAAGATTCGACTCAGAGCAATATAACTTCTTCCACCTTGTTTGATACTGAGGCCAAGCCCCAACTATCATTATTTAGTATAGACGAGACGCTGCAACCCTTCGACGTGGCTCAAGTGTCAACAAAGACGGAGCGTATCCCTTTAGGCATATATGCTGCTGATTGCGACTCTATAACCCTTGAGGCTGAGAGCATAGGTGGTGTGCAACTATCAGACTATCAACTGATAGATAAAAAAGTAAATGTGCAGCAGCCTCTGCAGTGTACGCAGCCTTTGTCCTTTAAAGGCTCCTCTGTTGTACTCAATCGTTTTGTATTGCAACGAACGCCATCGGTAGTGAATAGCATAGTTGCGCCTACAAACGAGAAGAAAACCTCCTCTCTCCAACTTTCTGTATCGCATCGTGTGCTTTCTCTCTCACTTCCTGAAGTATCAAATCAGCGCATTCAGCAAGTCACACTTTACGATGTCACAGGCCGTCTGTTGTCGACGGCTCGGTATGATTGCGTTCACGCGCTCACCATGCCTTGTCCCGCAGGACTTCTCATTCTCCGTGTTACACTGTCAAATGGTCAGGACCAAACCCTACGCCTTTGGGTAGAGTGAGAAAGAAAAACTGCAATTTATCTGCCTAACGAGAATGAACATTAATTATTTCATTAATTTTTTTCGTTAATTATTCGTTAATGTTCATTCTCGTTAGGCCGATAAATTGCAGTTTATCTTTTAGTTCGGTTATAGTTAGAAGTTTTCGTATAACTAACTATTATATGTTACCATTAAAAGGCAATGGCTCTTCACCTAATCCTGCAAACGAGCGGCGGTGGTAGGGCGTAAGGCCATGAAGTGCAATGCCCTGACGATGTTCCTTGGTGGGGTAGCCCGCATTGTGGTTCCAACCGTAGTAGGGATAAGTCTTGTGCAACTCAGTCATGTAATCATCACGATAGGTCTTGGCAAGGATAGAGGCCGCAGCAATAGAGAGGTATTTGCCGTCGCCCTTGACGATCGTTTCGTAGGGTACGTCGTGGTAGGGCTTAAAGCGGTTACCGTCGACGATAACAAATTCGGGGCGTACTTGTAGCTGATCGAGTGCACGGTGCATGGCCAATATGGAGGCGTTGAGTATGTTGATGTGGTCAATCTCTTCGGGTGTCACCACGCCCACGGCCCACGCCAAAGCATCGCGTTCGATTACCTCACGCAAGGCATAGCGGCGCTTGGCGGAGAGTTGCTTAGAGTCGTTGAGTAGCTCGTTCTTGTAGTTAGGCGGAAAGATAACGGCAGCGGCATAAACGCTGCCAGCTAAACAACCACGTCCAGCCTCGTCGCAGCCCGCTTCAATGAGTCCGTCTTGATTGTATCTGGTAGCAAGCATAAGGTTTAGAACATTTTGCGCACGCGGTCAATGCCTGCCACAAGGGTGTCTATCTCCTCACGTGTATTGTAAAGGGCAAACGAGGCGCGTGCCATGCCCTCCACACCGCAGCGCTGCATGAGTGGTTGCGCACAGTGATGACCCGTGCGAATGGCTATGCCTAAGCGGTCGAGTAGGGTGCCGAGGTCGAGTGGGTGAATATTGCCAACGTTGAATGATATGACGGCATCCTTTTCGGCTGCTGTGCCATAGAGGTGTATATCGGGAATGGTAGCCATCTGTTCCATGGCATACTGTGTGAGCATACGTTCGTGGGCGTGAATGTTGTCAATGCCCAACGCGTTAACGTAGTCGAGTGCCGTGGCCAAAGCGTGGCTACCTACATAGTCAGGTGTGCCAGCCTCAAACTTAAAGGGAAGGCGCTCGTAGGTAGTCTTCTCAAACGTGACGCGGGCTATCATCTCGCCGCCGCCTTGATAAGGTGGCAACTGTTCGAGTAAGTCTTCACGGCCGTAGAGCACGCCTATGCCTGTTGGGCCGTAGACTTTGTGTCCGCTGAACACTAAGAAGTCGCAGTTGAGCTCTTGCACGTCCACCTTAAAGTGAGGCACACTCTGTGCACCGTCCACCAAGAAGTGCGCACCGTGTGCGTGTGCTACCTCAGCCATTTGCTTCACAGGATTAATCGTACCCAAAACGTTGCTCACTTGCGCTACGCATACCAATCGCGTGCGAGACGTAAAGAGACGCTCGTAAGCATCGAGGTCGAGTTCGCCAGCATCGTTCATCGGTATGACCTTGATTACAATCCCCTTGCGGTCACGTAAGAGTTGCCAAGGAACGATGTCGCTATGGTGTTCCATGACCGATACGATGACTTCGTCGCCTTCGTGCAGAAAAGCCTCACCGTAGGAATAAGCTACGAGGTTGAGGCTCTCGGTGGTGCCACGTGTAAAGACTACCTCAGCCGTCGTGCGTGCGTTGATGAATTGACGCACCGTTTCACGTGCGGCCTCGTGCAAGTCAGTAGCTTGTTGTGAAAGGTAGTGAACGCCACGGTGTACGTTAGCGTTCACCGAATAATATTCATTGGCAATCGCCTCAACCACGCTGCGCGGTTTTTGCGTCGTAGCAGCGTTGTCGAGGTAAACCAGCGGACGCTTGTACACCTCGCGTCCTAATATCGGGAAGTCCTTGCGGACTGTTTCAATATCGTACATAGATGATAAGACTCTCTAATCTTCGTGCTTATTCTGATGCTCCGTTTTTAGCCTCTTTAGCTTTCTTGTTGTCTTGGTGAACTAAAAAGACAGCCCATGCGGCAATGATGCCAACGCAAGCAAATGAGGCGATAATTTGTGCTAACATAAAACTTATTTGTTTTTTTTGTTATTCATTAAATAGCTACTTAGAAAGAAAAGAATTGTTACCAATATAGTAGCAACTAAGTAAATAGCCCAATTCTCTTCAATCCCAGAAAATAATCCACTAATAATAACCGCTGTGATGATGTATTTTACAATATCCAAACACAACTTTGCCAATTCCTTACGCATTTTACTTTCTCTTTACTTTTTAGCGCAGCCTTTGCAGCCGTGGCAGCCTTGGCCCAACTCCTTGCGGAAACGGAGATCAACGAGGTGTGAGAGACGGTCGTGTAAGTGCTCAATGTCAACGTGGCGCAATACATCGTTGATGAAAGCGTGTTGTAACATAAGCCGCGCTTCAGCTTCAGAAATGCCGCGTTGACGCATATAGAATAGTGCACCTTCATCTAACTTACCAATTGTAGAGCCGTGGTTACACTTCACATCGTCGGCATAAATCTCCAACATCGGTTGGCTAAAGGCACGAGCCGTCGGGGTGACACAAATGTTGGCATTCGTCTGTTCTGAAGCCGTCTGTTGTGCCCCAGGAGCTACGTAGACCTTGCCCGCGAAGGCACCATTGCTCTGTCCGTCAAGCACGTACTTATAGAGCATGTCGCTCGTACACTTGGGCGAGAGGTGTTCTACCAAGATGTTGTTGTCAACGCGTTGCTTGTCGTCTGCAATCACCGCACCATAAAGTTCGGTGGTGGCCTCTTCACCACGTAGACGCACGTCCAAGCGGTTGCGGCTCTTGCCACAAGTCAAGACAATGCCATCGTAGCTTATGCGGCTTTGGGCAGCCTGCTCAACATAAAGCGTAGAGAAACGCGTCGTATTGTCGTTCGTCTCTTCAATGCTGTAAAGGTTGAGTTTCGCCCCCTCTTCAGCATAGGCCTCGATTACTTGTGTGGTGAGGTAGTGACTGTCACCTTCAGCGTGGTCGCAAAAGAGAACAGATCCCTTTGCTCCTTCTTCGGCTACAACGATAATACGGCGCACACACATCATGTCCATGCGTGCAGCAGCCACGTTTACCACTTGAATAGGAGCTTTCAGTTCAGTGCCTTTGGGCAGGTAGATGAGCAGTCCGTCTTGTGCCAAAAGAGTGTTGAGCAGGGTGACACCGTCATGCCCTGTTTTAAAATCGCGGTCGTTGGCAGCGGCTTGGTTGTAGTACTTCTCTAACAAGTCGGCACGCCCCATAGTCGCTGCTTGGCGGAAGGAAGTAATGATGACTCCTTCGGGCAGTAAGGCGCGTGCACTTTGTGGTGCGTCGCAAGGCACATCGTTCACGACAAAGAAGAGCGATGTGCTCAAGTTCGGCACATTACATTTATATACTTCGTAAGGGTCAACGTTAGAGGGCGTGCGGCGTAAGTTAAGTCCGTAGTCAGGGGCAAAGGCCTCTTCCGCATCGGTGTACTTATAGCGTTCTTCCTTATGTGAGGGGAGACCTTGCTCTTCGAGCAGTGCGGCAGCCGCCTCGCGTTGCTGGTTCATCACCTCAGTGCTGCCGTCGTTCACCATGTCGCGGTGGGCACGATATAGGTCGATGTATTGTTTGTGGCTCTGCTTCATCGTTATGCCTCCTCAATGCTATTAACAATCCAGTCGAAGCCTTTCTCCTCAATGTCGTAACCCAATTGAGCCGTTCCTTCTTTTACTACGCGGCCTTTAACGAGCACGTGTACAAAGTCGGGCTTCAAATAATCGAGCATGCGCTGATAGTGTGTGATCACCATTGCACTCGTCTTCGGTGTGCGAAGCATGTTAAAGCCTTCAGCCACAATGCGCAGTGCGTCAACGTCAAGGCCAGAGTCCGTCTCGTCAAGGATAGAGAAGAGAGGTTCAAGCACAGCCATTTGGAAGATTTCGTTGCGCTTACGTTCACCACCCGAAAAGCCCTCGTTCACGCCACGGCTCATAAAGTGAGCATCAAGTCCTACGAGTTTGCGCTTTTCCTTTAGCAACTTTAGAAATTCGCTAGCGGCGATCGGTTCTTGACCGAAGTATTTGCGCTTTGCATTCAAGGCAGCACGCATAAAGTTTGTCATCGACACACCTGGAATTTCAGTAGGAGCTTGGAATGACATGAATATACCCTCGTGGGCACGGTCTTCGGGTGGAAGAGCCAAAAGGTCTTTGCCATTAAAGGTAATAGAGCCTTCTGTTACTTCATATTTGGGATTGCCCACGAGTACATTGCTCAGTGTACTCTTACCCGAACCATTTGGGCCCATGAGTACGTGTACTTCACCGTCGCGGATAGTGAGGTTAACACCGCGAAGAATTTCCTTGCCTTCAACTGAGGCGTGTAGATTTTTTATTTCAAGCATCGTTGTGTAAGTGTCGAGGTTTGTGTTGATATGAGTATGTACGCAAGTGTGCGTAACATTTATATTGTTGATAAGGCCTAATTAAAGCCTACTTTATCGCTACAAAAGTACTAAGAAATGCTGAATTTAGCAACAAAGCGTGTTTTACGTAACACGCATTGTTGTCATAAGTCATTTAAATGTCGTCTTTTTACTCAATTTTCGGATTCAGCCCGCCCTTGCTAAATCCGAGATTTTAGTATATAAACTTCTTGTGTAAAAATGTTAACGTGTAGAGCGTTGGTGTACATGATTAGGGGCGAAAAAATAGCGTGTTCTATTAAGATGTGCAAGTAGTGCCGTTTTTTGCGTAACAAATATTGTGCTTTTTTTGAAAAAACGTAAACGAAAATAAGTGCTAACACCAAAAATAATTATTAATTTTGCGCTGTACTATATCGTATAGAATTATGAACGACGAATTAAGAGTCATCATTAGTGGTGGTGGTACGGGCGGACATATCTTTCCAGCCGTCTCGATAGCCAACGAAATACGCGCAAAACGCCCCGATGCAAAGATACTTTTTGTAGGTGCTGAGGGACGTATGGAAATGCAACGTGTGCCTGCCGCAGGTTATCCCATTAAGGGGTTGCCTATAGCAGGCTTTAATCGCAAGAATTTGTTGAAGAACATTCCTGTTCTGTTCAAAATAATGAAGAGCCGCTATATGGCTCGCCAGATTATCAAAGATTTTCAACCACAAGTGGCAGTAGGTGTAGGTGGCTATGCCAGTGGACCTACACTCAATGTGGCAGAAAGTCTGGGCATTCCCACCTTGCTGCAAGAGCAAAACTCTTATGCGGGGGTAACCAATAAGTTGTTGGCTAAGAAAGCTCGCAAGATATGTGTTGCCTACGACGGCATGGCACGTTTCTTTCCAGTCGATAAGATTATGTTTACGGGTAATCCTGTACGTCAAAATCTGTTGGACAATTCGATGTCGAAAGAAGAGGCTATTCGCGCCTTCGACCTCGTGCCAGGCAAACACACAATACTTATTGTAGGCGGTTCGCTTGGCGCACGCACATTGAATGAAAGCATCTTAGGTAATTTACCTTTAGTAAAGCAGCAAAGCAAGATACAGTTCATTTGGCAAACGGGAAAGTATTACAGTGCTGAAATAAAAGCGGAGTTAGAACGTCGCGGTTGTCCTGCAAACTTGAAGGTGATGGACTTTATAAGCGACATGAGACAGGCTTACGCTGCAGCCGACCTTGTAATATCTCGTGCGGGTGCAGGTAGCATTTCAGAGTTCTGCTTGTTAGGCAAGCCTGTTGTGTTAGTGCCTTCGCCCAATGTGGCCGAAGATCATCAGACGAAGAATGCTCTGGCTTTGGTGCAAAAGGGCGCAGCTCTCTACGTGACCGATGCTGATGCACGGCGCACCTTATTGCCGTTGGCTATCAACACTGTAGTTGATCATGATAAATTAGACTCTTTGAGTCGCAATATCTTAAAATTAGCACGTCCGAACGCTGCTTCTGATATCGCTGACGAAGTAATACGTTTGGCCGAACAAGGGTAGGAAATTTGCAAATGTGAGAATGTGCAAATGTGCAGATGATTTAATGTCTAATTCAATCATCTGCATTCAACGTCTGTATAATTCTTACATTTGCACATTCTCACATTTGCACATTTGCACATTCTCACATTTGCACATTCACTACATGAAATCAGTATATTTTATCGGTGCTGGAGGCATCGGAATGAGCGCTCTTGAACGCTACTTTTTGTCAAAGGGCTTGGTAGTTGCAGGATACGATCGTACATCTTGCGAACTTACAGAAGAGTTGCGTGCAGAAGGCGCTGACATACATTATGAGGACAATCCTGACCTCATACCAATGGCTTGTCGCGATAAGGAAGAGACGTTGGTGGTTTATACCCCCGCCATTCCTGCTACGCACAAAGAATTGACTTATTTCCGTGAAAACGGATTCGATATACAAAAGCGCGCCCAAGTGCTTGGCACGCTGACTCGCTCTATGAAGGGACTTTGCGTAGCTGGTACGCATGGCAAGACGACTACCACTTCAATGACGGCTCACCTACTGCACGAAAGCCATGTGGGCTGTAATGCTTTCTTGGGTGGTATTACGAAAAATTATGGTACCAACTACTTGTTGAGCAAAGATTCTCCCTATGTGGTGATAGAAGCTGATGAGTTCGACCGCTCTTTTCATCATCTGCGTCCCTATGCTACGGTGATTACGGCTACTGATGCCGACCACCTCGATATCTATGGCACAGAGGAGGCCTATCTGGAGAGCTTCCGTCATTATACGCAACTCATTCAACCCGGTGGTGCGCTCATCGTTCATCGCAACCTCAAGATGCAGCCCGATCCACAAGAGGGCGTGCGCGTTTATACTTATGACCGCACGGAGGGTGACTTCCATGCCGAAAATATTCGCATCGGTGGTGGCCATATCGTCTTCGACTTCGTTTCACCCTTTGGCAATATCAACGATGTAGAGTTAGGTGTGCCTGTAAGCATTAATATCGAAAATGGTATTGCTGCTATGGCTTTGGCACAAATAGCTGGAGCTACGGCCGACGAGATACGTAAGGCAATGCTCTCATTCGCAGGGGTTGACCGTCGCTTTGACTTTGCGCTGAAGACTGATAAGCATGTGCTCCTCTCAGACTATGCACACCACCCAGCCGAAATCAAACAAAGTATCTTGAGCATTCGTGAGGTGTTTAACGGTCGTAAGATATCGGCTATCTTCCAGCCTCACCTCTATACGCGCACGCGCGATTTTTATAAGGACTTTGCCGATAGTCTCTCATTGCTCGATGAGGTGATATTGACAGAGATTTATCCTGCACGCGAAAAGCCCATTCCTGGTATAACAAGTCAGATCATCTATGACAACTTGCGTCCTGGTATTGAAAAGCATCTGATTGAGAAGAAAGACATTCCGTCGTTCGTGCAGTCAGAGAACTTTGATGTACTTGTAGTACTTGGCGCAGGTGATGCCGTAGACTATATACCACAAATTAAGCAAATATTAGAACGCAATTAGTTAATGTGCAAACTTAGTTAATGTGCGAATGTGCAAATGTGCAAATGTGCGAATGGTCGCCTTTGTACGCTGAGTAATTAAAACATCATTCAATCATTTGCACATTTGCATATTTGCACATTTGCACATTTCCCACGCATTTGCACATTTCCCACGCATTTGCACATTTCCTACGCATTAGCATATTAGCACATTACTTGAAGACCTTTTTCAAACTGATTCTATTGGCAGGAATCATCGTTTATCTATGTTTCGCCTTTGCCAACTTTACCACACATGGCGATACGACGGTGTGTAAGGAAGTCAGCTTTACCATAGCCGACAGTTCACATGCAGGCTTCATCACAACCGATGAGGCCGACCGCCTTTTGCGCCAATCGGGACTCTATCCCGTAGGACGCGAAATGGAACAGATTGATGGATTGGCCATAGAGCGTGCTTTGCGTCGTAACTCTTTCATTGACTCTGTATCGTGTTACAAGTCACCGGGTGGGGTAGTGAATGTGTTAATATTGCAGCGTTTACCCTTGTTGCGTGTCAAGGCTGACAATGGCGATGACTATTACATTGACGACAAAGGCAACATAATGAATCCACAAGGCTATTCGGCCGACCTCGTTGTCGCTACGGGCGATATCTCTCGCCCCTATGCTCAACGTCAACTCATTAAGTTGGCACGCTTCTTACGCGATGATGCCTTTTGGAATAATCAGATAGAACAAATATATGTTAGTCCACAACGCCATATATCAATGGTGCCGCGAGTGGGCAGTCACACCATAGCTTTCGGTACGACCGATAGCATTAATCAAAAGTTTCGCAATCTTTACACGTTCTACGAAAAGGTCCTCCCCGAAGTAGGGTGGAACAAGTATGCTGAAATATCAGTAGAACACGTATCACAAATTGTAGGAAGAAAGGAACAGTGAGAGGCTTAAAGGACTTAATGAACTCAATGAGTTTAAATAAGTAACAAGTAGGAGAGGTCGTTAACAAAACGACCTTTTAACACCCTAACCCCCTAACCTTCCCCCCAACCATAACATCAAGAAAATAAAAAACAACATATAATGGCAACAGAAGACAACTTTATAGTAGCTATCGAGCTGGGGTCGTCGAAAGTGACTGGTATGGCAGGTCGCAAGCAGCCCGACGGCGCCATTCAGGTGCTTGCCTTCGCTCAAGAGCCTTCAACCACCTTCATTCGCAAAGGCCGCATTAACAATGTGAGCAAGATGACGCAGTGCATCATTAGCATGAAGGACAAGCTGGAGCAAAAGATGCAGCGCAGCATTAGCCGCGTCTATGTAGGCATTGGCGGCATGGGGATGCATACCGTAGCCAACACCGTAGTGCGCCACTTCGACTCAAAGGTAGAAATCACACAAGAGATGGTTGATGCCATGTGTGATGAAAATCGTAGCTCGGCTAATTCAGATCGCGACATACTTGAGTCAGTTCCGCAAGAGTATCATCTTGGTACCCAAGTGCAGAACGATCCTGTCGGCATCCTCTCTGATAATATCGAGGGACACTACCTTAATATAGTAGCCAACTCAAGCGTGCGTGAAGAGATTCGCAACTGCTTCCGTGCTGCAGGTATCACCATTGCCGACCTTCCTATTAATGTGCTTGCCATGGCCGACACCGTATTGACTGAACCTGAAAAGCGTTCAGGTTGCGTGTTAGTTGACATGGGAGCTGAGACCACTTCTGTAGCCGTCTACAAGAACAACCTCTTGCGTCACATGGCCGTAATCCCATTAGGTGGTGCCAATATCAATCGCGACATTCAGTCATTGCAGATAGAGGACGATGAGGCCGAACAACTTAAGCTCAAGTATGGTAGTGCCGTTTCAACTGATGAAGCTGATAGCCATAAGCCTATTACTACCAGCGATGGCCGACAGATTCCTTACGAGGAGTTTATGGGCTTAGTTGAGGCACGTGTTGAAGAGATCATCCTGAATGTGAAGAACCAAATTTCGCTTTCTAATTATGATGTCAACCAATTGATCGGTGGACTCATTGTTACGGGCGGTGCTTCTCACATGCGAGGTATTGACCAAGCTTTCACACGCGATACAAAGTTTGAGAAGATTCGTTTCGTTCATAATATTCGCATTCCCCTTCGTGCTACCGACTATCCGGGTCTGAACGATGGTGGTGACTGCAATGCTGTTATCGCTTTAATTGATAAAGGCGAGATTAACTGCTGTGGTGGCCCCTTAGGTCAGCCAAGTCTCTTTGAAGAGAAGGAAGAACAACAGCACGAAGAACCTGCTCTTACTGCGGAAGAAGAAGCCGCAGCTGAAGCACAACGTAAGGCTGAAGAAGAAGAAGCAAAGCGCAAGGAAGAAGAAGAGGCTCGTATCAAGGCTGAAGCCGAGGCTCGTGAGCGTGAACGCATCGAGCGTGAATTGCGCAAGAAAGAGAAGCGCGACAAGTGGAAAAACGCTTTTAAGCGTGTAGGCAACTTCTTTGGCAATCTTGTAAAAGAAGGTGACGAAAACGCATAAGGGTGATTCTAATAATTCTGAAATAGGGATTTGTGCGCTATCGGAAGTGTATTTTTGAAAGTTTGTGAGGGAGCATAGCGGGCTATGTGACCGAACAAACTTTCAAAAAGACACTTTCGAGAGCGTATAAATCACATTTCAGAATAGCAGAACTCTAAAAACAGAATTTTTAGAACCACCCATAAGTAGGTGCAAATTATTAAGATCATACAAAGCAATGGCTGACGAAAATAACGATTTGTTGATTGATATGGGAGTGACAACCACCACTCCTTCTATTATAAAAGTAATCGGTGTAGGTGGTGGCGGCGGCAACGCTGTCAATCACATGTATCGCGAAGGCATTCATGATGTCAACTTCGTTGTGTGCAACACCGACTCAAAGGCTTTGGCCGATTCTCCCGTCCCCGTTCGTCTTCAAATAGGCAAAGAGGGCTTGGGAGCAGGCAACCGTCCGGCACGTGCTCGTGAGGCTGCCGAAGAGAGTGTTGATCAGATTAAGCAAATGCTCGACGACGGCACAAAAATGGTATTCATCACTGCGGGTATGGGTGGTGGTACGGGTACAGGTGCTGCTCCCGTCATCGCCCGTGAGGCAAAGTCAATGGGCATACTTACGGTTGGTATTGTGACCATTCCCTTCCTCTTTGAGGGTAATAAGAAGATTGACCAAGCGCTCGATGGTGTAGAAGAAATTTCAAAGCATGTTGATGCCCTCTTGGTCATCAATAATGAACGTTTGCGTGAGATTTATCCCGAACTCAATGTACTCTCTGCTTTTGAGAAGGCTGATAACACGTTGAGCGTGGCAGCACGTTCTATCGCTGAGATTATCACCATGCACGGCATTATCAACCTCGACTTCCGTGATGTTTGCACCGTGCTCAAAGATGGTGGTGTAGCTATCATGTCAACGGGCTATGGCGAAGGCGAGAACCGTGTAAGCAAGGCCATCGAAGCAGCACTCCATTCACCTTTGCTCAACAACAACGACATCTTCAATTCGAAGAAGGTTCTCCTCTCTATCTCATTCTGTGCCGAGAAGGAGGGCGACACCCTCATGATGGACGAAATGAACGAAGTGCACGACTTTATGTCAAAGTTCCACGACGATGTCGAAACGAAGTGGGGACTCTCAACCGATCCTTCACTCGGCAAGCAAGTTAAAATCACCATTTTGGCTACAGGCTTTGGTATTAATAACGTGCCAGGTATTAAGAACAAGATGGACGCTGAGGCTGAGAAGAAACGCCAAATTGAGATTGAACGTGATGAAGAAAATGAAGAACGCCGTGTAGGTTTCTATGGTGGTGATAAGAAGGGTACCCTTCGTCGCCGTCCACGCTTCTTTATGTTTGGCCTTGACGACCTCGACAACGAGGAAATCATCTCATTGGTAGAACTCACTCCTACTTATAAGCGCTCAAAGGAAGCTCTCTCTGACATTAAAGCAAAGTCATACTCCAACGTAGCCATCGAACCTGAAGGCTTGGGCGGCACGACTCCTCCTGCTACACCAGGTTCGGTTATCTCATTTTGATGAATGGGGTAGTAGGTTGGTAGGTTAGCGGGTCGTAGGTTAGAGGCTAAGAAGGGGTTAGAGACTTAAAAACTCAGCTTCCCCTTTAATGCGTTCTGCACATTGGTATTATCAATTCATTACAGCGTAATACGAACCCTTTAACCTCCAAACCCTTTAACCTCCTAACTTCCTACCCCTTTAACCTCTTTCCTAACCCCTAACTCCCTCCCCCTATGTCTGACGATCTTATACAACTTGCTCACGTTACGACACCGCGCATCATTAAGGTGATAGGCGTGGGAGGCGGTGGCGGCAATGCTGTCGCTCAGATGTATCGTGATAACATACCTGAGGTGCGCTATATGGTGGCCAATAGTGATAAAAAGGCCTTGGAGGACAATCCCGTGCCCGACCACTTACAGTTAGGCCCTGGCTTAGGGGCTGGTGGCAATCCCGAGACAGGTCGTGAACTTGCTATGGACAGTGTTGATCTTATAGCAAAGGCACTTGATGATGAAACGAAAATGGTGTTCATCACTGCGGGTATGGGAGGTGGAACAGGCACGGGCGCTTCGCCCGTCATCGCTCATGAGGCACGTAAGAAGGGGATTCTTACCATTGGTATTGTAACCATTCCTTTCCTCTTTGAACGCGAGAAGCAGATAGACAAGGCACTTGATGGATTGGAAGCACTCTCAAAGGAAGTTGATGCAATGCTTGTGATCAATAATGAGCGACTTTGCGATATATATCCAGACCTCAGCATTATCAATGCCTTTAAGCGCGCTGACGAGACGCTATCGACGGCGGTTAGTTCTATCACCGAAATCATTTCGATGCACGGCCGTGTCAATCTTGACTTTCAAGATGTGTGTACCGCATTGCGTAATGGTGGGGTAGCAGTGATGTCGAGCGGCTATGGTGAGGGCGAAGAGCGTGTCTCGAAAGCTATTTACGATGCGCTTAACTCTCCCTTGCTCAACAATAATGATGTGTTCCGCGCACAACACATTCTTCTGGCTATAACAACCAGTGATAGCGGCGAAAATGGTTTGCTCACGAGCGAGATGAACGAGATAACTGACTTCATGTCGAAGTTTAATGCCAACATCGAGACTAAATGGGGTTTGGCTTTCGACCCTAATCTCGGAAAGAAAATAAAGATAACGATTATTGCTTCAGGCTTTGGCTTGTTCGGCAACGCTAAGCAGGTCGCTCCACAACAGCAAACAATTTCAGAAGAGGAGGCCCTCGAACGTGAGGAGCAGCGCAATAAGTACTATGGTGCGACAAGAAATAAGCGCACTCGTAAGCGCTCATCCATCTATCTCTTTACTGAGGACGATTTGTCCAACCTTGAGGTGATAAGCGAAGTTGAGAGCGTGCCTACTTATAAGCGCACTGCGGAATATTTGCGCAACATTAAGCAATTATCGAAAACAAATAACTGACGTATAACAATGGATATTTTTGAAAAAGTAAGCAAGGACATCATTGCCGCAATGAAGGCAAAAGACAAAATGCGTTTGGAAGCACTCCGCAACGTAAAAAAGTTCTTTATTGAAGCCAAGACGGCTCCTGGAGCTAATGATACGCTCGACGATGCTACTGCGCTGAAAATTCTTTCAAAACTCGCCAAACAAGGTCGCGACACTGCAGCCCTTTATCGTGAACAAAATCGTGCCGACCTGGCCGAAGAGGAGGAAGCTCAAGCCGCTGTAATTGAGGAATACTTGCCTAAAGCTCTCAGTCCAGAAGAGTTAGAGGCAGAGATCAAGGCTGTCATTGCCGAAGTAGGGGCCACTAACATGAAGGATATGGGCAAAGTAATGGGCATTGTTAGCAAGAAACTCGCAGGTCGTGCTGATGGTAAAGCCATTTCTACCATCGTCAAGCAATTGTTAGCGTAACATAGTAGCGTTTTATATGCTATAAAAAAAGATTAACGATAGAATAAAGTTACTTTATTCTATCGTTAATCTTTTTTTGTTAAGTAGGTGTTCAAAATTAGTTGATATGAATTGGTGGAGTATTTCTGGACGAAAGAATGCGCCAAGGCTTATCGACTAATTCGTCTCTGTAACGAATCGTGTGGGTAGACTGCAATTTATCGGCCTAATTCCAGCACACATTCTAATGTCTCAAACGCAAGCTAACCTGGGGGCGACGCGTCCCCGCGTCGGCATTTGTTAGTCAAGG
>ENA-OOXM01000753-OOXM01000753.1-human-gut-metagenome-genome-assembly--contig:-NODE-753-length-28036-cov-10.306386_pt1 | contig 28036 bp, 20 predicted proteins | sample MGYA00241589_ERZ501347 | MGnify/ENA primary metagenome ERZ501347 (study PRJEB25962, sample SAMEA2042832) | human gut metagenome | biome: human gut; feature: human-associated habitat; material: faeces...
GCAAAGATACTATTTTTTGAATGATTTTTCGCATTTCACTTACTTTTGACTATAACAATATATCACGTAGAGAAGGAGTCTCTTCTGAACTATAAAAATTTTTTACTTCTTCCTTATCTTCCTCTTCTTTATCCTTTATCCATACTGCTATTTGTCCATTTGGTGATTCTGATTTTACTTTAAACCCATGCGTTGCAAGCCATCTTTCGAATTCATCTATAGTCATACCATTTGGTATGTAAACCGGTTCATTACTTCTCAATAATAGACTCTTTTCATTCAAATTTTTCTTTTCCATAATAATAGTATGTTTTGGTTATGTAATGTTACAAATATACGAATAGATATAATAAAAGGACATGAAAGTTATGCTAATAATATTAAATGTAAAGTTAAAAAAATACATCCGAAATAGTTAAATCTTTAAAATTATCCGGGAAGTACATTATTGCCTACAGAATGCAATTCTATAAGAAAAAACGAGGAAATACATGTTTTACATGATTCATATCACACAATTATTTACACCAATAAATTTTTCGTTTTATTCCGTCCTTCAATAAAAGATATTTCAACCTCCGCCAGACTAATTTTGCATATACACGTTGCCGTCTCTCACGAAAGCCATATATCTACTATCGGAAGAAATAACAAGTCCAGCAGTTTTTTCTATCGTTTTACACCTTCATTCAATATAATTCAACGTCAGCATAAAGCACGTGACTCTGGCTGTATTTCTCGCGCAGGCTGTAAGCTCGGTTGTAGTCGTCGGCCGTTCCCTGTGCCGAAGACGGCAGTGACGTGCAGGCCATGAGCGCGGCCATGAGCACGACCGGTATCTTATGTCTTGTCATGATGCAGTGTAAGTTTTTATCGGTTAGTGTTGTTTTTCGTACGGAGCACACGTCCGGTTTCAGCCGTCCACATAGTCGATACGGACATTCGCGGCAGGCTCCACGACGTATGCTGATTCCAAAGTTACGGATAATATTCGTATGACAGGTCATTTATTGTGAATAAATTGTGTCTGAACGCCGAAAACAAGCTGCCTGCCGTGTGCCCGTAAACAAGTTCCGCACACGTGGCAATGGCCGGGGAAACGTCGTCTTACGACCGCATATCGTCATGTTTTGACAGCTTCAGCCCGCCACTCTTCAAGCACCTACAGAACCAGCCGACGGACCATTCTGAGCCCAATTATGCCGCCACATAATGGCAATAAAGACAAATAAGGACTGTTTCGGACTGATTTTATACGAATATTGTGCCGTATTACAGCATAATTTATTAATTTTGCGACTTCTTAAATAAAACAAAAAAAGGTAAAAAGATTTTTTCAGTTATGATGATCCGTCAACTGGCAATCCTGTTCGGATGCCTGGCACTGGGCGAACTTTTAATCTATCTCACTCACGTCCCCCTGCCTTCGAGCATTCTCGGTATGCTCATTCTCACACTTCTTCTCAAACTCCGCGTAGTGCGCCTCGAATGGGTGCAGGGTCTGTCAGACTTCCTCGTGGCAAACATCGGTTTCTTCTTCGTTCCGCCAGGAGTCGCCATTATGGTTTACTTCGACATCATCAAGGCACAGTTGTGGCCAATAGTCATAGCATCGGTGGTATCGACGGTGCTCGTGCTCTTCACCACAGGATGGGTCCACGAGCTCTACGGCAAGGTTGTACGCAAATATAAAGGAGGCAAACAATGACATATTTCCATAACGAGTATTTCCTCATAGCACTCACATTCGGCTCTTATTTCTTTGGCAAGCTGATGCGCCGCCGCACCGGCTGGGCCATAATGAACCCCATACTCGTGGCAATAGCCACCGTCATAATATTCCTGAGCGTCACCGGCACGAGCTACGACACCTACAACGCCGGCGGCCACATGATTGAGTTCTGGCTGCGTCCGGCAGTTGTGGCACTGGGTGTGCCGCTCTATCAGCAGCTCGAGACCATAAAGAAGCAGTTCCTGCCGATACTCGTATCCGAGCTTGCGGGCTGCATAGTAGGCATTGTGTCGGTAGTGGTGATAGCCCGACTGATGGGCGCGTCGCGCGAGGTGGTTCTGTCGCTCGCGCCCAAATCGGTCACCACGCCTATTGCAATGGAGATAACCAAGGCCATCGGCGGCATTCCGTCGCTCACGGCCGCAGTGGTGGTGTGCGTAGGACTGCTGTGCGCTGTAGCCGGCTACCGCACCATGGGTTTCGCCCATGTACGCACCCCAATGGCTCAGGGACTATCGATGGGAACCGCAGCCCACGCCCTCGGCACGGCCACATCGATGGACGTGAGCAAGCTGCACGGTGCATACGCCAGCCTCGGACTGACCCTCAACGGCATATTCACGGCACTCATCACGCCCTCGATAATGCCGATGATGAGCATCTGACAATCGTTGCGTAAAATGATATAACACAAACACCATATTCATATATAAAGGCGGAAAGGCTGGACACCGGGCACATAACCCAATCCATACTTTCCGCCTTATGTATTGCTGCGTATGCTGTTTTTGCTCATTCGGCAGCATATTCTGACACAATCAGACAAATGGTGGCCGTTTTTTTACCATCAACACACCGCTACATTAAATAATAAATTTATATTTGCAATATGCTGTTGGTTCTAAATATATAACATACACTAATAAAGGACCATTACCATTAAACCTTACGAAACAATCTGAAAATAAGAAATCTGTTAGTTAAAAGTAATACTATAACGGTTTCATTATGACCCATACATAAGCTTTCAAAAAATCTATTATTCATAACACATTAATCTATAACATAACAACATGAAGAGACTTTACTTGTTTTTAATCTTCGGATTATGTGTACTCAACATGTATTCCGGAAGGAAAGAACCTTACAGGGGTTCACGCATATTCTGGGATATGCGCAGTCAGCAGACAATATTCGACGGAGGATGGTATGCACGTCTGATACAACTGCAAGACGGACGACTGCTCGCCGTTACAGAGGTGAACTGGGACATAGTGATAAACACCAGCGAGGACAACGGTCGTACATGGTCGCCACAGAAAACAGTTTTCCATCATCCGGAAGGATTCAACTACTACGACGCCGACCTTTATCAGTTGAGCGACGGCAAGATAATCATTACATACAACATAGGTTTCCCATCAGTACCCGGAGGACGTTTCGGAGTCAGACTGCATATAAGCGAGGATAACGGCGAGACGTGGGGCGACGAGATATTCGTATATGACGGCGAGACAACATTCGAAAACGGATGTTGGGAACCGGCAATACTCGAGTTGCCGTCGGGCGAAGTACATCTCTATGTGTCTGACGAAGCACCATACGTCACATCAGGAGAACAGTGCATACAACTTATGCGTTCGTTCGACCGTGGCAAGACCTGGAGCGCGCCGCAGACCGTTTCGTTCCGCCCCGGCTCAAGAGACGGAATGCCAACACCGGTAATTGTAGGCGACAGTATAGTACTGACAATTGAAGACAACGGTTGGCCGGGCATGGAAAGCTTCGTACCGGTGACTGTAAGAACATCAATAGAAGATAACTGGAGCAACGCTCCTGTAGGAGCAAACAGTCCATATCGCTCACAAGTGATAGACTACGACTGGTGTCCTCTCGCGTTTGGCGGCGCGCCTTATATGCGTGTACTGCCATGGGGAGAGACTTTGCTGTCGAGACAATCATACTATGAGAGCGGAAACTACGGCGTAATGAACATGTATGTTTATGTGGGCGACGAGAACGCCCGCAACTTCAAAGCCATGTCGCAACCATTCCCCGACAATGTGGAGTCAGGAATATCAATCGAAGTAAATTCGGTATCGGTAGTAGATACTGGTGAGGTGTGCGCGCTCGGAGGATTCGTCTCAGGACCGAACGGACGTCATGTGGACATGGTGAAGGGCTATCCACGCCGTATGCTCAAGGCATATTACGGCCATCCGACACTCGACGGAGCAATAGGAACCGACGAATATCACACACCTGAGGCCAATCAGATAATGATGGGAACAAACTCACTCGGACACAACGTATATGCCGACCTGAGTTACGACAACGACTGTCTGTACTTTGTGGCAAACGTCGATGACAACACACCAACCGCAGGCTCGTCGCAGTCGCGATTGCTGAAGGACGGTGTGAGACTGCTTATTGATGCCGACAACGTGTCGGACACGGCTCCCGTGAAAGGCATGTTCGACATATTCTTCTCTACAGACGGAAAATTCGAATGTCTCCAGGGCGACAACGGCTACTGGACTGAGTGCGACCTACAAGGCATAAGCTGCAAAGTGAACGTGGAAGACGACCATTACGTAATCGAGGCAGCCATACCGTGGCAAGCCCTCGGAAAGACAGGTGCGCCCACAGGACAGCGTATGGCTGCAGGCATAGAGGTACAGGACAGATGCAACAACGGCTTCGTTTCGGAATCGATACCAGACGTAAGGCATGACGAATCGTGGACATGGATGGAACTAAGACTCGACGACAACGGTGTAACAGATGGCATACATACCGCCAAAACAGCCGACGACAACAATGTGACAGTTAAGACCGACGGCGACAGACTAACTTTCACCTGTGACGGAACAATAGACAATGTGAAGATATATTCGGCAGACGGACGACTTATGAAAACTGTCAGTTCAGGACGTGACGCATGCTCGACAGAAGTAAACGGCAAAGGCATGATGGTAGCCACTGTAACCATGACCGACGGCAGTGTGATAAACAAGAAGATAATAAAATAGAACAACAAAAAGAATCATAACATGAACAGATATATATTCCCTATAATAATGCTCATGGCATCGGCAACTGCCGGGGCACAGAACACATCGTCACCATACAAAGGCTCGCAGGTCACAAACGGAGAGTTTTTCCTGTACAACGTGGAGTCTGGCATGTGGCTGCAGAACAACGACCGACGCACCGACCAGTGGACGACAAGAGCGGAGCTGGACACTCGCGGTTTTGAAGTAAGCATCACTGCCGAGGGCAACGGCTACAGACTCAATCCTAAATTCAGCGGCAACCACAGCATCAACGGAAACGGTCTGTATATGGACACCGGTGATGCCGTGACTATATGGCGGATAACGCCTGTGGAGGGCTCCGACATAAGCAATGCCTACACCATTGAGTCTGACTACGGCAAGATAGGTATGGGCGATGACGGATATATCAGTCAGAACGCAACGTCAAACAACACGTGGCAGCTCGTCACAAGAGAGGAACGAATAGCTGCAATGGCGGAAGCTACGCCACAACATCCGATTGACGTGACTTGGCTTGTACAGGATCCCAACTTCGCTTTCAACGACGAACGCTACAGTGCATGGAACGCAAGTTTCGGAGGTGGAAACAATGTAGTAGGTGGCGACGGAAGGGTGATGTGTAACCGTGCGCACGAGAGCTGGAACTCGACAAGCATAGACATGCACCAGACCATCAACGGAATACCCGACGGAACATATCTCGTAAGCGTACAGGGCTACTACCGTGACGGCAGCGGATTCATAGAAAAGCACGAGAACGGCACAGAGACAATGCGTACAATGTATTTCGCAAACCACGTGAAAAAACCTCTACAATGTATAATAGAAGGTGGCTCTGACGTGGAGACACCGTATTACTACTATCAGGCAGCCGGCAAATGGACGCCGAACGACCTCGACTGCGCATCGGCAATATTCTTCGAAGGAGGATATCAGAACGAGCCACTCACCGTGCCCGTCACTGGCGGAGAGTTGCGCATAGGTCTGTCTAAGCCGTCGAGCGACGGAGTGGAAGCAGACTGGACCGTGTTCGACAACTGGAAAATAGTATATCTCGGTAAGGACATCGACATGACAGAAATAACAGATGCGCTTGTGAAAGCCATGGAAGAAGCGGAACAATATGTCACGTCCGGAACCGATGCGATGAATACTGCTTTGAGCGAATGCATGGCAGAGGCTGAGATGCTGACAACATCTGATGACGTGGATGCCGTGATAAACATGACGGAGAAGCTCACATCGCTCACAACCACCATAAAACAGTCGGCCGCAACCATCGCCACGCTGAGACAGACCATAGACATAGCGCTCGGTGAAGAGTCCACACCGGATTATGCCGAAGCCATTGCAAACGCGCAAAAAACAGTGAGCGAGGCTACTACTGCCAAAGATCTGCAACAGAGCCTGCAGGCATTGAGATTTGAACGCAAGATCAACGCCGCAGACAAACACGAAAACGTATTCACCGGAAACGCTCCGGACAATGGTGAGTTCTATCTGTACAACGTAGGACAAAAGCAGTTCTTATGCGGCGGATCGGACTGGGGCGCACATGCGGCACTCGGTTTTCCGGGAATACCTGTTACGCTCACAAAGACAGCCGGCACATTCAGAATAAGTACCGGACTGGACAACGGCAGCGGTGACTGGTTAAACTACAACGGCTACTGCGACACACCGGATCAGAATCTTTGGGCATTCAAACAAGTGGAAGGCACAGAATGTGTATATAACATCGTGAAACGCACCTCGCCCAACGAAGGAATGGCTTTCAATCCTTACGCTACAACAGACGCCGGAGCAGGCGTAGCTTTCTATGCGACAGTAGGAACGAGTGAGACAAATCTGGAGTCGCCCGACGCGCAATGGATTCTCGTGAGCAAAGCCGACCGTGACGCGCTGCTCAAGAACGCATCACCTGAAAATCCTGTTGATGCCACATATCTCATAAAGATGCCAGGATTTAATCAGCGGGAATATGGCAACACCACATGGGATAAGGAAAACGGCGCCTGGGCTCACAACGCAGGCACAATAGAAGGCAGGGGCAACAGACAGGAGGACTTTGCATTCGCTGTTGAAGGCTCTGGCAACGCTTTCGAACTGACACAGGACATAAAGGACCTGCCGGCAGGAAAATACATAGTATCGGTACAGGGCTTCTACCGTAACGGGAACACACGCAACGTGGAAAGAATGTTCAAAGCCGGAGAGAAAGCAACGCGCGAAGCTGTGCTGTATGCCAACGAAGCGGAAACTCCACTGCCCGACATAACAGAAGGAGTAGGGATGGCTCCGGGATATGGTGTGACGACAGAGGCTGGAGAACTGCCTGCAAGCGGCACTGATGCGACAAACTACTTCCAGAACGGACTATACAAAACATCGACAGAAGTGGAGGTTGGCAGCGACGGACTGCTCACCATCGGCATATTCAAACAGAATGCCGTAGACAACGACTGGATTGTGGTGGACAACTTCAGACTGACTTATCTCGGCCCGACGACCTCTACCGGAATAACCGAAATGGAGAATAATCGCAACAACAACAGCAAGACATACACAATACAGGGTATAGAGGTGAAAGACGCCAATAAACCAGGCATATATATCAGAGATGGACGCAAAGTCATAGTGCGCTGATGTGTGCCGGTCCACTACCCCGCCGCAGCATTCCTACATCTCTAAACAAGAAAACAATGGAATGCTGCGGCACAAAAGATATTCAGCCATACAATCATGTAATTCTTGAGAAAATTAAAGTAATAAAACTTATTTCAAGTCCTAAAAGAGTCAATATCACGCTTCCGGAAGATCAATACCAGAACTTCGAAAAGTCATTTTCAAAATACCGGAATCCTAAACATGCGTGATTATCATCGAAAACGGGCAAATCGACACTATTATAATATCATATATTAATCATACTATAATCCGTTTCAAATCATTCAATAAAACACAAAACAAAAATTCTACAACATGAAGAAACATCTATTAACACTACTGCTCACTGTCTCGCTCGGCATGTATGGCCAGAACGGGAAATACGACGTGGCGGCTTATGTGTGGCCCGCCTATCACGACGAGCCGCGCTTTCAGAACGAAATGAACATATTCCACGACGGCAAGGGCGAGTGGGAGGCCGTGTATAAGGCTAAGCCCAAGTATGAGGGACACAGGCAGCCGAGAGTGCCTCTGTGGGGCTATCTGGACGAGGCAAGCCCAAAGACACAGGAGAAGATAATAAAGACGGCACTGAAATATGGCGTTAACACGTTCATATTCGACTGGTACTGGTATGAGGGACGGCCTTTTCTGGAGAGTGTTCTGAACGACGGTTTCCTGAAAGCCAAGAACAACCGCAAGATGAAGTTCTACCTGATGTGGGCAAACCATACGCACACAGCTTATATAAATCCGGACGAACCGGACAAGAACAAGGTTTACTGGAAGGGGGAGACAAGCGCAGAGGACTTCGACCGATTCACCGACCACATAATAAAGGATTATTTCTCACAGCCCAACTACTACACGATAGACGGCAAGCCGGTGTTCGCCATTTATGAGGTGGGAACGTTCGTAAACGGAATGGGAGGCATGGAGAACGCCCGGAAGGCGCTCGACCGATTCCGGGACAAGTGTGTGAAGGCAGGGCTTAAGGGTGTGCATCTGCAGGCGATACTGTGGGGCGCGCTGCCTACAACGCTATCGGGAGTGCCCGGTGACAAGACGGAGACACAGGACAACACGGTGAAGTATCTCGGATTTGAGAGTCTGACAAACTATCAGTGGTGCCACTTCGTGCCAGCCAACCAGGACTATCAGTCGTGGGGCGAGCAGGCGACAGCCAAATACGACGAATTCAGCAACGGTTTCTCTGTGCCTTACTTCCCGCACGTATCAATAGACTGGGACAACAATCCGCGCTTTCCGGGCAACGATCCGCAGTCGGCTGTTACGGGTGTTACACCGGAGAAGTTTGAGAACTTCCTGCGTGTGGCAAAGGACTTTGTGGACAAACACCCCAACCAAGTGCCGCTTGTGACGATAAACGCGTGGAACGAATGGGCCGAAGGCAGTTATCTCGAGCCCGACACTCACTTCAAATACGGATTTCTTGAAGCTGTGAAAAAGGTGTTCAAGAAATGATACAAAAAAAGGCAGATATAAAAGACGGAGTCCGTTTATACATATTTCTTCATCATCACCGCACTGCACATATGTGCGTGCATAAGACGGGCAACCGCAACTTTTATATCTGCTCTCCTCAATTACTAAACAATAATACTTATTCGTTTTATTCCTTTACAGGCTGGGCCGACTGCTTTGTTCTTGATGTCAGCTCGACAGGAAGCACAGGCATTGCACCGTTCTGGGTACATACGTATGCCGAAACATCTACGGCCAGCTTGTGAGCCTCGGCTATCGGCATGCCGCTTATGAGGGCAGCGCAGAACGAACCGGTGAAAGAGTCGCCTGCTCCTACGGTGTCGGCCACCTTTACCTTAGGCGTGGTCTGGAAAGACATCTCACCGCGTGTGAACACGTAGCTGCCGTTGATGCCGCATGTGAGTACGAGAACATCGAGATTGTACTTGCCGAGAAGCAGCCAGCACTTGTTGCTCATGTCGAGTCCGGGATAGCCGAACATGCGACCGATGGTGACAAGTTCCTCATCGTTTATCTTCAGAACATTGCACAGTCTGAGCGACTCCTGTATCACTTCCTTGGTGTAGAAGCTCTGACGCAGGTTGATGTCGAAGATGCGCATGCAGTCTTTCGGTGTGGCCTTGACAAACTTGCGTATTGTCTCGCGAGACACCTTGTTACGCTGTGCCAGCGAGCCGAAGCAGACAGCACGGCAGTTGTGTGCTATTTCTTCTATCTCTGGTGTGAACGGGATGTTGTCCCATGCCACACCTTCCTTGATGTCATAAGCAGGCACTCCTGACTTATCGAGCGTCACCTGCACGGTGCCGGTGGGATAATCCAAACGCGGCATGACATGGCGCAGACCTTTCTTCTCAAGTTCCTTGCATGTCTCATCGCCCAAACTATCCTTACCCAGTGCGCTCACTGCCAAGGTATCAATACCAAACTGTCCGGCATGATAAGCGAAGTTTGCCGGAGCTCCTCCTAATTTCCTTCCATCCGGAAGCACATCCCACAGTGCTTCTCCAAGTCCTACGACGATATTCTTCATTATTATATCAGTGCTTTATATTTTTAATAAATGTGAAAAGATATATCACTCCTATAGCCATTACAGCCACGGCTCCCATCTGTCCGGCTGCGTCTGAGGCAAAGCCCATGAACAACGGGAACACAGTTCCACCGAAGAGACCCATGATCATAAGTCCGGAAACTTCGTTCTGACGTTCTGGAACGGAAAGCAGAGCCTGCGAATATACCAATGAGAACACATTAGAGTTGCCATAACCAACAAGAGCGATGGCTGTGTAAAGCACTATCTTTGACGTTCCGAATGCCATGCCGAGCATACTCAGAGCCATCATGACGATGCTGATGGTGAAGAACGCACGGTGGTTCATCACACGAAGTATGAACGACCCCGTAAGACATCCGATGGTACGGAAGATGAAGTAAAGGCTTGTGGCGAACGCAGCGTCATTTAGCGACATGCCCAAACGTTCCATAAGAATCTTCGGAGCTGTGGTGTTGCTGCCAACATCAATACCAACGTGGCACATGATGCCGATGAACGACAGAAGCACAACCGGCTTGCCCAGCAGACGCAGACAGTCGGCAAAGCTTGACGCACTGTCACTCTTCTCGCCCTCGTCTATAGGAGTGGCCCACAGCAGCAGGGCTGCAGCTATGCCCACAACAAAATAGATGGCGAAGAGCACCTTCCAGTCGAATCCGAATGAAGGAATGACTGCCGTGGCTCCCCACATTGCCAGATAAGGCGCAAGAAACGAAGCGATGGCCTTGATGAACTGTCCGAATGTGAGCGTGCTGGCAAGATGCTTACCGCTGATGATCGAAGAGATAAGCGGATTGAGCGATGTCTGCATGAGAGCATTTCCGATGCCGAGCAACGAGAAAGCCAGAAGCATGACTGTGAAACTCTCGTCAAGAAGTGGCAACAGCAGTGACACTATGGTGACAATAAGTGACAGCAACACTGTATTTTTGCGCCCTATGCGGTTCATCAGCATACCTGTCGGCACACTGAAAATGAGGAACCAGAAGAACACGAGCGACGGCAGGATGTTGGCTGTCGAATCGTTGAGCGCAAGATCTTCTTTAATATAATTGGAGGCAATGCCTACCAGATCAACAAATCCCATCGCGAAGAAGCAGAACATCACGGGGATTATGTAAATAGCTTTGTTTTGTTTCATAACGGTTTTTATATTGTTTAAAGATTAGTTTTCGGCTGTCAGTTCGAGTACGTGGCTCGTTCCTTCTGATGCAGTAAGCACAGGCAAACCTATCTTCATGAGATAATCGCCTGTGTAAGTCTTGGTCTCGGCCTTCTGGCCTTCAGGCAGATTTATTTCCTTCACGCTATAGACAAGTGACGGGTCAAGTCCCTGGAGCTTTACGTTGAACAGCGGTTCCTTGTAACGCGGGTGCAGATCGTAAGCGAAGAGTACAGCATGGGTCTTGTCTTCCGACACGTAGTTTACTGCGGCATGATTGCCTTCGTACGGAGATACTAATCTATACATTTCACCATCCAGGATTACCGGTTTCAGTCTGTTGTAATTAGCCACTGCTTGTTTGCAAAGATTGAAATCGGCGTCGGACAGATTGTGCACGTCAATGTCGAATCCGAGTTTGCACATGCTTGCCACATCTACGCGGAACTTCATGCTCGCCTTCTTGTTCCAGTCAGTCACATGTGAAGCCATGGCCTTGACAGGGAAGAACTTGGACATGTTCCACTGTATGTAGATACGCTCGAACGGATCTGTATTGTCGCTGCACCAGAACTCGGTGAAATACTTCAGAGCCTCATAGTCGCAGCGTGCGCCTCCACCCGAGCAGAGCATCATTGGCACATGAGGATATTTAGCCTCGAGTCTTTTGAGCACATTGTACAATCCACGCACATAATCGACATAGAGATTGCCCTGCTTGTCTTTAAGATAAGGCGAGCGAATGTTCGTGATAGGACTGTTGCAATCCCATTTGAAGTATGCCACGTCCGGATTGTCTGATAGAATCTTATCGGCAACGCCGAATACGTAGTCCTGCACCTTAGGATTGGCAAGATCGAGCACGAGCTGATTGCGATAGTAGTATATGTCGCGTCCAGGCTGTGTTATGACCCAATCGGGGTGCTTCTCATACAACTGACTCTTAGGGCTGACCATTTCAGGTTCTATCCATATTCCGAATTTCACTCCGGCTTTCTTCGCCGCAGCTGTCAATCCGGCTATGCCTTGAGGCAATTTCACTGTATTCGGTTCCCAGTCGCCAAGTCCGGTGGTGTCGTTGTTACGCGGATACTTGTTGGCAAACCATCCGTCGTCGAGCAGAAACATGTCAACGCCCAGTCTGGCTGCATCGTCCATCACTCCTGCAAGCTTGTCCTGGTCGAAGTCGAATGCTGTGCTCTCCCAGTTGTTGAGCAGCGTCATCCGGTCTTCCTTACCATCCTTGAGCTGATAAAGACGTGCCCAGTCGTGCAGGTTGCGGGTTGCCTCACCTATGCCGTCATCACTAAGCGTGAATATGAATTCGGGAGTTACAAAATTCTCGCCGGCCTTCAGTTTGTAATCTGAGGCATATGGATTTATGCCAGGAATGACACGCAATCCGCCGACATTGTCAACCTCGAAAGTGCATCTGAAGTTTCCTGTCCATCCTATAGTACCGAGCATCACCTTGCCGTCACATTCACGTGCCGGAGCATTTATGCCCAGCTCAAAGAAAGGCTGCATGTACATAGCTGCACGTGTGCCAAGCTTAGTGTCTATTATTTTCTTACCGTAAGTCAGCTTCTGGGTGACCGGTTGTGCCTCACGCGCCCAATCGCTGTGATAGCTGGTAAGGAAATATGACGGCTCATTGAAATACAGCATCGTGCTTGCATACTTCCATAAAGTAATGTCGGACTTCTCGTGATGAACAATCTCACTCCATGCCTTTATGACATTCTGACGATTGTAAGCGGCATAATGCAACGTCACCTCAAGAGGATATTTCTTGTCGGCAAGACGTATGACTGTCTCTGTACCACCGTCAATGGCGCGTGTCTCTGAGTCTTTATAATAAAGGTATGTGGTCTTATCACCATCGGCGTGGGTAACGGCCAGTGCCGGCTCGAAGAAGTCTTCTCCTCCCGACGTCATATAAGCCTCATGTCCTCGTGAGCTCACGCTTCCGTCTGAGCCTGTATTAACCTGCCAATCGAACTTGTCAACATCTGCCGCGTTAAGCAATTTGTCGCCAAGATACACCATATAGAGCCTGCCATTATTGTTCACCTGCAATATCATATCGGTATTGTCGGTGCTCACACGTATGGTTTTACGTTCATCAGCTGCTGCTGATCCACTCAGCAGCAGCAATGATGATATAATAATGCAGAATTTTCTCATTAGGTTGGTTTTAATATAAATAGGTTTATACGTTTTATTACTTAACGTAATAATTCCTAATAATATTATATCCTTACAGACTTATTTTGTGAACCTTGACATTAGCATATTCAGCCTTTCCTCCTTCAGTATAGAAACGTACAGAGTCATAAGGCTTTGTCGGGAATACAAGGTTGGTCATGGCAATGCGTCCACCGTCAACAAACAGTTCTACAGAGCATTTGTCAACGAAGATGTCAACATGATATGTCTTGCCTTCGCAAAGGTTGAGCGGAGCCCATGTTCCAAGTGCGAAATCGTTCTTATAGTTCACTGAATTCTCGATACGCATAGGCTTTTTGTTCTCGCTTGCGCGCTTTGCGTCAGCCTCTTTCTCTATGCCGTGAGGATCTGATTTCAGTCCGAAGTCGGTAAGTCCGCTCTGTGTACGGTCCATGACGATGCGATTGTTCTTCATGTCGAGATAAACAAGTGTCTTCTCGCCTTTGTCATTATAGAGCTCGATACCTGCCACACCGGCCTTACCCGGAGTAACGTCTGCCTCGAGTTCGAATGCACCTTCACATCCTGCAGCCACACCGGCCTTGTTGTTCTCACCCTTAACCTTCATGTTGTCAAGAGTCTTGGTGTCCTTGCGCAGAGCCTTGATTTCAGGAGCTACGTCAGCAGCTACATAATAATGTCCGTCCTTTGTGTAGAGTGAGAGCTCACGCGGCAGGCCGTTAGCACCTCTGTACTGCTTGATAGGAGTAACGTTGGCATACTGCCAGTTGCTCATCCACGGCATTGCGATAACACGGTCGCCGGTGTTTGAGAAACATACAGTAGCATAGTGGTCCTTACCATAGTCGAGCCATTTAGCAGTGTAAGGATCGTCAAGACATTTGAATGTTGTGCCGTCGAAATCGCCTACGAAATATTCTGTGGCGCTACCACCGAAGAGACATCCCGGGTTTACATTCATAAGCATGACGAACTTCATGTTGTTCTTGTCACCATTTACAGGCAGCTGTACGAAATCAGGGCACTCATACTGACATGGCTGCATGCCGTAGCCGCGTCCGAAACCGCTGACATATGTCCATTTCTTGAGGTCGGGAGACTTGTAGAAACGCATTTCCTTGTCTGCCGAAACAATTATATACCAAGAGTTTGCCGGAGCATACCAGAACACTTTCGGGTCACGGAAATCCTTCAGTCCGTCGAAAGGACGGAGCACAGGGTTACCCTCATACTTTGTAAATGTACGTCCGTTGTCGGTGCTGTATGCCATACACTGTATCTGTCCGTTCTTGTCGCTTGCCGATGTGTAAAGAGCGATGATGGCGCCGTTGCCATATCCGGCAGTGTTGTTCTTATCCACAACAGAGCTTCCAGAGAAGATCTGTCCCAGTGTATCACGTGCGATTGCCGGAGCAAGTTCCTTCCAATGTGCCAGGTCGGTGCTCACAGCATGTCCCCAGTGCATGTTTCCCCACTTAGATCCGTAAGGATTGTACTGGAAATAAAGATGATACTCACCGTCCTTGTAAACCATTCCGTTAGCATCGTTCATCCATCCGTAAGAAGGTGTGTGATGATAGAGCGGACGATAATAATCGGTGTTGACAACGCTCCATGTGTCAGACATCTTGAGAGTCTTCAATGCAAGAGCCTCCGGTTCGATGTTCAGAATCTTAACCACGGCTTTCTTGCCACTGCCCAATTCGAACGGAACACTGTAGTCTGTCTTGTTACGGGCCAGACGTATGTCCATCCATGTGTCGGCAGGAGAACCGGTGTCGAGTTTAACCTGAGACTCGCCCTTGTCCTCTTCTATCGGCAGAATGAGATATTTCTGCGGATTATTGATTTCAACTACTGTTGTGTCACCATGACGACTGACGTTGATGTCCTGCGCCATGAGAGCCTGTGCGGTCAGAGAGAATGCCGCTACGGCCATTGTTTTAAGAAGAAAAATATTGTTCATAGATTACTTCGGATAATTGGTTATTATGTTCATTGATAAAGTGTCAGTCTGTCCCGCAGCGTTCTTTACAGATAGATGCGGGACAGTTAAACCGTATCAGAATTTCAGCGAAGCCGAGAACTCAACAGTGAACGGACGCAGATAGCTTCCAGTCATGAGGTGACCGTTATACTGTTTTGCCTCGTCCTTGGTGATGAGCTCAGCACCGGCGATACTGCCTTTCGCTCCGGTCTGATTGAGGAAGTTGACAACTGTGCATCCGAGCGACAGTTTCTTGTTCACCTGCCAGTTCAAACCTCCGAATGTCTCCCAGTGACCGTTGAAGTAGTAAGCCTCGTTGATGTTGGCGTAGGTCTTGCTGAAGTAACGGAAGCTGGTCCAGATCTTCAAGTCTTTGGTTATCATGTAGCTCGGATCGAACTCGATGAGCACCTGCGGTATCTCAGCCACAATGTTTCCAGTGGCGTTGATCTTTCCTTCATATCCGTCAGAGAATGTGACAGAAGTCTCATACTTCTTGTATGTCGGTTTCTGATAGGTGAAGAGGAAGTGTATGTCGAGTCCCTTTATAGGATGGGCCATAACGTCTGTTGTCCATCCGATGGTCTGTATGTCGTATGTAAGCGGAGCAGCCATGATTTCACCGTCATGCTGCAGATTGAGCGTAGAGTTGTTGTTTGTCTTCGAGATGTATGATACGAGCGATGTGAGGCTCAACCATGAGTTGTTGTAGTAGATACCGGCACGTCCTAATGGTACGGAAATCTTGTCTGTGTTGGGCAGTGTTGCCGGCGAGAAGTTCTCGAAGCGCGGATGCTGAACGATATAAGTGAAGTCGCCGGTCAGTCCAAAATTGTCTGTCAGACGATAAGTGAGCGCAGCAGTGAAATCGTAGTTGAACCAGTCGTAGCTGAGCGGTGTAGGAGTGATCTTTGTTCCGTCTGGAGCAGTAGCACCGATATAGTAGTCAGCGAAACGTCCTACATATTCACCATTTGAGTTCTTCACGGCAGCATTCTCACCGCGGAGCGACTGCCACTCGAAACGTGCACCATAGTAAACATTGAACTTAGGAGTGATGTCCCAGTCGTGTGTCAGATAGAGTGCGAGCTTGTTCTCATGTCCTTTGTAATACTCAGAGGCATTCTTGTTGAAATCATAGAAAAAGTCGTTGTGCTTGTTTGAGTCATACACTCTGACCGGATAGCTTCCGTCTGAAGGAACGCTCTGGTCGTACATCGTTGTGTTTGATGTATAGTCGATGTCGTAATACCATTCGTTTACGCCCACGCGCAGTGTTGATGTAGAAAATTTCTTCGACAACTCCGAGGTGAAGAGAAGCTCGTCGATGTCGCCCGAGTTAAGACAAGACATACGTGTCTGCACATACTCTCCGGTATAAGGGGTGAGCTGTCCGTCAATGCCGCGCATCATGTAATTGTAGCTGTTGTTGTCCTTAACATTAAGGAGTGACATAGGTGTCTGATACACGACTGCTCCATGCGCATTGTCATATCGACCGATTACTTTCCATGTTAATCCGTTGTCCCATTTGTAGGTATTCATGAGCGACACCTCGCTCGAACGGTTTTCTGTCGCGTTGTAAAGATTTGCTTCTTTGAGCTCACCTGTGCGCATGTCACGATAGGTTATAGTATTTTCCGTAGGAAGATATGAAGTGGTTCCGAGTCTGAAGTCTCCGTATTCTTTCACGCTTCCGTCGCCCACATAGATGAAAGGAGCCGACTGTGTGGCGTAGTTATATACCGGATGACTGTTGGAATAGTGATACATAGCCGTGAATTCACCGCGGCCGTCACCATAGCGTTTTGTAAGAGCCGCCTTATAAATCTGAGTACGGTCCTGGAAAGGAGTTGATTTGATCTTGAATGTTCCCGGATCGAAGTCCTGATAAAGGCTTGTACTGTAATACCAGCCCTTGCCCATCGAGCCGTTGAGGTTGAGTGAAAACTCCTGCAGTCCGAAATGATTTGACTTATAATCCAGGCGTCCGTTGAAACCTTCCTGGCCAAGCTGTGTGAACGAATTGACCGCATAGCCTATGTTACCGGTAGTGATGGCTGTCTCAGATATCTTGAGCAGTCCCACATGGCTAAGGCTTGCGTCCGAACGCCAGTTAGAGTTTATGGAGTGAGGATTGGTGGCATAGGTCACCGGGAGTCCGTTCTCCAGCACGTTTACGTCAGCCGAAGGCAGTCCGATCTGTATCTCACGCGGACCGTTGGCGCTTGATGCGTTAAGCATGACGTTACGGTTGCCCTCCTCTTTGTCGGAGCCTTCACTGTCAGTCTTTGTGTCCTGTGCCTGGACATAAGTCAGCGAGAGCACTGACGCCAGTGCCACTGTACTTAATCTTGCTGTTATCTGATTGAGTATTCTCATAATGGTTACAATCAAAAATTTTTTATTTACAACATTTTTAGTTATTTCGCCGCAAATATAACCTTTATTACAAGATTATTCATTTTAGATATGTTTCAGAATATAAGAAAAATCGTTCATGTAACATTTTTGCTACTTTTTGAACGATTTTTACATACTTCTTTTTTATACAAGCACTTATACAAAAGCCAAAACACGAAGAAACATACAGCATACCGGAATTATCACACATATCGCTAACTGCGGATGTGTCAGGACTTTTGCCGTATTCTTTTCCGTCGTATGCATCGTAAACGATGCCGCAAGCTGTCTTCCGGGCAGGTTTTTCATTATACATATTTCCACTATTTGCCAGGCCGGAGCCTGTGCAAGACGAGACAAGCCCATGGACGGCTACAGATGTTTCTTCACGACGTTTCGCGTCTTCAGCCCCGACAGGACAGATCCAAGTAATGTTCTCTCTGTGTTGTAAACCATTATGACTGTAAATATTGTAAATTGTGTATTGACAGAACATTCTGTTGTAATCGTCCTTAAACTGAATAGCGCACGTTCCGCAAAGACTCATCGTGCAGCCGCTGTCATGGTTTGCCGTTCTGCCTCGACCGGCAGAATATATGGATTCATTGTAACAATCATCATACACCTTCATTACCGCTGCCTCACCCGATGCACATCCTCTATCCATACACATCCGCCGGCAATCTTCCTGAGACCTCCTCACTGACACGCCGACAGCCTTCACCGTCCGTCTCGCCGAACGCCTCATGCGACATGCCGCTGCGGTGCGTATGCCGTTACGTCGGTTCATATAATATGTGTAAGAGTATGTCAGCATCAGTAATAGTAATAAGCGTATGTGTTTAGTGTGCGTTGTACATTATGAGATTATACAGGGTTTCATATTTAGGTGTTATATCATACGCTTCAGAACGCATCAACCGTAGCATTTCATTTTCTCGTCCGCTCCCCGCTGATATTGCCTGCGCAACGCAAGCCCGTCATACCGGCAAGCATTCTCAATACAACAACGCCCGAATGACATTCTGAAAGCATCCGTATCGTGTTCTTATAAAGTCCGTATCGAGCCGTCATACGGCCCGTACCAGACTCTCATACCGTCCATAACAGTACCTCGCAAAGCCCTTATCGCTACAGGCTTGACGCCTGCCTTGGCACTAATGTCATAGACAACGGTCAAAACAACCTCTTATTTATTCATACCACTCTCACACCATCCTATCTGTGTATTGTCCATTCCGTAAATGTTCATACCGACCGTGTGGAGCAAGCAATGATAAAGAGATGTTCATGTCGTGGTGGCTGTAAAGGATATTATATCAGATTATCCAGTAACAATCTTATTATCTTAAAGAAATGTATCCGTGCACGACAAAATACGCAGAAGTCGTGCAGAGGGATACATCTCCTTTTAGAAGAAACTAAACCACCTATATTATACCATTATTACAAATTATGAACGCATCAATTGTATCCCTCATTCTGAGTGTAGAGTCCCGGAATGTAGAACATCTGATTGTATGGTATCGGGAAGAACTCGTTCTTTCCGGCTGTGAAGAGACCGTCGCGGTAGTACTGTCCGTAGTGCATTTCAGTATCGCTTGTGATGTTTCCGTTACTGTCATATGTCACAGGTGCACCGGCCATTACGTTTCCGTTATGGTCGAAGAAGCTGTAAACATCGTTCTGCTCACTTGCGTAGTATGCGTTCAGAGTCTGTGAAGCGATACCCCAACGGCGCAGGTCGAAGAAACGTCCGTTCTCCATAGCCATCTCCAGACGGCGCTCCCAGCGCAGGCACTTGCGTGCTGTCTCCTTGTTGGCGAAATAAGACTCCGGATATTCTGCTATCTCACACTGGTTTGCCGCATAATCAATGTGCTTAGCGACAGAGTTTGCCGCACGGCGTCTGATGTCGTTGATTATTGTGCGAGCCTCTGACAGACGGCCAAGCTCTATGAGAGCCTCGGCACGCATAAGCATCACGTCAGTATAGCGGAGCACGTACTCATTCATTGCGAAAGCCTGCCATGAATCGTTATAGGTCTCTCCCTTCGAACGCTGCGGCACCTCTTTCAGAGATGTGTAATATCCGTAGTCTGTAGCGTCACGCGAGTTGGCCATGGTCTGTGTGTATTCAGACTCATACTTATACGGGAACGAAGGCATACCTACAGTATGGAACAAACGCGGATCCCACTTCTGAGCGGTCGGCTGACCGTTAATAGGATAATCGATGCTGTTGTTATAGTCGTCGAACATAGGCAGACCGTTCTTTGTCTTGAACGCATTTACAAGGTTCTGAGAAGGTTTGTGGAAGTCCCATCCGCAAGACCACATTTGCCAGCAGCCGTTAAGCACTGTTGACCAGTTGGCGCGTCCGAATGTAGTGTGGTCGTCCTCATAGTCAGAGCACTGTACAGCGAATATAGACTCCTTGCTGTTCTTATATTCAGGCAGGAATATGTCGCCATAATCCTCAAGATAGCCATAATCAGAGTTCACCACGTCGTTTGTATAATACACAACGCTGTCCATATATTCAGGAGTGATGTGACCTACACCGGTGTTTGCCTCATAACCGTCACCCCAAGCCAGGTTAAGATAGCATTTTGCGAGATATGCTGCGGCGGCAATCTTGTTGGCACGGCCGTCCTCACCCGGTCCTTTCACAGGAAGGACATCGTAAGCAGCCTTGAAGTCGTCGATCACTTTGCCGAACAGCTCTCTGTATTTATAGGCGTCGTTTTTTACAGACTCCTGACTTCCGGCAGCCTCCACCTTCTCGTCGATCCAAGGTATCTTGCGGAACACTGTCAGCAGTTTGTAATAGAAATGTCCGCGGAGGAACTTCACCTCAGCAATACGCTGACGTGTTGTCTCTGCTCCGAGTTTGCTCTCACCGTTGCGCTCGAGCGACAGCAACGCGCGGTTGCAGCGCGAAACAGCGCAATACAGACGATACCACAACTCGTCCATCTCACCCGGAGTGGTAGGAGTAACGGTCTTCCATATATCAATAGCGTGATAGCCTGTATCGTTAGGTCCGCTTCCACCCTTGAGACAGTCGTCTGAAGCTATATCTCCGTAAGGGAACAGGTTGAACGGATATGAATACCAGCAGTCGCCGAGCATGGCGTATGCCGAGGTAACCATGCCTTCAGGATCGGCAAAGGCCTTATCTACATCGATGACGGCAGTAGGATTATAATCCAGAAAATCATCACAACTTGTCAGCGTAAGGCCGATAACGCATGCGGCAAGTATGTTATATATCTTTTTCATTTTGATAATCATTAATCTGTTAGAAACTTAATTGCAATCCAAATGATATTGAAGTTGACAACGGATAATTCCAGTCAGGATTCTCCGGATCAGGACAAGTAAGGCTTGAGCTCTTGATTGTGAGCAGGTTCTGTCCTGAGAGATAAACACGTGCGCTTGTCATCTTGAGCTTCGACAGTATTGATGAAGGAACGGTGTATCCCAACTGCAGTGTACGGAGTTTCAGATAAGAACCGTTCTCAACGAAGTAGCTTGAAGCACGGCCCTCGTCGGCAGTGTTCGTTGTAGAAAGTCTCGGGATGTTGGAGTCTGTGTTGTTGGTGTTCCATGCGTCGAGCAGACGGCTACCCTTGTTAGAGCCTGCATCTGTTACAGCCCAGAAGTCGGTCTGGAATTTCTGGTTGTTATATACGTCCTTGTCGCATACGCCCTGCCAGAACATGCTCAGGTCGAAGTCCTTGTATGTCAGACCGATGTTGATACCGTAAGAGAATGCCGGTACCGGATTATAGATCCAGTCCTGGTCGTCGGCTGTGATGACATTGTCGCCGTTGAGGTCGGCATATTTCAGTCCACCCACACGTGCGTTAGCCTGTCCGGAAGCGTCAACCTCTTCCTGTGTCTGGAACAATCCGTCAACGACATATCCTACTATTGAACCGTAAGGCTGCTTAGACTGAACAAGAGTCTGCTTAGAGGTGTGTGCGTAAGAACCTGTTGCCGATGCCGGCAGAGATGTTACTCTGTTGCGGAAGAAGTCGGCGTTTGCGCTGATGTCGAGTCCGAGACCGCATGACAGAGTTTTACGGTAACCGAGCATGAACTCCATACCCCAGTTGCGCAGTGAAGGACCGTTCATCCATGTTGCGCCGCCTTCACCCTTTGTACCGATGAATGCAGGAGAGATAAGCATGTCGTCAACGTCTTTGATATACCAGTCGATAGAACCGTAGAGCTGGCTGTGGAACAGCGAGAAGTCTGTACCTATATTATACTGTGTGGCAGCCTCCCATTTCAGGTTAGGATTAGGCAGCTGTGTTGCGCGGTATCCTGAAGGGAATGTACCCGAGCCCTGCAGATAGAGGTCGTAAGCAGTAGAAGTGATACGGTCGAGTCCGTAGTCAACTACGTAAATACCGAACTGAGCGTTGTTGTCGATTGCCTGGTTACCTGTCTTACCCCAAGAGAGACGTATCTTCCAGTCGTCGAGCCAGTTCTTGTCGATGAGCTTAGAAGCACGGAAACCTAATGTAGCAGCAGGGAATGTACCCCAGCGATTGTCTTTTCCGAAACGTGAGGAACCATCACGACGTATGGTGAACGAAGCCAATACAAGGTCATCGTAGTTGTAGTCCACCTTGCCGAAGAATGAAGCAAGTCTGTATCCCACCATTGCTCCGCTCACACGGGCTGTACCCGTTGCGGCGTTAGGCCACATGTAGTCAGGATCCTCAAAGCCGAAGCCCTCGCTGTATCCGGACCAGTCTATTGAGTTCTGCTTAGAGAGCTCAGCACCGAGCAATACAGAGAAATTGTGCTTGTCGGCAAGAGTGAAGTTGTAAGTTGCAGTGTTAGACCATGTCCAGTTCAGGTCGTTCTTGTTCGAAAGCGTTACGCTTGCAATGTTGTTGTTCACGATGTCTGAGTGGAATGTGTGGTTCATCGACTGTATGAAAGAAGTGTAATAGTCGATACCGAAGCTTGAGCGGAGCACCAGTCCTTCGATTGGTTTCAGCTCTACGTAAGCATTACCGAACAGACGCCAGTAGTCCAGATGGTTGTCCTTGTTCTGATACATCTCGCGCAGCGGGTTCTGACGGTCTGACATACTTCCTACAGGTCCGCCGAATGTCTCGCCGTCTATTTCGTAAACAGGAACGATAGGCGCCATCTTCAGAGCGTTCTCCATAGGAGCGCTGTCAACCTGTCTCGACCATGTCACGGTGAAGTTCTCACCCACCTTCACAATCTTGTTTATATTATAAGAGGTGTTCATTCTGGCAGAGATGTTCTCAAACGAAGTATATTTCAATATACCTTCATTCTTCTTGTATCCCAGAGAGAACAAAGCCGAATACTTGTCTGTTGCATTAGACAGCGACAGGTCGTAGTTCTGAGAGAATCCTGTGCGTGAGATCTCGTCGAGCCAGTCGGTGTCCGAATATCTCATTGTCTTCGAACTGTTGATGAATCCGTCGTAACGTCCGTTCACCGTATAGTTCACATACTGCTCTGTTGCAGGGTTCCACACCGTGATTGGCGTACCTGTCTGAGAGTTGAGGTTAAGACCGTAGTTGGCTGCATAGGTAACAGGATCTATTCCGTCGTTGAGAGCTGCCTGCGCCATTGCCGTAGCATATTCTGCCGAGTTGCACAGTTTCATGAGCGACTGCGATGTGTAGAATGATGCAGTGAGGTTTGTAGAGAAATCCACTTTCATCTTTCCGCCTTTCTTACCCTGCTTGGTTGTGATGATGATCACACCGTTTGCAGCGCGCGAACCGTAGATTGAAGCCGATGCCGCATCCTTCAACACCTGCATACTCTCTATATCGTTGGTGTTAAGAGAGTTGAGCGAAGTGGTTGTAGGCACGCCATCGATGACGAACAACGGGTCCTGCGAAGAGTTGATGGAACCCACACCACGAATTCTCACCGTACCTGTTCCGATAGGCGAACCGTTTGTCGTAATGGTCATACCCGGAACACGTCCCTGCAAGGCACGCATAGGGTCGGCATCAGGGCTTGTCTTCAGATCCTTTGTCGATACAATCGAAACCGATCCTGTGAGGTCTGCCTTACGCTGTGTGGTATAACCAGTCACAACCAGCTCGTCTATAAGATTGCTGGCAACCTCCATCGTTATTGTCATGTGTGGCTGTGCCTTCACAACAATCGTGTTGTAGCCGACATAAGAAATCTTGAGCTTTGCGCCCTCTTTTACCTTAATTTTAAATTGGCCGTTGATGTCAGTAATCACACCGTTGGTGGCTCCTTCCTCCATAACGCTGGCACCGATCACCTCCAGGCCTTGTTCATCTTTCACCGTACCACTGACTTCCATCGTATTCTGCGCCATGGCATATAAGCCGAGAGTAGACAAGAATACGGTCAGCATGATACGTCTCATACTTGAAAGCATTAGATTGACGTTTTTCATAAACCGCGTTTTTTGATTTAATAAATTGTTTATTTCTGATAATAAATTGTTTATGGACATTTTATTTGTCTGCAACAAAGTTATAAAACTAAGATATTTAGATTTAGAAAAATTATTTCAATAAATTTAAAAAATCGTTCATGCAACATTTTTAATACATTTTGAACGATTTTTTCATGCACATATATGTACTATGAGCGCCCAAACAGCATAATGCAGCAAACAGACATAAAGACCACACATAGTTGCACAGACCATATAAGGAATGTGTAATTATTGTTCATAAATATAAAAAATGATTCATATCAGACAAAAACAGAAGAAGAAAAACCGAATAACGGAAAGGAATACACACCCGATACCGATGATTATCTATTGAGAACGATTATATAAAGACGCACCAGCACATTGAATCCGTCAAAATATAAAAATCTGAAAACGGCGACCGCAAATGTAAAATGGTCGGCTACAACACCGCTCAAGAATAGCTGTGGAGCGAACGAGTAAACGACCGGAGCGAACAAACGGGAAAATTAAGCATACCGCATGGATGGCAGACCGGCTGGCGGTTGTGCGGACACACAGGCCGAAGGATATTTCTCCGGATTGAGGAAGTGCGCGTTCCTGAGTATAATATCGCCCGCATCATGGACTGACAAAGTCCGGAACACATGGTGAGACGGATGCTTCAACAGGCAGGCATCGTCATCACACGGAACATGAAGACATAAAAAATGCTGTCGCGGCAATCTGAAACTCACGGGACACACTTAGCTTACCCGTGCCCAGAAATGCAGCGACAGCACCCTGACTATATCAGAATCAGCCTCAACGGACGAATACCTTTGTGGTCTTGCCGCCCACCTTCACAAGATATACGCCGCGGGCAACCTTTATCTCGCTTCTGCCCGATGTCTTCGATGTGGCTACCAGAGCGCCGTCAACGCCATATACGGCTACGGTTGTTTGTCCGGCATTGTCAACAACTATGCGTCCGTCGGAAGCATACACCTTGCTGTCGGCGGCATCGGCCGCATCAATGCCTGTGGTGCATTCCACCTGAACCTCGTCGGTGTCGTCAGACTCACCGCGGTTGTAAACCACAGACACGCTGTAAGAGTAGGTCTTGCCGCTCTCCACGTCGTAGTCGGTGAACTCGGGACTTGTAAGCGGTTCGTCGTTCATCTTCACTCCGTCGCGGAACACATTGTATCCGGCAACCTTCAGGTCGTACAGAGCCGAGGTGTAAGAAATGTCGTCTATCATCAGTCCGTACTGGTCGCAGCCCAGGTATCTCACGGCGATGTATCTGGTGTCGGCACCTACAGGAATATCATAGCGGGTCCAGTCTTCGGTGGCTATACCCTCCTCCACCAATGTGAACGACGACGGGTCGGTGTCGGTAGAAGACGACAATATCTGGAATTTCTCGTCAGTGCTTGTGCGCAGACGTCTCATGTAGAAGCTGAACGTGGTGTTGCCGCAAAGCTCCGGCGATATCAGCCAGTCGTCGTTGGCCTGTGCCACACCGTCGTAGCTAACCATGGCATACCAGCAGATGAAGCACTGCTTGCCCGTACGCGGCAGCAGCCATGCGTCGTCGGCGGTCAGTTCCTTGCTCAGCTCGTAAGGATTCCACACCTGGAACGCCTGTTCGGTGTTTTTGTTGTCGAAGTAAGGGAAGTCGTAAGGCGATCCGGCTGCCAGTCCGTCCATGTCGTACAATGTCCAGTCGCCTATGTTGTTGATGATGAACGGCTGGTAGTCCTCAACACCGTCCTCGGTCACTACCGGCTCTGTAGGTATCTCCGGAGCCGACCAGCTCAGCGTCACCTTGTCGCCGGCAGCATCGGCATGCAGGTTCTCCGCCTTCGGATACCATGTGCCTTTCACGCTCACGCCGATGGTGTTATATGAGGTGTTGTTGTCGGCATACTCGTCGTCTGCCTCTATCATGGCGTACAGCTTTCCTGCCAATCCGGCGTCGTGGGCCGTAGGAGTGTAATAAAGATAAGCCGACTTTGTCTCGCCCGGAGCTATGTCCTCGCCTTCCACCGAAGCCACCTTTCTGTCGTCCATGTACAGCGAGACGGTGTATCCGCTCATGGTTTCGGTTCCACGGTTCGAGTAGTCGAGTGTGTAAACGCTCTCTTTGTCAGTGTTCAGCGTTGACGGACCCGAAAGGCTCATCGCGCTCAGGTCGCGCGCCGGAGTGTCCTCCACTCTCACGTTGTCAACATAGTAATACATCCAGTAATTGTCCATGCTTCCGCGCAACACTATGCGCAGCTGGTCGCAGTCCTTGTAATCGGCAAGCGATATGCGGTGCTCCTGCCATCCGGCTGTGGCAGCGGTGGCCATGAGCGGCTCGCCCACCTGGGTGAATGTCTTTGAGTCGGTTGTCACCTCGACAGTCAGTCTGGTGTTCTTGCCGTCATCGGGTATGTCGCTGTCGGCCCAATGAAACATGAACAGCGTGACCGACGGGTCCTTTGTGCCTTTAAGACTGATGAGCGGCGACAGGATGCGGCTGTCGGTCTCGTTCTCGTAGAACGGACTGTAGAACTTTATGAATCCATTGTCGTTGTCCTGAGGGTATATTCCTGCTTCACTGTCGTTGGCCAGGCACACCCAGCCCATAGTGCCTACAAGCGGAGAGACGGTCCACGGATTGTTGCTCACATATCCGCCGGCAAACGACTCCTTGAACGGCAGACCGTAAGGTGTGCCCACCACCGCCGGGCGCGCAATGGCTTCGCCAGAGCCTTCGGCATTGACGGCAGCCACGGCATAGTATATGTTTTCCTGCTGAAGGCCTATCTCGTCAAGCAGGGCCTTCACGGTGGTGTCGGTATATGTGGTCGCGTCTTTTATGTCTGACGCAAACGGGGTGAAGTTCTTGCCGTCGGCGCTGCGATAAACCGCATAAGTAAGAGCCGACTGGTCGAGCTCGCCGCCCGACACATCGGTTGTCGGCGCGTCCCATGTCAGCGTGACGGTGGAGCCGGCATCGGTGACAAGAGTCTCGAGGTTGTCCACCGTGGCAGGCACCTTGGTTGCGTCCTCTGTCTTCATCTCGCCCACACGCATCCTTAACGGCAGGACTTCCGACGTGCCGACGGCAAACTTCTGTCCCGCGCCAGTCTGCGCAACACCATCCTTAGGCTTATAAGTCTTTGGCGAAGGTTGGGCGCTTGCGTTCGCTGCTGTCAGCAATGCGAGCAAGCTGCCCACTAATAATGTAGATATTTTCATATTATATTTGAATTATGGAATTGAACAACACAAAGGTAACCAAAAAGATTAAATAAAAAGAATTGTGTGTAAGCATTATTTTAAAATCAGTGACACGATTACACACTAAGTAATTAAAATTCATACAAACGTCACGTCTTTATCATTTTAAGGCGCATTATGTCATAATCTGTTTATCCATGAACAATGCCTGCACGCAGCTCCGCCACACTATTAGAGGACTGTCATCACGCAATAACATATCCGCACTGCCGCAACCGGAACATCATCACCGCACGTCGGGCTCGGGCTTCACGTGCCGTTTCTCCTGCTTAATACCGATGTTTTTCAAGGAAACTCACGGGACGTACTTACACTTTTTCTTGACAAAATTTTGACAAAATATTTTCTCGAAAGAGATGTAAAGGAATGTTAAATACGGCATTATGAGGCCTGTTTTGGGCTGTATCGCCTTTCGATATACCCCATAACATAGTCCGAAAAGATACATTTTGCTTTCCGATATTGCCCATTTCGGCTTGCGAAATAGCCCATTTCAGGGTGCGATATGGTGCTTTTCGGCCTCTGAAATAG
>ENA-OOXM01000765-OOXM01000765.1-human-gut-metagenome-genome-assembly--contig:-NODE-765-length-27552-cov-5.515838_pt1 | contig 27552 bp, 26 predicted proteins | sample MGYA00241589_ERZ501347 | MGnify/ENA primary metagenome ERZ501347 (study PRJEB25962, sample SAMEA2042832) | human gut metagenome | biome: human gut; feature: human-associated habitat; material: faeces...
GTCAGCCCAATGGCATTTTGATAGGAAAATCGGTTGCATAAATTGGAAATGCGTGTTATAATGAGTTTATGGGGTAGTTAGTCTGCCCTACAAATCGGAATTTGGGAGGTGACTTTGTGGTTAGAGAAGCAACGCAAGCAGATGCTTTAGCTTTGGCAGAATTGGCTATAAAATTGTGGTCTAGTCATACAATATCAGAATTGCAATCAGAATTTCTTGACCTTATTTGCAGTGATAACGCTGTTTGTTTCATTAAATATGTCGGTAGTAAAGCAGTAGGTTTTGCGCAATGTCAGCTTAGAAATGATTATGTTGAAGGAACAGATACATCTCCTGTTGGATATTTAGAGGGGATTTTTGTTGAGGAAGAATATAGGCATAATGGATATGCTAAAGAACTTCTTTCAAAATGCGAAAAATGGGCTAAAGAAAAACATTGTACTGAATTTGCAAGTGATTGTGAAATCAACAATGAAATAAGTTTACAATTTCATTTATCAATGGGATTTGAAGAAGCAAATCGCATTATTTGTTTTAGGAAAGATATATGAAACTATCAAGCAAATTCAGATTTAGTAAGTTAAACTTTGAGTGGAAGTGCTTTGGATAATGTGATATACTATGTAAGATTAAGTGATTTGTGTTACAAGGCATATGCAGATTATGCAGCCGGAGCTATTTCTGGAATGGCATATAACAAGATTTATGCTGTTTGTATGGATTATGCATATCCTAAATAGATTTTAAAATCGGAGGTTTCGTTTATGTTTTGGGATAATGTTGCAGGTGTTTATGACATATTTGCAAATATTATAAATAGAAAAACGCATGAGGGCTTGCGGACAAAGGTGGCTGAGGAGGTTTCGAAAGAGGATGTAGTATTAGAATGTGCATGTGGGACGGGCTTGCTCAGTGGAGTGATAGCAGAGAAGTGTAAAAATCTTGTAGCAACGGACCTCTCCGTAAAGATGCTTAAAAAAGCAAGTAAGAAACATCGTGCGTATACTAATATAGAATTCAGAGAAGGCAATATTTTACAGATTGAGTATCCGGATGGAAAATTTGATGTTGTGGTTGCAGCTAACGTAATTCACTTGTTGGATGAACCATATAAGGCATTGGCAGAATTAGACAGAGTGTGTCGCATAGGTGGAAAGATTATTATTCCTACATATATGAATAAAAATGAAAAAGGTAAAACAAGCGGATTTGCTAATACTGTGGGAAAAGCCGGAGCGGATTTTAAAAGGCAGTTTACCTATGATACATATATGGAGTTTATAAAAGAAGCCGGATATGAGAATGTGGAGTATTCATTGGTTGAAGGAAAGATTCCGTGTGCGATTGCGGTTATTACGAAATAGTAATCGGAGCAATTTGAAGTTTACAGCGAGGTGAATGAGGATGAATTATGTAGAATAAATATGGAAAAGAAAATAATGATGTAATTATCCTCTTACACGGAGGAGGTTTGTCATGGTGGAATTACAAAGAAGTTGCCGAAAAACTGCAAACAGATTATCATGTGTTTTTGCCTATATTAGATGGTCATGCAGGCTGTGATAGACAGTATACAACGATAGAGAATAATGCTTTGGTGATATACACCCCAAAAGTTAGACACATTTGGAGGTGCATATCAGTCACTGTTGCTCCTTTTTATATTTCTGAGCCATAAGGCTTTTTATGCGGCTTTGCTCACGCAACCGTCCGAGAACGTTCTAACATTATTTCATCGTGCTTGATGGCACGATTTTGTGATTGTTATAACAACCTCAGGTAATAATTGCCTGAGAACGTTTTAACATTATTTTAATCCGCCGTTTCGCCTTGACGGCGGATTAAAATAATGTTATAATCTATTATGGTATGCTATCTTTTATGGTATACTGTCTTTGAAACAGGACTATGGATAAAGAACGGAGAAACAGCTTGACTAAAGAGATAAACAAGGAAGAACTGCTTGTTCAGCAGGAATATATAGAAAAAGTAAAAGCAATAAACGCAAAGCGTGAGCAGATGCCGCTGGCACACGTCCACAGCTTCGGCTGTCAGCAGAACGTGAGCGACGGAGAAAAAATAAAGGGTATGCTTGCACAGATGGGTTACGGCTTCACGCCCGAAACCGCATTTGCGGATCTTATCCTTTTCAATACCTGCGCCGTAAGAGAAAACGCAGAGGACAGAGTTTTCGGCAATATAGGCGCACTCAAAAAGCTGAAAGAGAAGAACAGAAATCTCATAATTGCGGTCGGCGGCTGTATGGTACAGCAGGAGCATATAGCACAGAGAATGAGAAAATCGTTTCCGCAGGTCGATATAATTTTCGGCACTCACGTTATGCATACCTTACCGCAGATGATATACGAAAAGCTCAGCGAGAACCGCAGAACGCTGTCTATCCCCGAAAGTGACGGTGTTATTGCCGAGGGACTTCCCGTAATAAGAGAAAGCAAGGTAAAGGCAAGCGTGCCGATAATGTACGGCTGCAACAACTTCTGTACCTATTGTATAGTTCCCTTTGTAAGAGGCAGAGAGCGTTCACGCAGACCCGAAGAGGTCATAGCCGAAGTAAAAGGGCTTATAAATGACGGATATAAGGAAATACTACTGCTCGGACAGAACGTGAATTCTTACGGCAAGGAGTATGATTTCGGCTTTGCCAAGCTGCTTTCCGAGCTTGATAAGATACCCGGAAAATATAAGCTCAGCTTTATGACATCTCACCCTAAGGACTGCACGCACGAGCTTATAGATACGATAGCTGACAGCAGGCATATATCGTATCATCTGCACCTGCCCGTACAGTGCGGAAGCGACAGAATTTTAAAGGAAATGAACCGCCACTATGACACGGCGCATTATCTTGAACTTATCGAATATGCAAAAAAACGCATACCGAAGGTAGCACTCACTACAGATATTATAGTAGGCTTCCCCGGCGAAACTTATGAGGATTTTCTCGGCACTGTGGAGCTTATGAAGAAGGTACGCTATGATTCCGCATACACCTTTATTTACAGCAAGCGTGAGGGAACAAAGGCGGCGGCTATGCCCGACCCCATAAGCGACGAGGACAAGGGAAAGTGGTTCAGACAGCTTCTTGATGTGCAGAATTCTATCGGTGAAAAGGCTTATGAGCGTTTTATCGGAGATGAGGTCGAGGTTCTGTGCGAGGGCATCGGCAGAACGGCTGACGGACTTATGACAGGCCATTCCCGCCACGGTGTTATCGTTGATTTCAACGGCACAAGGGATATGATAGGAAAGTACGTCACGGTAAGAATACAAAAGGCTCTGCCCTGGGCAGTCACAGGCGAGCTTGTAAGCGTGAATGACTGAATTTTAGCAATCGGTCGGGAATCCCCGTCAGATATATATTTTTAACAGCCGCAAAAGCGGAAAGAAAGGAAAAATAAAATGGACGCAATAAAAGCAGCAAGAGAGCTCGGCAAGGCTATACAGGCAGACGAGCGTTATGTACGTTATAACGAGGCAATGAAGGCAAATGACGCAGATATGGAGCTTCAGGAGCTTATAGGCGAATTCAACCTTGCACGTCAGAACGTAGCACTTGAAATGAGCAAGTCTAAGGAAGAGCAGAACAAGGAAAAGCTCGACACACAGAACAAGGAGATGCAGAGATTATACACTCTCGTTATGCAGAACGAGCATATGGCTGATTTCACAATGGCAAAGGCTGATATGGATAAGCTGTTACACGAGATCAACGGCATTATCGCACTGTGCTGTGACGGTGAAGACCCCGATACCTGCGAGGTACAGGCAGGCGGATGCTCAGGCTCATGCTCGACCTGCGGAGGATGCCACTGATTGCCTTGACTGAATGGCATTGATAGTATGGCATTGTAAGATTAAACAATAAAACCGAAAGGAATGAAACTCTTGAAAGCAGGAAACAGCGGAGAAAAGCTCACGCCTATGATGCAGCAGTATGTTGAAATCAAGGCAAATTACAAGGATTATATATTATTCTATCGTCTGGGCGATTTCTATGAAATGTTCAACGAGGACGCAATGGTAGCGTCAAAGGAGCTTGAGCTGACGCTGACATCAAGAGCGGGTACGCCCATGTGCGGCGTACCGCATCATTCTGCGGAAGGCTACATAAAAAAGCTGATAGATAAAGGCTTCAAGGTAGCTATCTGCGAGCAGACAACCGACCCTGCGTTATCAAAGGGACTTGTAGAGCGTGATATAGTAAGGCTTGTAAGCGCAGGCACGGTCATAGAAGCGTCAATGCTTGAGGACGGCTCGAATAACTATATTTCCTGTATCTATGTCGGAGAAAACGGCACAGGTATGGTGTTTGCCGATATTTCAACGGGCGAGGTACACGCAGTCGAAAAGGCAAATTCAAAAAAGACCGACGAGGATATAATAGCACAGTTCTCGCAGTATACCCCTGTTGAGCTACTATTCAATGCGGAGTTTCTGAATCGGAAACAGGCATATACTTTTATAAGGAACCGTTATGGAAAATGCTCTGCGGAACAGCTTTCCGATGAGGATTTTTCCATAGATGACGTATCCGAGATAACCGCACAGTTCGGCGGCACGGCAGATGAAATAGGCCTTGCCGGAAAGGACAACGCATTAAGGGCTTTATGCGCTTTGCTGCGCTATTTGTATAAGGCACAAAGAAGCGGAGCAAAACGTTTTGTAAAGCTGAACGTACACAGCAGCGGCGAATTTATGCAGCTTGGACTTGCCACAAGAAGAAACCTTGAACTGACATCGACAATGAGAAGCGGTGAAAAGAAAGGCTCGCTTTTGTGGGTGCTTGATAAGACCGATACCTCAATGGGAAGAAGAAAGCTAAGGCAGTGCATAGAACAGCCTCTTACAGATACGGCGGCTATCATACGCAGACACGATGCGGTAGAAGCGCTCATAAACAATTCTGCGGCACTGTATGATATAAAGACCGACCTTGCGAAAGTCTATGACCTTGAACGTCTTATGACAAGGATAATCTACAAGGCGGCAAACGCAAAGGATGTAAAGGCGCTCGGCGCTACCTGCAGGATACTTCCTCAGCTTAAAAGCGACCTGTCGCAGATAAGCACACAGCTTACAAGAAGCCTTGATAAGAAGATAAGCCCTCTTGATGATATTGCGGATTTAGTAGAAAGAGCGATAGCCGATGAACCGCCCGCACTGATGAAGGACGGCGGTTATATAAAGAACGGCTTCAATGAGGAGCTTGACCGCCTGAGAAATATCACAGGCGGCGGCAAGGACCTGCTCGCTCAGATAGAACAGCAGGAAAAAGAGGCTACCGGCATAAAGAATCTGCGTGTCGGCTATAACCGTGTGTTCGGCTATTATATCGAGGTTTCAAAGGGCAACGTGTCGATGGTGCCGGACAGATATGTAAGAAAGCAGACGCTCACAAACGGCGAGAGATACATTACCGATGAGCTTAAGAAGATAGAAAACGAGATACTCGGCGCAAACGATAAGATACTTGCACTTGAGGCTGCAATATTTGCCGAGGTGCGTGAATTTATCGCACAGCGGCTCGACCTTATACAGCAGACAGCCGAATCTGTAGCGGCGCTTGATGTGCTGTGCAGTTACGCCGTTGTATCTATAGAAAACAACTACTGCCGTCCGATGATGGCAAATGACAGCGTCATAGAGATAAAGGACGGAAGACACCCCGTTGTCGAGAAGATGGTCAACGAGATACTTTTCACCCCGAATGACGTTTACCTTGATGTTAAAAGCAACCGCCTTATGATAATCACAGGCCCGAATATGTCGGGTAAATCCACGTTTATGCGGCAGGTAGCCGTGATTGTCCTTATGGCGCAGATAGGCTGCTTTGTGCCTGCAAGCTACGCAAGGCTCGGAGTAGTGGACAGAATATTCACCCGTGTCGGTGCAAGCGATGATCTGTCCGCAGGTCAGTCCACCTTTATGGTCGAGATGACCGAGGTTGCGACTATCCTTAACGAAGCGACCAGAAACTCGCTCGTTATCCTTGACGAGATAGGCAGAGGAACATCGACTTACGATGGCGTGTCAATAGCAAAAGCGGTAGCCGAGTACATAAGCTCAAAGGCTATCGGATGCAAGACGCTTTTCGCAACGCATTACCACGAGCTTATTTCGCTTGAAAACGAACTTGACGGTGTGCGCAACTACAGCGTAAAGGTAAAGCGAAGCGGCGAGGATATAAAGTTCCTGCACAAGATAGTCGAGGGCGGCACGGACGACAGCTACGGCATAGAGGTCGCACGTCTTGCAGGACTTCCAAAGAAAGTCACGGACAGAGCAAAACAGCTTCTTGCCGAACTTGAAAAAGCACCGAAAATACAGCGTGAGCTTGAACTCAGAGCCGAGGAGGAATCCGAAAGCCAGATAGACTTCGAGGCAACCGGCAGGCAGAACGTCATAGCCGAGATAAAAAACCTCGACCTTGACGATATGACACCGAAAGAGGCTTACGCAAAGCTTGAAGAACTAAAAGCAATGTTATAAAGAAAAGGAAAATCAATGCCCGAAATCAGACTGCTTGATAAAAGCGTAGCGGAGCTTATTGCGGCAGGCGAGGTCATAGAGCGCCCGTCCTCCGTAATAAAGGAGCTTGTGGAAAATTCAATAGACGCAGGCGCACGGCATATCACCGTTGAGATAAAGCACGGCGGTATCAGCTATATGCGTATAACGGACGACGGTTGCGGCATAGCTTACGATCAGATGCCCACAGCCTTTCTCCGTCATGCCACGAGCAAGATACGCACAGGCGACGACCTTACGGGCATAATGACGATGGGCTTCAGAGGAGAAGCGTTGGCGTCCGTTGCGGCGGTCGCAAAGATAGAGATGATGTCACGGCAGGACGGCGATGAACTCGGCGGACGTTACATTATCGAAGGCGGCGAGGAAAAGGAGCACGAATCCTGCGGCTGTCCCGTCGGCACTACTATAGTGATAAAGGAGCTTTTCTACAACACTCCCGCACGACTTAAATTCCTCAAAAAAGACATATCCGAGGGCAATTTCATAGCGGCGACGGTCGACAGACTTGCCCTTTCCCACCCTGATATTTCCTTCAGATTCATAAGAGATAACAAAAGCGTCAGAATGACATCGGGCGACGGTTCGCTCTTATCTGCGGCAAAGGCGGTATCCGGCAGACAGTTTGCCGACAGCCTTATTCCCGTTGACTTTTCGCTTAACGGCATAGATGTAAGCGGTTATGTTTCATCTCCGCTTTTCTGCCGCAACAGCAGAAGTATGCAGACGTTTTTCGTGAACACAAGATATATAAAAAGCACCACCTGTATGGCGGCGCTTGAGGAGGCATACCGTAACAGTATGATGGTCGGAAAATTCCCTGCCTGCATACTGAACATATCGCTTTCTCCCGAAACTGTCGATGTAAACGTACACCCCGCAAAGACCGAGATACGCTTCGCTTATGAAAAGCCTGTGTTCGATGCGGTGTATTTTGCGGTAAAGAACGCACTGGTGAACGCCGCAGACGATAAACGGCAGATAGAGCTTGAAAAACCGAAGAAATACGATAACGCAGACGATTATTTCAGGCACAATCCCGAAATAATAAAGCGTGAACAGCAGACGCTCGCACATATCCCCGTAACGCTTCCGCTTTTGTCTGAGGAACGTCCGGTCGTTGATTTAAAGCCGGAAGAACCGTCCGAAACGGTAAAGGCTGAAAAAATATACGGTGACAGCACAATAAAGCCAGTTTCGCTGCACAGCACACGCTCGGACTACAGCACAAAGCCCGAAGAAAACACAGGTGAAGCTATTGACGAAATACCTTTGCCAAAAGAGCCGCACATACCGTCATATAAGGCGGTAAGCAGCAGTGTTGTTGTCACCGTTGACGATGATACGGACGATATTCCCGTAACAGCATCGCAAACTGACGAAGGCTTCAGATTTATAAACGCAAAGCCGATAACGGTTGAAAGGATAGACGAGCCGAAGCCCGAAAAAATAAACGTCCGTGTTATCGGAGAATTTTTAAAGACCTATATACTGTGCGAGGTCGCAGAAGAACTTATTATAATCGACAAGCACGCCGCGCACGAGCGTATCAGATTTGAAAAGCTGAAAGAGGAGTTTGTAACCACCTCACAGCTTCTTATCGACAAAACCGAGCTTAAGCTGTCGCCCGAAGAATACGAGGCGCTGCACGAGTATTACGAATATGTGGAGCAAAGCGGTATAGAGCTTGTTTTCTGCGATGACAGCACAGTGCAGATAACCGCAATGCCGTCCGTAGTGAAATGCTCGCCGCAGGAAATAGTAGCCGATGTAGCACAACGGCTTATGAATACTGCCACCGACCAGAAAGGCGCTCTCTTTGACGATATGCTTCATACGATGGCTTGCAAATCGGCGATAAAGGCGCACGATGATACGGATATTCTCGAATTGCAGGCGCTTGCCGACAGAGTGATGAATGACAGGACAATACGTTTTTGTCCGCACGGCAGGCCGGTTATGACCTCGCTTTCAAAATACAGGATAGAACGCTTCTTCAACAGGAGTTGAGTTATGGATAAACAGTTTATCGTAGTGGTATGCGGACCTACCGCTTCCGGCAAGACCGCTCTTTCGGTCGAGCTTGCAAAAAGGCTTTCGGGCGAGATAATCTCAGCCGATTCAATGCAGATATACAGAGGTATGAACATAGCCACCGCAAAGCCCAAAGAGGAGGAAAAGCAGGGCATACCGCATTACCTTATGGATTTTCTCGACCCTCACGACAGCTTTTCGGTAGCCGACTATGTTAAGGCGGCACACGGTATTATCGCAGATATAGCGGCACGAGGAAAGCTTCCGATAATAACCGGAGGCACAGGACTTTATATTAGTTCTCTTATCGACAATCTGAGCTTTGAGGAAACCGAGTGCGACTACGCATACCGTGACGAACTGCGTAAGCTGGCGCAGGAAAATGGCAACGGCTTTCTGCTCGGAATGCTCCGTGAAACTGATCCCGAAACGGCGGAAAAGCTCCACGAGAACAATCTCAACAGGATAATAAGAGCACTTGAGGTCTACAAGACTACGGGAAAGACAATGAGCGAGCAACAGCGCCTTTCAAGGCTTGCCCCTTCGCCGTATGAGCCGTGTATGATACAGCTTGACTATGACAGGGAAACGCTGTACGACCGCATAAACAGACGTGTTGACATAATGCTTGCCGAAGGACTTGTCGAGGAGGCAAGGCAGTTTATGAATATCGACGATTATCCTACGGCGGCGCAGGCGATAGGCTATAAGGAGCTTATGCCGTATCTTAAAGGCGAAAGTGAGCTTACACCTTGCGTAGAGCGGCTGAAGCAGGAAACCAGAAAATACGCAAAGCGTCAGCTTACATGGTTCCGCCGTGACGAAAGAATCCATTATATCAAGGCTGACGGAGGAAAGAACTTTTCGCAGATTGTTGACGAGGCAATAGATTATATCGGCAGTGTAAGAAACAAAAGCAAGTGAAATTCTCACCTGTCGAAAAAATCTTCCCAAACTGTCACAAAGCTATGGAATTTTCAATCAATATGTGTTACAATATAAGTTAAGCTATCTGTAGCTGTGATTTATCACAAAAACAGTTATGATTTTATTTTATTTTATGTTCCGCAAAAAAGCGGAGAAAAGAAAGGACGTAATCAAAATGGCAAAGGAACTCAATTTACAGGACGTATTTTTAAATCAGGCGAGAAAAGAGAAGATACCTGTAACTATCTACATTACAAACGGCTTTCAGTTCAAGGGACTTGTAAGAGGCTTTGACAATTACACTGTCATCCTTGATACAGACGGAAAGCAGAACCTGATATACAAGCATGCTATCTCGACAATAACACCTCTCAGAGCTGTATCCATCCTTGACGCATTCGACAGGACGGACAGCGAAGACGTAAAAGAATAAGGGTATATGGACAGGACGTTAACAACAAAGCTTGTAACGGCGGTTCTTGCTGTATTCCTGCTCCTGACCATCGCAGGTCAGTTTTTTGCGGGAAACGACCACTCCTATAAAACAGAGGTGGCACTGAAGTACGATTCTCAGGATACTATCGAGTTTTACGGGGTGTTCGCACGAAACGAGCATACCGTCAGCCGTAAGATTAACGGCACGATACAGTATGAGCATGAGGACGGTTCAAAGGTCGGCAAGAACAGCGTTATAGCCAATGCTTACGGCTCGGCGGCTGATATATCGCTTACTGCGGATATAAATAAGCTGAAAACGAGGATAGACACGCTGACAGACGCACAGAGCCTTGTCGGTACGGATAATTCTCAGATAGAGGCTTTTGACAAGCTGATAACCGAAAAGCACAGCAAGCTGATAACAGCTATAAACAACGGCGATTATACCGCCGTTTCACAGCTTAAATACGAAATGCTCAACCTGCAGAGCAAGCGTGATATGGTCAAGGGCAAGGTGAATGATTATTCATCGGTGATTTCGGCGCTCAACTCAAAGATAAAGACGCTTGAGGGCAGGATTTCGGCTTCGCCCGTTCAGGTCACGGCTGATGAAACAGGCTATTTCGTAAGCAGCATCGACGGGTACGAGAGCAAGATAACATACGATAACATCGACAGTATAACGCCTGCGGAAATTTCCGAAACGGTAAAGACACCTGAGCTTACAACAGCTTCCGGCGACATAATCGGCAAGATGATAGACGATTATAAGTGGAAGCTGGCGGCGACCTTTACAGAAGGTCAGGCGGCTGTACTTACGGAAAATACAAATGTACGGCTGATACTCGGCGCAGACCAGACGGAGATAACCGCAAAGGTCGAAAATGTCGAAAAGTACGACAACGATTATGTTGCGATATTCTCTGCAGACGATCTGAATTCGGTTATCGCCTCGTCAAGAGTCGGCAGGTTCAAGCTGCTTGTAGACAGCTATAACGGTATACGCATAGCTTCGTCCGCTATCCATTTTGACAAGGAAAACAACATCGGAGTCTATGTGAAAAAAGGCTCTCAGGCTTACTTCGTACAGGTAGACCGCATATATTCAAGCGAGGATTATGTCATTGTCCGTGATACTTCGGGACAACCGGGCTATCTGTCGCTTTACGATGATATTATAGTTGAAGGGAAGGATCTTTATGACGGAAAGAATCTCTAAATCCGCCGAAGAAACAACGCTTGAGGATATAAAGCTGAATTATACGGCTATAAAACAGAATATAGCCGAAGCTATGGATAAAGCAGGACGATGTGATACGGTTCGCATTATGGCGGTCACAAAAACAGTACCCTGCGAAAAGATAAATTATGCCGAAAGTCTTGGCATAGACCTGCTGGGTGAAAACAGAGTACAGGAATTTCTCGGAAAATACGAAAATTATTCGGAAAAATCCGAAATTCACTTCATCGGGGGCTTGCAAAAAAACAAAGTAAAGTATATAATTGATAAGGTGAGTATGATACATTCGGTCGACAGTGTCGAGCTTGCGGCTGAGATAGACCGCAGAGCAGGAAGTCACGGACTTGTAAAGGACATACTCCTTGAGATCAATATAGGCGGCGAGGAGTCAAAGGGCGGTATTGCACCATCTGAGCTTATCGAAACGGCAAAAGCTGTATCCGGGCTTGAAAACGTCAGGATAAGAGGGCTTATGACCATTCCGCCTGTGAATTGCGATGAAAAGTATTTTGCGTCAATGCAGGAGCTTTTTGAAAATTCAAAGCAGAAATATTCTTTTCTGTCCGGCATGGATACGCTGTCAATGGGTATGTCGGGCGATTATGCAACAGCCGTAAAGTACGGCTCAACGTTAGTCAGGATAGGCAGCGGTCTTTTCGGCTACAGAAATTATTCGAAAATATAAAAACGGAGGAACAAACAATGAGCGCATTAGAAGGACTTAAAAATTCAATCAGAAGATGGGGCGGATCGGATGACGATGAGAGCTACTCAAACGAGCTTGAATCCGCAAAGGAAGAACCTGTGCAGGAGGCTCCTTCACGCAGCTCGTCACAGGCATCAAACGCAAATAAGATATACACCTATAATGCAAGCACAACTCTGCACCTTGTTGTAAACAGACCCAAGAAGCTGTCCGATACAGCCGAGATAGCAGAGCTTTACAAGAACAAGACAACGGTTATCCTTATGCTCAACAACACAAATAAGGATATAGCTACCCGTATCATCGACTTCTTAGGCGGTGTAAGCTACATAACGGGCGGCGAGATAAAGAGGATCGCAGATACAACATACGTTCTCGCACCTTACAACGTTGATATTTCAGGCGAATTCATAGACGAAATCAGCAGCATTTCGGGCGAGGATATTTTCGACGATCTGGACTGATATGGCAGACCGTGAACTTGTCAAAGATATACAAAATGCGGCGAGGGACTGCCTTGACAGATCCCGCCCGTATTTTACCCGTTTCCTGTCCGAAAGCGAACTTGCACAGATAAAAGCTGTCGGTATCCCGAAAGGGCTTACGGCATTGCTTTGTGCAGGCGCAGGAAATGCAGATCCGCTCAGATGCTGTCTTGGATTTTTCCCGTCATATTATTTTGACGGCAGTGCGATTTCCGATGCATCCTATGCCGTTGTGTCCGATGAAAACACGGCTGAACAGTTCCCGATAAAAGCGGTGACGTTCACCTTCAGAAAAGAGGACAGTGTGACCCACAGAGATGTGCTGGGTTCGCTTATGGCGCTCGGTATTGAGCGTGACACTGTCGGGGATATTTTCGTTACCGACGGGAAGGCGGCAGTGTTTGTCTACGAAAAGGTAGCGCCGCTTATTTCAGACAGTATAACGAAAATAGGCAGGGTCGGAGTGCAGGTGCAGACGGGCATTGCGGCAGGTTTTACTTTGCCCGCAAGAAAATATGAGGAACTGCGGTTTTCGGTAGCGTCAATGCGCCTTGACAATATTGTCAGATGCGTTGCCTGTACGTCAAGAACAGGTGCTGTGGAAAAGTATATTACGCCACAGCTTGTGACGCTGAACGGCACGGTATGTACCGATGTGTCAAAGCAGCTAAGCGAGGGCGATGTGTTTTCCGTCAGAGGAAAAGGCAAGTTTGTATTGCAGTGTATCGGTGAAACAGGCAGAAAAGGTAATATACATATTACTGTTAAAAAATATATTTAGAGTACATTTAGGAGGACTTTCCCGTGAATGCTAAAGATATAGTATCCAAAGAATTTGATACGGTTAAGCGTGGCGGTTACGATGCCGCCGAGGTAGATACTTTCTTGAAGGACGTATCTATCGAATACAAGAAGCTGCAGAATGAAAACGAGGAGCTTGAAAAGAAGCTGGAGGTTCTTGCGGAAAAAATAAGAGAGTACCGTAAGGATGAGGACGCTCTGAGAGATGCTCTGCTCATTGCGAAAAAGCAGGGTATAGCTGTAGTGAACGAGGCTAAGGAAGATGCCGAAAAGATAAGAAAAGACGCTCAGGAAAAGGCTGAAAAGACTATCAAGGATGCGGACGTTCTTGCGGCAAAGAAGAAGGAGCTCGGTGAGAAGAATCTTGCCGAAGCAAATGCAAAAGCAAAGCAGACTGTAGACGATGCCAACGCAAAGGCTGCCGAAATTCACACAATTATGATGCAGCAGACCGAAAGAGAGCAGATCGTTCTCCAGAGAACAAGAAAAGAAGTGCAGGACTACACAACCAAGATCCTTGCCGCATACAGCGCACATATCGAGAATATAAAGGCTATGCCCAAGGCTTGTGAGAATGAGTTCGTGATAAATACCGTTAAGGAAGTTGAGGCGAGAAAGCCTGAGGACAGCGCATTTGCAAAGAAGCCTGCGCCCGAAGCTAAGCCTGCACCTGCTCCGGCAAAGCCCGCTCCCGAAGCTAAGCCTGCGCCTGCTCCGGCGAAGCCCGCTCTCGAAGCAAAGCCTGCGCCTGCTCCCGAAAAAAAGGCGGAAGAAAAGGTAACGGGTGAATCTGTGCTTTTCAGCCTTAAAAACGAGAAGGAAGAAAAGAACGCTCCCACATCCGAGCTTGAGTTCGGAAAGAACAAGTAATTATAATAACTGAAATAACGTCAGAAAAATACCGGACAACGAAAGGAATCGGAATTAATGCTATATATCGCTCTTGCGGCAACCGCAGGACTTATCGGGCTTGACCAGCTGACAAAGATACTGATTGACAGTAATATGCAGCTTCACCAGTCGATACCGATAATATCATTCGGAGATACAAATGTACTGAATATCACCTACGAGAGAAATCCCGGAGCCGCTTTCAGTATCCTTGAGGGAAAACAGCTGTTTCTCATACTGTTTACGGCTGTGGTTATCGTTGTTATGCTGTATCTGATGCTTTCAAAAAGAGTGAAGAAGCCGACGTATATATGGTCCATGTCACTTATAGTGGCAGGCGGTATCGGCAACCTTATCGACAGAGTGATAAGAGGCGAGGTAGTTGATTTTATTGATGTAAGGATAATCAACTTCGCCGTGTTCAATGTTGCGGATATATGCGCCGTTCTCGGAGCACTTGGATTACTGCTTTTTGTTGTAGCAGACGAGATAAAAGAGCAGAAGAACAAACGCTCGGCAAAGAAAAGTACAGCAGCCGGGGAAATAGAGAAATCAACAAACGAAGATAAATAACACCGCTATGGAGGGTAACGTTGCATTACGAATTTACCTGTAAAACAGGCGGCGAAAGAACAGACAAGTTTCTTGCATTGCAGGATACGGGAATAACCAGATCAGCAGCCGCCGCTCTTATTGAGCAGGGCTGCTGTCTTGTAAACGGGAAAATTGCCGCCAAGAATCAGAAACTCAAAACGGGAGATACAGTGACGCTTGATGTGCCGGAGGCTCAGCCTGCGGATGTTCTGCCCGAAAATATACCGCTCGATATAGTCTATGAGGACAGCGACCTGCTGGTAGTGAACAAACCCAAGGGAATGGTGGTGCATCCTGCGCCGGGTCACTACAGCGGAACGCTTGTAAATGCGCTTATGTACCACTGCGGCGACAGCCTGTCAGGGATAAACGGGGTAATTCGCCCGGGTATAGTACACAGGATAGACAGGGATACGAGCGGACTTCTTATCGTAGCAAAGAACGATACCGCACACAATATACTTGCCGAACAGATAAAGGTACACAGCTTTACAAGGGAATATATGGCGGTCGTTCAGGGCGTTATAAAAGAGGACGGGACGGTCGATGCGCCGATAGGCAGACACAAGACCGACCGCAAGAAGATGTGCGTTACGACCGAGAATTCAAGGGAGGCGGTAACCCACTATTTTGTCGAGCAGACTTACAGGAACAATACGCTTGTAAGGCTTCGTCTTGAAACGGGAAGGACGCATCAGATAAGGGTGCATATGGCATATATCGGTCATCCGGTGACGGGTGACGAGGTGTACGGAAACGGCAGTCCGAAGTGGCTTTGTGGACAGTGCCTGCACGCAAAAAAGATAGGATTTATCCACCCTGACGGGCGGTATATGGAATTTGACAGCGAGCTGCCCGACTACTTCAAAAAGCTGCTTGCAAACCTTGAAACGCAGAAGACAGAGATATAAACGGCTTGAACAAAGGAAAGAAACTATGGACTTCAAAAATGTAATAATAATGAGCGACCTTGACGGCACGCTCCTTGACGATAAGAAAGAGATTTCTCCGAGGGATATGGAATCTATAAACGAATTCTGCGACAAGGGCGGAATGTTCACGATAGCTACCGGCAGAGGCTATTCAATGGCACGGCCGGTTGCACAAAAGCTGAAGCTGAGGATACCTGCGGTCATCTTCAACGGGTCGGCGGTGTACGACTTTGACAAGGACGAATTCCTGTGGCAGAGCGAGGTTACGCAGAAAGCCGGAGATTACATAAAGCTGGTCATGGACAGGTTCCCCGATGTAGGCATAGAGGTGCTTCACAAGCACACGGTATATGTGCCGGCACTGAACGATGTTGAGAGGGCCCATATGGCGCTTGAGAACGTACACGGGGATGTATGCAGCCTTGACGATATACCGCATGAGGGCTGGCTTAAGGTGCTGTTCGCCTACCCTGAGGACAAGATGCCTGAGCTTGCGAGGTTCATAGATGAGCATTGTGCCGAGGGGACGAACAGGGTACTGTCTGCGCCGTTCTTCTACGAGCTTCTGCCCGAGGGCGTGAGCAAGGCTTATGGATATAAGCAGCTTCTGAGGGTGACGGGAAGCGAGGACAGGTTCACGGTGGCGGCAGGAGATTATCCGAATGACGCTGAAATGGTACGCAGTGCCGATCTGGGAGTTGCTGTAAGTAATGCGCACGACGAGGTAAAATCATCAGCTGATGTAATCATAGGATCCAACAACGAGGATCCGATGACGCAGATAATAGATATAATCAGGAAAATGTGAGAAATCACACCTTGAGCGACAAGTGATGAATTTCGATGAATTATAACGCTGATTTTATCTAAATATTATAATAAAAGTAATAAACTGTAAGCAAAAATGTTGAAGTCTGAATGTAATTATATGGAAATTCGAAGGAGTTTATGAGTAACGAACAGTCATATAAGCAGAGCAAGGTGTTAAGAGATTTTTGTATTTGCATATTTTACAGAAAAAGTCTGTCTTGATAATCATAGTGATTATTACGATGATTAGATACACGATATAATTAAAAAAGATATATGATAATATAAATTCGATATATAGAATAGCACTTTGATAAGCGATAGATTGTATAGAAAACAATATACTGCTTGTATCAAAGTATCAAAATCGGCAAAGGAAGAAATTAACAGTGTAAAAGCCAATCGTTCGGCAAAGGTAAGTTTTGACAAATGGTGCGGAAAGACTTGCGGCAAAATAAAGATTGCCATAAAAATTAAAGACTGCTATAATAAAGTGAACGGTAGTAAAAGCATCATTACAAACGGAAATGCGCAGAAATGGCTCAATATGGCGCTCAAATATTTATGGCTGCTTGGGGCTTTGCCGAATGATATGAAAGAGAATCGGCTTCACGCCCCGATTGACAGTTATATATTGCAGAAGCTGTGGAATTTAAAGGCGGATGGAGTAACCTGCTCAGCAGATACGTTTTATTACAAAGGAAATAGTTGGAGTAAAATAAGCGATTACGATGATTATTTCGATTTGCAGAAAGTTATAAGAGTTATGGCGAAGCAAGGCGGGAAAACCGTTATAGAGCAGGAAAACGAGGCGTGGATCGAGATGGCAATCAAGAGGAAAAGGAGCTTGGCTCATAAGCGTGAAACGAAAGGAGTAAAGTATGAAACGTGAACCCGATTACAAGCTGAAAAAGCGTCTTGAGCGCATGGAACACGAAAAGAAGATGAATCGGACATATAACAGAAACTGGATAATATGTATCGGTTCGCTTGCAATTATTATATTGGCGGTTTTTGTGTTCGGCGGGAAGTGAGGTCGAAAGACGGCAGTACGGCTGAGTCCGGCGAGTATACGGCTATAAAGGCGGATATGGATAGGTAAGTTCAAACATTTTGCTGCACCATCGTGGGAAGCTACGGTGGTGCTTTTTTCAAATATATAAACGGATAATCAGATAATTCGTAGTCAATACTTGACAGATATTGTTCACGGTGATATATTAAAATAAAATCAAAAAAACATTTATGGTGAATATTTGCGGAGAAAAATATGTGCAAGGCGATGAATTACAATTTATGTATAGGAGGGCTTTTGGAAAGCGCTCCTGTGAGCGATGCACAAAATCTCTGCGAAAAATCAATTACGGTAATGAAGGCATAGTTTGCGAGGGCAGACTGTGCCTTTTTATATTATCTGTTACAATGTATAGTAATCGGAATTTGTGTGCTTTTTTTGTCGTTATGAAAGTTGATTTTGCCCACAGGTTGAAAGAGGGAAAAATATAAGGTATTATCAAATAAGAAGATTGCGGTTATTTTACAACTGTATACAGTCGCTTAAGGAGGAAAATTATGATTAAAAGTGTAAAAAGACTGGGTGCGGCGGTACTGTCGGCGGTTATGATGCTGACAGCCGTTGCAACACCGCTCGGGGATAATCTTCCTGCGGTGAGGGAGAGTACGAGTTTGACGGCGAGTGCTGCTTCGAATCCTTTTGGAAAATGGCAGACAATAAATGGTGTTACAACAATAAGATGTACTTATTATGCTTGGCAGCAGGCATACGACAATACCGGAGTGGCACTTCCCATGCTTGGCAATGGCTGTCAGTGGTATGACAACGCTAAAAATGCAGGGTATTCAGTAGGAACAACAGCAAAGGCAAGATCGATTGCCGTGTGGGGGTCGTGTACCAACAATTCATATGGTCATGTAGCTTATGTAGTTAGTGTTAATGGCGGTAAAATGACTGTAAATGAGGGCGGAAGAAGCGATGCCACGAGCACAAACGGAATAGTAAACGGTTTTTCTTGCGGCTCGACAATAGGGTCAAAAAGATATTCAGGTTCACCACTTATTGGATTTATATATCTTGATTCAACACCCTCAACCGATAATGTAAAATTATTGAATACATCATCTCACTATACAGATGAGGTATACGACGACAATGCTATTGTTCACGGTGAGGTTAATAAGCCGACAAGTTATCCCGTAACAAGAATCGGCATACAGGTGCGTAAAGACGGAGATTCATTTTCAAACGGTTGGTCAAGATTTGATAACACGCAAAAAACATATACGAACAGTTCGTGGATGAGTCCGTGGTTTAATATCAAAACTGAATTGGGTGTAACGTTAGTTCATTGTACCAGATATTATTATAAATTTTATGCTGTAGTAAACGGTAAAGAGTATTGGAGTAGCGAAAATACTTTTGTAACCACCGGTTCTCATTCCTACGGTTCGTGGTATACAAAGACTTCGGCGACCTGCACGAGCGGAGGAACAGAAGAACGTAAATGCTCCTGCGGAGCGACAGAGAGCCGTTCGACATCGGCTTTAGGACACAATTACGGAAGTACATATTTTGAGGCGGTGCATCCTCATTATTACGGTCATAAGTGTTCAAGGTGCGGATATAGTGAAAAAACAGGCGGCAATTTAGATTATTATTATCTGTGTGCAACCTGTACTCATCTGACGAAGCCTGAGATTACGAAAATTACAGGCGATTTAGTTGATAATTCCGAGATTACGATTGAATGGACAGCAAGCGAAAGTGATAAGCTGGCTAACTATTGGCTTGATGTATTTGACCCTGACGGACAAAATGTAGTTGATGTAAGTACCGGGAAAATAAACAGTTATACGTTTATTCCTGTTAAAACCGGTACATATACCATTAAAACCCACGCCGCTCCTATCGGAAATAAGGATGGTAGCGGAAGCGTAGGCGCAGAAACAACAATTGAGATTGGCTGTAATCATAACTACATTACAGAGATTGTGAATCCGACATACGACAATGAGGGCTACACTCTTCATACCTGCACAAAGTGCGGCTACAGCTACAAGGATAATTATACGCCTGCGTTAAAGCTGACAGAATTAACCGGAGTGAAGGTTAAGACACATGGAACGAACTCGCTTACTCTTGCGTGGGATAAGAACGCAAGTGCAAACGGTTATGTCGTTGAGCAGTACAAGGGCGGCAAGTGGACACAGATAACAAAGACTGCAAGCAATGCAGTTGTATCGTACACGGTAAACGGACTGATGGCGGATACCACCTATACCTTCAGAATCAAGGGCTATGTGGTTTCCGGTACAACGGAATACAGTGGTGAGTATACAAGGCTTGCGGCTAAGACGAGAATAGCGAATGTTGCCTCGTTCAAGGGCAGTGCGGTTTCTGCAAGTGCGGTAAAGCTCGACTGGAGCAAGAATGACAAGGCTACGGGCTATGTTATCGAGCAGTACAAGGGCGGAAAATGGACGGCGCTTGCTACGACCAAAAATAACACTACGCTTACGTTTACTGTGAAGGGACTTGCAGAGGGTACTACTTATTCTTTCAGAATAAAATCATTCAGAAAGACGGGAAGTACGACTGAGTTCAGTGAGTATACGGCTATAAAGGCGGCTACTCTTCTTGACGGTGTGTCCGATTTCAAGGTCGCATCGGTAACAGGCTCGTGGATAACTCTTGAGTGGGCTAAAAATGACAAGGCTACAGGCTATTCTATAGAGCAGTATAAGGGTGGTAAGTGGACGGTAATTGCTACCACGAAGAATAATACCACGCTTAAGTTCACGGTTAAGGGACTTAAGAATGATACCACATATTCATTCAGAATAAGGGCATATAAGACAAGCGGCGGTGTTACAGCTTACAGCGATTATGTGAGAATCGCAGGCAAGACGAGGATACCGAATGTGGCTACGTTCAAGGGCAGTGCGGCTTCTGCAAGTGCGGTGAAGCTCGACTGGAGCAAGAATGACAAGGCTACAGGCTATGTTATCGAGCAGTATAAGGGTGGAAAGTGGACGGCAATTGCTACTACGAAGAATAATACCACGCTTACGTTTACTGTGAAGGGGCTTGCAAAGGGTACTACTTATTCTTTCAGAATAAAATCATTCAGAAAGACGGGAAGTACGACCGATTTCAGTGAGTATACGGCTATAAAGGCGGCTACGCTTCTTGACAGTGTGTCCGATTTCAAGGTCACATCGGTAACAGGCTCGTGGATAACTCTTGAGTGGGCTAAGAATGATAAGGCAACAGGCTACGCTATCGAGCAGTACAAGGGCGGTAAGTGGACGGTAATCGCTACCACGAAGAATAATACCACGCTTAAGTTTACTGTTAAGGGACTTAAGAATGATACTACCTATTCGTTCAGAATAAGGGCGTATAAGACTGCCGGTGCTTCAAATGTTTACAGCGATTATGTGAGAATCGCAGGCAAGACGAGGATACCGAATGTTGCAAAGTTCACAGGTTCTGCGGTTTCTGCAAGTGCGGTGAAGCTCGACTGGAGCAAGAATGACAAGGCTACAGGCTATGTTATCGAGCAGTATAAGGGTGGTAAGTGGACGGCGCTTGCTACTACAAAGAACAATACTACACTTACATTTACTGTCAAGGGGCTTGCAAAGGGCACTACTTATTCTTTCAGAATAAAATCGTTCAGAAAGACGGGAAGTACGACCGAGTTCAGCGAGTATGCAAGCGTTAAGGCGGCTACGGATAAGTAAACTTAAGTAAGCTGTTGGCAGTTCGGGTTTTGTCGGTTTGCACGATTTAATCTGAATTGCAGGTCTTATCGGAAAAATATTACAATCAGGGCATGGTCCACGAGGGTGGGCTGTGCCTTTTTTGTCGTTAGGAGTGCTGATTTTGCCCGGCTGTTGAATCGGGGAAAACGGAAGTGTTATTATTGACATATGGATTTTGTTTGTGGGCAAGCTGTGATGCCGGAAACGGCAGTTACGGCTTTCGCAAATGCAAATATAGAGAAAAGGAGAAAATCAATGAATGGCAAGAGAGTGAGAATGGCTGTAATGTCGGCGGTGCTTCTGTCGGCACTCGCTGTGAGCGGTTGTTCGTCGGAGGGAAGCGTTTCGTATAACGGATCGGGTGAGAAGGCGGACGATGTATCCGCATCGCTTTCGGCTCCGGTAACTTCCGATACAACAAACAGCAGTGAAAGCAAGGAAACGCAGGAGCAGACATCTTCTGAGAGCAAGCCTGCCGTTACAACCACAAATAAAGCGGAAACAACAGCCGTTACAACAAAGAAGGATAACGCTGTAAAATCGGAATGGAAAGAAACAAAGGCCGATGGCACAAAGTATGTTACTGTGGGCTGTTACAGCAGGGAAAAAGCCGTTCTCGGAGCAAAAACGGTAAAGCTGTATAACGTCAACGACAAGGTTACGGTGGTAGCTGTGACCGATACGGGATACGCAAAGCTGAAGGACGGTACTTTTATACATAACGATTTTCTGTCGGACAGCAAGGTAACGGTCACGGCCGCACCGACAAGCCAGTCGTCAAAGAAGCCGACAGAGCAGAAGCCGGCACAGTCGCAGACTTCGGAGTATTCCTGGGTGATAAAGCCGAGTTATGTGTATGATGATGTGGAGATACTGATGGATTGCCAAGTAAATCCCGACTCTATAAAAGGTGAGGATGAAATATCAATTCCGTATGGCTATACATATAAGATAGCAAAAGTAACTCCGACACCTGATGATCCGTACAGCAGCTATATGTATGAACCCGGCGGCAGAATTAATGGTATATTTGTTGTGACGACAAACGGGAAAAAATATGCAGTTGATTCTTCGGGCAAAAAAATTGTTAATCAAGGTTTTGATTATATAACAAACCCATATGGTCTGATTGCGTTCAGAAACGCAAACGATGATAAATGCTACAGTCTTGATGATAACGGAAAACTAATGGAAGTTCATGATATGTATGTGCATAACTGGGGCATTTTTCCTGAACTTGTGTATGATTTGAGTACCGGCGTTGTTTTTCGCTATGACTACGGCGGAATACGTGATAATGACTATGAGGTTAAAAATGCTACAGTCATATATTCTGCGTATATAAATGACCAAAAACATATAGAGGAAAAAGTTAAGGTTGGATTATATCGGGGAAACACATTTTTAGTTCCGTGCGAATATGACGGCTGTTTATCGGATTTCACAAAACATAACTGTGGTCTGGTAATTACACCTCCGGTTGATAACAGGCTGGTATTCTATAAAGGTAACAAAATATATATCTTTGATGATGACGGAAAATGTTATTCGAAAGGTGTTTACGACAAGCCCGACAGCAATCAGGGAATGTACTATCTGAACGGCTATCTTCCTGTATGCAAAGGCGGTAAATGGGGGCTTATTGACATCAACGGAAAAGAAGTGCTGAAGTGTCGGTTTGAAGATATTACTTCGGTTTATGACGGTAAGGCGTGGGCTAAGGAGAACGGCAAGTGGGGCGTGATAAAGCTTGCGTGAGATGAATAAATAAACGGCGGACGGCAATAAGAGCGTAAGCTGTGTATAAGAAAACGACCGAAGGCACTGTTGATGCTGTCCTTCGGTCGTTTTTTCGTTTTATGTACTGAGGCGGTTACGGTGTTGTTGCATCTGTGCATCGACACTGATGGCTGACGAGACAGTGACGCAAAGCCGACAAGCGTTCTTATAGGGATAGAGAATTAGCTCTATTTTTATAAAAACAAACTTTTTTCTACAAGCTGAAATGCCCCCGATAAATCAGGGGCATTGGGTGTAGCTGTCTGAGCTATCTGAACAGTATACGGCAATAATCACGTCTGCCGTTTATAATGCGGTATATGTAGACCGCATTACCGTCAACTTTATAGAATATCATATAACCACGGCAGACAAGATATCTGAAGTCTGTTTTTATATTGATCTTTGCATCAAGCAAAGAGCCGATTAAAGGCGTATCTTTTAACTGCTTGTAAGCTTTGACTATATCTTTTATGAGTCTGCCTGCGGCGCTTGGATTGTCGAGTTCTTCGGAAATATAACTGTGAATACTATGCAGGTCGTCTGCGGCAAGCGGAGAAAGCAGTAATTTCATATTATATCTCCGAAGGCTTTGTCGGCTTCAGCCTCCGACAGCCAACCTTTTGTTTCAGCTGATTTTTCGGCTTTGTTAAGCTCGGATAGCAATTTCAATGTGGCACGTTGCTTTTCATAATCGTCAATGTCCAGTATTACATAACGACCTCTGCCGTTTTTGGTGAGAAATACGGGTTCACCTTCGGAAATATCGTTCAGAACCGCATTGTAATTGCGTAAATCGGAAACAGGTTTGATATTCGGCATAAAATGCACCTCCTTATTTGCTGTAATTATTGTAGCATAATTTTAAGTGAAAATCAACAGCGTATAAAGAAAAAGCATAATTCAGAAAATTTTTCACTTTCCCTATTGACAACGGCGGATAAATGTAGTATAATCATCAGGTAAATTAAATTGTGAAACAAAAGCAGAGAAGCACTCTCACCCATTTACGCCGAAAGGTTGTTCAATGAGGTAATTACAGAAATTTCCGACGATTTACGGCGCTGTAAGGCGTTATAAATCTGTCTGTAATATTTGTACAGCGTGAGAGAATCTGCATTGCAGTTTATCACGCTTTTTGTTTTGCATAAAACGATTTGTTTTCAGAAAGGCGGTGCTTTACAATCAGCACAAAAGAACAACTCATCAACGAAGAGATAAATGAAAAAGAGGTCCGTGTGATCGGAGCTGACAATGAGCAGCTCGGCATTATGTCTTCGGCGCAGGCTCTTGATATGGCGATCGAGGCTGACTTAGACCTCGTGCTTATCGCTCCTTCAGCTACTCCTCCGGTATGTCGTATAATGAATTACGGCAAGTTCCGTTTTGAGCAGTCAAAGAAGGAAAAGGAATCTAAAAAGAACCAGAAACAAGCTGAGCTTAAAGAGATACAGATGTCGCTGAACATCGACACCAACGACTTTAACACGAAGGCTAATCAGGCTATAAAGTTCCTTAAAAACGGCGACAAGGTTCGTATCAAGGTTCGTTACAGACGAGCAAGAGAGCTTTCACACGCAAATCTTGGTGAGGAGCTTATGCAGAGAGTTCTTGAGGCTGTTTCGGAGTACGGCGCTTGTGAGAAGCCTGCAAAGCTGGAGGGCAAGAACTATATGGCAGTTGTAGCTCCCAAGGCTGCGGCAGGCGGTAAGAAAGCAAAGAAGGACGCCGATAAAACGGCGGAAACTAAATAAGGAGGATTCCACTCATGGCAAAGAAGATCAAGATCAAAACCCACAGCGGTGCTAAAAAGCGTTTTAACCTCTCCAAGAACGGTAAGGTCAAGTACCAGAAGACGAACCGTCGTCACAGACTGACACAGAAGGCTACAAAGAGAAAGCGTATCAACCGTGCTGCAGGATACTGCGACAAGACGAACGTTGCAGAAGTTAAGAAGCTCATACCTTACAAATAAAAACTAACTGCGACCGTTTCGGCGCAATATTCACTATAGGAGGAATTTAACGATGGCTCGTATTAAAGGTGCATTAGCAACTCGTAAGAGAAGAAATAAAACATTAAAGCTGGCAAAGGGCTACTGGGGCGGCAAGAGCAGACTTTTCAAGACTGCCAAGGAAGCTGTCTGGAAGTCAGGTCAGTACGCTTACATCAGCAGACGTTTAAAGAAGAGAGATTTCAGAAAGCTCTGGATCGCAAGAATCAATGCCGCTTGCAAGATGAACGGTACAAACTATTCTACATTCATCAACGGCTTAAAGAAGGCTAATATCGGTCTTAACAGAAAGATGCTGTCAGAAATCGCTATCAACGATCCTGCAGGTTTTACTGCACTTGTTGAGAAGGCTAAGGCTGCTCTTTAAGAGAAAACAACACGCCCATAATAAATGGGCGTGTGATTTTTTATATAATGGGGAAGGAATGCGGCTGTGCTTAGGCACATAATAACCGTTATCAGTACATATCCTTTGTGTGGTGCTTGTAATAGAAAATATAACTGCCTATTGCGCCTGCGACCACGAAAATGAATGTTACTATAAGGCGGTTCATAAGGTTGCCTGCAATCTCGGTGTACTTCATTGAGTAGTTCGCAAGATCGGCAAGAATGCCGTTTATGTTTACCGTGTTTCCTGCCTCCTGTTCCTTTAAGAATATCTGGAACAGGTATGCGAAGCCGTTTGACAGCGCCCAGCCCGCAAAGGTGAGAATTGCTGTCATAATGCAGTCGACCGTCTTTAGCTTCTTTGAGAAAACGGTGTAGAGCGAAATAACTGCGGCGGACATGATTATACCGCCCAGCCAGCCGACAAGATCGGACATCATAATAAACACAACGAATATGGCGCAACCGATCAGAAGTCCGAGCAGACCGCCTAAGATACCTTTGACAGTACCCCTTATATTATACGGAGGGCGGACAGTTCCGTCTGAGCGTATATGCTTTGTGAGAATTGTGTAATCTTCAAGCTCAAGCACTTTTGCCACCTGTATGGGAGTGGTTTTACGCATTTCGCTTTTTAAATAGGCTGTGAGTTTTTCCAAAAATTCAATGAGCAACGGCAGATTTTCCTGCATAAGATTATATCCCTTGCAGTAAATGTTTACGCAGCCGTCGACATTTTCGATGCCGAGCATAGTTTTCTTGGGAAAGCGTTCAGCCATAATGTATATTCTGCCGAACTGGCGCTCGGTGATGACTGCACCGCATACTATATCAAATCTGTGCTTTTTATCGTTGTCAAAAACGACAACGGGAACACCGTTCTTTACACCGCTGAGCGTGGCGGTTTCGGGATCGTATTTAAGTCCTGTTTCCTTTTCAATAAGGCTTAGCTCGGAAAATATCATGAAAAAAATCCTTTCTTGTCCGTTACGGATAATGAAATTTTAGCATAAGGACACGCAAAAGTCAAGAAACTGAGTGTTAAGGAGAAATATGGAAATTACATCTAAACAGAACACATATATAAAGGAATACCGCAAGCTGACGGAGCAGAGGAAGTACCGCAGACAGACGGGGTATTTCGTGTGCGAGGGGGCGAAGCTGGCGGTTGAAGCGGTCAAAAGCGGATGTGCGTTAGGCGAAAACGCATATTATACTGCCGCCGCCGCCGAGAAATATCCCGAATGTATAAGTCTGCTGAGGGAAAGCTGTAAGATGGTACAAATAAGCGAGGAGGTGGCGGACAGCATTTCCGACACAAAATCGCCGCAGGGAATATTTATTACGGTAAGACATCTTGACAAAATTCTGAATTTAAGTACAATAGATAGTAGCAGGCAGTTTATAATATTGGAAAATTTACAAGATATGGGTAATATTGGTACGATAATACGTTCCTGTGACGCATTTTCGATTGACGGGGTGATACTTGCAGGAGATTGTGCGGATGTGTTTGCTCCCAAAACGGTAAGAAGTGCGATGGGCTCGCTGTTCAGACTGCCGATATACTGCTGTGATACCGAAGAAGCGATAACGCTTTTGCAAAAGGGCGGATTTACCGTGTATTCGGCGGAGCTTTCGGACAGGTCGGTAAGGCTGGGAGAGGAAAAGCTGCCTCAAAAGACCGCTGTTGTTATCGGCAACGAGGGCAACGGGGTCAGCGATACCGTGAAAAAGCTGTGCGACAAGTCGCTGTTTATACCGATAAGCAGTGCGGAGAGCCTTAACGCATCGGTTGCGGCATCGGTTATTGCGTGGGAAATGTCGAAGGTCAGGCAGTAAGCTTGACGTTAAATACGGTTAATAATTGCGGTTTATAATTCAGCGGTGAGATTGCAAGCTGTAATTTAATTGTTGAGAATTGCTTGTATAACGCAGAAGCGACAATAAGGTTTGCAGCAACGATCCCTCAGTCTTGCGACAGTCAAACGGGAATGATTTTAACGTTGAAATAATCGCTGAACATAGAGGTATGGATAACGGCTTTGCTTGTCGCAATCCAGCTCCCTTTGGCAAGGGAGCCGAGAAAGATAGTGCAACGGAAGATGATAGCACACCTTCATTATATAAGCAAAAAGCTAAGATAAAACGTTAAAAGGGTGCGGCGAGAGCCGCCCGCC
>ENA-OOXM01000772-OOXM01000772.1-human-gut-metagenome-genome-assembly--contig:-NODE-772-length-27406-cov-2.713539_pt1 | contig 27406 bp, 18 predicted proteins | sample MGYA00241589_ERZ501347 | MGnify/ENA primary metagenome ERZ501347 (study PRJEB25962, sample SAMEA2042832) | human gut metagenome | biome: human gut; feature: human-associated habitat; material: faeces...
AGTCCGTTGCCTTACCGTTTGGCGATAGCCCTTTATTTGTTTTCGCTCGCTCATCGCTCGCGACGAATGTTATTATATTACAGGCATTCAAAAAAAGCAACCCCTTTTTTTAATTTTTTTTAAATTTCTTCAAATTTTTTTTCTTCTTATATTATGTAAAATTTTAATGCCGTTCTACGGGAATAATGGTATAATGAAAACTACTATTTACAGTAATAAGCATAATAAGTTCACCTTAGCAAATAAAAAAGGAGAAATCAGATGAGAGCAACTAATCTGACCCTGCTCACCGATTTATATGAATTAACCATGATGCAGGGCTATTTTAAGAACCCAACCAATCAGACTGTAATTTTTGATATGTTTTATCGTGTCAATCCATGCGGTGGCAGCTTTGCGATCACAGCAGGTCTGGAACAGATGATCGAATATATTGAAAATCTTCATTTTACAGACGATGATATCGAATATCTCAGAAGCCTTCATATCTTTGAAGACGATTTTCTGGAATATTTGAGATCTTTCAAATTTACCGGAGATATTTATGCAATTCCGGAAGGAACTGTCGTATTTCCTCGAGAACCACTCGTCAAAGTAATCGCTCCGATCATGGAGGCACAGCTTGTAGAAACCGCAATCCTAAATATCATCAATCATCAGAGTCTGATCGCTACCAAAGCAGCCAGAGTCTGCTATGCAGCCCGTGGGGACGGAATCATGGAATTCGGTCTGCGTCGTGCACAGGGGCCGGATGCCGGTATCTATGGTGCTCGTGCAGCTGTCATCGGTGGATGCGCAGGAACTTCCAACGTACTGACCGGACAGATGTTTAACGTACCGGTTCTGGGAACACATGCCCACAGCTGGATTATGAGCTTCCCAGACGAACTTACTGCTTTCCGTACCTACGCGAAAATGTATCCCGATGCTTGCATCCTTTTGGTAGATACTTACGACACCTTAAAGTCTGGTGTTCCACATGCCATTCAGGTATTTAAAGAGATGCGTGATGCCGGAATCACTTCTAAGCTTATGGGAATCCGTTTAGACAGCGGTGACATTGCCTACCTGTCTAAAAAGGCCCGCAAGATGTTAGATGAGGCAGGATTTACAAATGCGATTATTTCCGCTTCCAGCGACCTTGATGAATACCTGATCAACAGTTTAAAAACACAGGGCTGTACCGTAACTTCCTGGGGTGTTGGTACAAATCTTATCACATCTTCTGATAACCCGGCATTCGGTGGGGTATACAAACTTGCAGCCATCAAAAAACCTGGCGATAAAGAATTCACCGCTAAAATTAAGATTTCCGAGAACCCGGAAAAGATTACAAACCCAGGTAACAAAACAGTTTATCGTATTTATGATAAAGAAAGCAGCAAGATTAAGGCTGACTTAATCTGCCTCGTTGGGGAAACATTTGACCCTTCAGAAGATTTAAAGATTTTTGATCCGATCTCTACCTGGAAAAAGTCCATTCTTCCAGCCGGCAGCTATCAGATCCGCGAAATGCTCGTTCCAATATTCTTAAACGGACAGTGCGTATACTCCTCTCCTGCTGTTATGGACATCAAAGCATACTGCCAACAGGAACTGAATACACTGTGGGATGAGAACAGAAGACTGATAAATCCTCAGACCGTATATGTGGACCTTTCACAGAAACTGTTCGATCTGAAACACAAGTTATTAGGAGACGAAAAATAAATACTAATTTGTAAATTTAGAAGAGCCAGAAAAAAGAATTGTTATCTGTTTGATTTTGTTCCGTTGCGCTAAGCATTCCATTCTGCCCAGAAAAACAGGAACTCGGGAAAAACGAGTCCCAAGTTCCTATGGTCAGAATTCCATAGCGCAAAGTCACAAAATGCAATACGAATAACAATTCTTTTTTTCTTTACCATAGTTTCCTTACAATTCAGCATAAAATTCTATTTCGGTGGCTGGATAGTTTTGGGAGTAAATAAAAAATAGCCGTCCTGCTCCCTGGAAAGAATAGAACGGCTATTTAACAAATAGTTTTAATTCGCCAGGACGGGTAAGTTGCGTTTACCTTCCAGCTTTCCTGTTAAGTATATTATGTTCTATGCTGCCGTCATTGTCAAATAGAACATAAATCTAAGTTTGTCTTTACGCAATCATAGGTAAAATACCTGTTTGACAATAGGAAAGGAATAGAATATACTATACTTAACAAGACAGCCGGAAGGTGTTGCGCCACCTGCTCAGGCAAATAAGTGTTAAACTAAAAGATAGCCGTCGACTTTCGCAGGGTCAGGACGGCTATTTTTTATGTATATTAATAGCTAGTGTGATTACAGCACATAACATTATCGTATAGGTGAATAAGTCCGTATATGTAACCATATGTATCACCCCTTCCGCAAGACTCGGAACAGGTGAAGCCGTCCCCCGGCTGTCCAATTAAGTATATTATATATCAAAATCATCCAGCCGCTGAAACAAAATTATATGCGGAATTGTAAGAAAACTATGGTAAAGAAAAAAGAATGGTTATAAGTATTGCATTTTGTGACTTTACGCTATGGAATTCTGACTGTAGGAACTTGGGACTCGTTTTTCTCAAGTTCCTGTTTTTCTGGGCAGAATGGAATGTTTAGCGCAACGGAACAAAATCAAACTTATAAAAATTCTTTTTTTCTTTAGAAGATTAACTACAATTCAGTTTAATATCTTCCTTTTCAGCGGTGTCTGTTTCTAGAACATTTTTCAAACACGCTCTAGCAAACTCCTATTTCTCTTCCTTAATAGTATGGAACTGCTTATATTCCTCTAATCTCTTTGTAATTCTGTCATGAGGATTCAGAATTGCACTGATAGAAGCCTCATGGTTGATAGAATCAATTAAGAGAGCAATGTACTTGGCAACATCACAGCTTACATACCATGGACGCTCAAAGAGGTCTGGGCGCTGGTAAGTACAGTTCGTAGTGATTACCTTATAAATAAGCCCTTCTTCGTAAGCTTTATCGAAAGATTCCAGTCCGTTAGTGAACATACCAAAAGTAGAGATGCAGAATACACGACGTGCCTTTCTTCTCTTTAACTCTCTTGCAACGTCTAACATACTTTCACCGGAAGAAATCATATCATCGATGATCATTACGTCCTTACCTTCAACAGAAGAACCTAAGAACTCGTGAGCAACGATTGGGTTGCGTCCGTCAACGACAACAGAATAATCTCTTCTTTTATAGAACATTCCGATATCTACACCAAGAACGCTGGAGAAGTACATTGTACGGTTCATAGCACCTTCATCCGGGCTGATTACCATTAAATGTTCGTTATCAATCTCAAGATCGCTTGTAGAGCGAAGTAAAGCTTTGATGAACTGGTAAGTAGGCATGATATTGTCAAAACCTTTCAGTGGGATCGCGTTCTGTACACGAGGGTCATGTGCATCAAATGTAAGAACGTTATCAACACCGATTGCTGTAAGTTCCTGCAATGCGTAAGCACAGTCTAAAGACTCTCTGGAGCTTCTCTTATGCTGACGGCTCTCATAAAGGAACGGCATGATAACAGTAATGCTCTTTGGCTTACCTGAAGCAGCGCCGATGATACGCTTAACATCTGCGTAAATATCATCAGGAGACATATGGTTTTCATGGCCACATACTTTATATTTTAAACTATAATTAAGAACATCTGCAAGGATATAAAGATCTACGCCACGAACAGAATCGGAGATGAGTGCCTTTGCTTCACCGGTTCCGAAACGGGAACAGGTTGCATCGATAATATAAGTATCCTGCTCGTAATCTTTAAATACAACATTCTCTTTGTGTTCATGTTCACGCTCTTTACGCCAGTTCACAATATACTGGTCGATTCTCTTTCCAAGCTCTGCACAGCTAGGGTGAACAATAATTCCAAGCTTACCTACAGGAACGGTTGCAAATTTGCTATCATCTGGTCTCATGTGTTTTACTCCTTTAATCATATAATTATTATTATGTGAGATAAATCATATTACAATTCCTTTATAACATCCATTCTCTTATTCGTCAAGGGAGGAGAAAGCCTTTTTAATGCGAATGTCTTCTCCGTAAATATGTAAAAGGGTGTAGGACTGTATGATTCTTGAAAAAACTCTTTCTGTGTAAGAACGGTTAATCTGTTCTAAAGAAAGATTTGTACTTATAATAGTAGATTTTTTATTGAGAATTCTTTCATTAATACATAAAAAAAGCTGAGAATTAATGAAAGAATTATTAAGTTCTGTGCCGAGATCATCAATGATGAGAAGGTCACAATGCAGGAAAGCAGGCAATGTCTGTGCATTATTTGCTCCCCGGCGAAATGTATAGTCAGCCAGCTGGTCAAAAAACTGATAGGCAGTCAGGTAAATAACACCTTTTCCACGATTCAGAAGTTCTCCCGCGATACAATTTGAAAGAAATGTCTTGCCAACACCTGCATTTCCATAAATCAAGAGATTCTGCCCCGATTTTGAGTCAAAACTTTCAATAAAAGAATGGCTTGCCGATAAGACATTTTCTATATTCTCACGAGGGGAAAGCTTCTCTCTGCCGCTTCTTTGTGTAGAATAATACTCTCTGCGAAAAGCAGAAAAACTTTCTGTACCAGCCACATCCTCTATATTAGACTGGCTGTAAAGAATATGGCGAATCTTCTGTTGAAAACAGCGGCATTTTTTATCGCCTATATAGCCAGTGTCTTTACATTCCGGACAATCGTAAATCGGGTCAAGATAATCTGCCGGGTAATCATGGATCGCCAGCAGGTTGACTTTTTCCATAGAAAGATCATAAATCGTGTCCTGCAAAGACTTCTTTGCCTCAGCATTAGATACCTGCTTAAGAAGGAGTGCCTTTGCCTTTTCCACAGAAATATGAGCAATCTGTTCGTCAATCTGACGAATTTCAGGAATCAGAGCATAAACACGCTCTTTGCGTTCCTGTTCCGCCATATAATTGCGGCGGCGTACTGTATCATATTCATTCATAATATCCTGGTATTGTCTTGTGGAAATGCCCATAGCTTACCTCCTGGTCTTATCAAGAAGACGAGATTCCAAATCATTAAAGTCATACGTTCTCTGTTCAAAGTTGTGGAACTGGTTCGCAGCAGTATTTTTTCTGGCAGCTGCCCCAGTACTTCCTTTACGAGGCTGTACCTGTGTATATCCGGCAGCAGAACCTGAAGAAGACGAAGCAGTAGAACGATGCTTATCATCTAAATGCTTAATATCTGAAGTATTCCGGACACCGAGCCGTTTCCAATCTTCAAGAATTTTGTTTGCATACGGAAAACTTGCCTGATGCGTTGCCAGAAGTGTCCGGCTGCACGCCTCGATAATAATATCCGTACCAAGTCCAAGAGAATTCCACTTCTTTATGTAGTCAAGCTCGGCAGACCCCGGATCACGATTCGAAATGCCAAATGCCTTCATAATAGGAAAAACATTCTGTGAATACAGCGTACTTTGTTCCTTTGCCTCCTGAACACTTGTGATGCCCTGCTGATACCAGTTAATCGCAACACTCTCGATATAACGGACACTCTTCTTTCCACGAGTAACACAGTACTCAATTAAATATTCCAGCAAATCAGAAGAGAAATGCAGCTGGTCATTAATATAGCAAAAACTATTCAGTTCCGTCGTAGAAAATGGCCGTCCAATATAAGTCTCCGCCATATAAATCGTCCGTTCTAAATCCTTATTCGTCATTGAAGCCTGTACTTCCGTAGGACTTAATGTATTCTTATCTGGTACAGGAGTGATTGTTGGTGAAAGAGAAGTCCCAGTTTGTCCTGTAGATTCAGAGGGCATAGTATTTCCAGCAGAACCAGAAGTTCCGGCAGTCATAGTATTTCCGTCAGTGCCAGTAACTCCAGTAGCCATAACTTTTTCAGAAGTTCCAACAGCTTGAGTAGTTCCTGCATTCCCAGAGATTCCATTTGTCACAGATTCAGAGCCAGTCACCGTAGCAGCCGTCTCAGAAGCAGCTCCTGTCTGTAAAATACCAGCTTTCTCCCAATAAGAAAGTGCTCTCAAAACGTCTTTTCGTGTCAGTTCTAAATGATCTGCAATACGTTCCACATCAACAGGCAATCCCATACCCTGCAGACGAAGAATCAGAAGATAAATCTTAACATATTCTCCATCCGCCTTTATCATATATTCATCAATAAATTTGTTTGGCAGAACAGTAACTTCATTCTGTACGTTGTAAAGTAAAGTAATCTTATCGCTCATTATACCCCTTATTTCTATCATCTGTAGTTTATCGGTTATCATCATGCGTTTTAATAAATTGTAAATGTAAATTCTATAGAATAAATAGTTATCCAAATATCAAATGCCAGAAAACAGCATCGGTATATTCTGAATAATTCATAATATAGAATAGCACACCCTCAAAAAAAAATACAGTTTCGAATCTGGGGAGAATGTGGATAGAATTGGGGATAACTCCTGTATAAAACCTTGATGGATAATGTGGATACTTTTGTGGATAATGTGGATAACTTTGTGGATAGGTGGGTAAAATTCGATATTTTGGGGAGAAAACTGGTCAAAAAGGGTGATAAGTTCCAAGATATAGGTGTGAACGAATAAAAATACAATGTGGACAAAATGTAAACAACATGGGGAAAGACTCAGAATACCCCCAAAAAATTTTTTAAAATTGTGGATAATGTGGATAACTTTCTGGGTTACTGCAGAGACAGATATGCTCTCTTTGGCTGATGAAGCAAAATCAGAAGTTGGTATCCACAATTTTTGTTCGCCCTGCGGGATGCTTATAGGAGTGTTATAAAATTGTAAAAAAAGAACCGTCTATTCAACGGTTCAAAGAGAGGAAAGTATGAAAAAATCTATCAAAAAGATAATTCGTTGTTTTTTTGATGGCTTTATCATACTGAAAATTTGTGAACAGTTTCTTTTATTTAATGAGGGCATCTTTTGTCTGTGGCAACCCAGAACTTATTTTTCAGCCAGAAGTTCTTCTCCGATCTCTACAACATTTCCTGCACCCATCGTAATCAGGAGGTCATGTCCTTTTACGTGAGCCTTTACGAAATCTTTGATTTCTTCGAAGCTTGGGAAATAATGTACATCCTGTCCATCTTCCTGTAAAAGTTTCATTACATCTTTAGAAGAAACTTCTCCGGTATCTACCTCACGGGCAGCGTAAATATCAGCCAGAACAATGTGGTCTGCCTGTTCTAATGCTTTCGCAAACTCAGGGAGAAACGCCTTTGTACGGGTGTATGTATGAGGCTGGAAGATAACCCAGAGTTCATCATGCGGATAATCCTTTGCAGCAGATAAAGTAGCGCGGATTTCTGTTGGATGATGAGCGTAGTCATCAATGACAGTTACATCACCGAGAGAACCCTTGTACTCAAAACGACGGTGTGTTCCACCAAAAGATAAAAGTCCTTTACGGATTGCATCTAAAGGAAGTCCAATTGCTTCTGTACAAGCAATAGCTGCCAGAGAATTCATAACATTGTGGCAGCCTTTTACATTTAATGCGATACGCCCCTTTGGCTCGCCATGTGCAACAAGGTTATAGGAAGCATTTCCTTCTTTATCAAATGCAATATCCGTTGCAGTGTAATCATTTTCCGGATTCAGGCCGAAAGTAACGTGCTTCTGAGCAAGACCATTCAAAATAAAGTCAGTATGCTCCATATCGCCATTAATAATGATAAGACCATCATCAGCAGTCTGAGAAGCAAACTTGTGGAAAGAATTCTTAATATCCTCAATATCCTTAAAGAAATCCATATGGTCTTCTTCTACATTTAAGATAATAGAATATAAAGGATAGAATTCTAAGAAACTGTTCGTATATTCACATGCTTCTGTAAGGAAGAGGTCAGAATGGCCGACACGAATATTTCCGCCGATACGGTCTAACATACCTCCGACACTGACCGTAGGATCGGTATCTGCCTGAAGAAGAATGTGAGTAAGCATAGAAGTTGTTGTTGTCTTTCCATGTGTTCCGGCAACGGCGATAGACTTCGCAAAGTTTGCCATGATCTGTCCGAGAAGAGCTGCGCGGGTCATCATAGGGACTCCTTTATTCTTTGCAGCAGCAAATTCTTCGTTAGATTCGTGAATGGCAGCAGTATAAACAACAAGATCGATATCATCGGTAATATTCTCTGCTTTCTGTCCAATAACAACCTTTGCACCTGTTTCTTCAAGATGCTTTGTCATGTCGGAAGACTGCATATCAGAACCGGTCACTGTGAAATGTCTGTTTAATAAAATTTCGGCAAGACCGCTCATGCTGATGCCGCCAATACCGATAAAATGAACATGAATCGGCTTTTGAAAATCAATTGTATACATATTTCCCTCCAGTGCCACAAGATGTGTCTCAGAAAATCCGTCATATGGGACTTAGTGAGTACATATAAATAAATATGGCGAAAAAAATCAGTTTAATTATTAAAAAGTCGTTTATAGTATAGCGCACAGATAAACGAGATTCAAGAAAGAATTGCGATACTTAAGGTCTCTTCTGTACACATCTTATAGTAAGGGTGCCAGGGTACCTTGAAAAATTCCTAAAACAGCCAGTAATAGGGCACTTTTCATTATAATGTCCTATTATTTTCGTGGGATTTCTACATTTAAATGTAAAAGATAACCATATGGACGATACAAAATATATAAAAAAATAAAAAATATATTTTGTTTTTTGTGCTAAACTGCTTTCCATTTGGGAATTTCAGTGCTATAATAAGTATTATGTGACAAAGGGGTGATTATTATGATAAAAAAAGAAATGATAGCAATGCTCTTAGCTGGTGGACAAGGAAGCCGTCTTGGCGTACTAACCTCAAAATTAGCGAAACCGGCAGTAGCATTCGGCGGAAAGTACAAAATCATTGATTTTCCGTTAAGTAACTGTATTAACTCTGGAATCGACACAGTAGGTGTTCTTACCCAGTATCAGCCATTAAGACTGAACCAGCACATCGGTATCGGTATTCCTTGGGATTTGGATCGTAATATAGGTGGTGTTTCTATTCTGCCTCCATACGAGAAGAGCCAGAATACTGACTGGTACACGGGAACAGCGAACGCGATTTATCAGAACATGGAATTCATGGAGTATTATCATCCAGATTATGTAATTATTCTTGGTGGTGACCATATTTATAAGATGGACTATGAACTGATGCTTGAGTTCCATAAGAAGAACAACGCCCAGATCACACTGGCTACATATGAAGTACCATGGGAAGATGCCAGCCGTTTTGGTCTGGTAATTACAGATGAGAATAATCAGATTCTCGAATTCGAAGAGAAACCAGCGAACCCAAGAAGTAATAAAGCATCCATGGGTATTTACATCTTTAACTGGGAAGTATTAAAGGAAGCTCTGGAAACTTTATCCGAACAGCCTGGCTGTGACTTCGGTATGCATGTAATTCCTTACTGCCACCAGCGCGGTGATAAGATTATGGCTTACAATTACCAGGGTTACTGGAAGGACGTAGGAACACTTTCCGCATATTGGGAAGCGAACATGGAATTAATCGATATTATCCCAGAATTTAACCTTTACGAAGAGTTCTGGAGAATATATACAAAGACAGACGTTATTCCACCACAGTATTTCTCAGCAGACTCTAAGGTAAATGCCTGCATCGTCGGAGACGGAACAGAAGTTTACGGTGAGATTTCCAACTCTGTAATCGGAGCTGGTGTTGTCATTGAGGAAGGTGCTGTAGTTACGAACTCTATTATTATGAATAATACCGTGATTAAGAAGGGTGCTAAGATTGAGAAGTCTATCATTGCAGAGAGCGTAGAAGTCGGAGAGAACGCAGAGCTTGGTGTATTTGAAGAAGCAGAGAACAAGTATAAACCTAAGGTTTATAGTGGCGGCTTAGTTACTATAGGTGAAGGTTCTGTTATCCCGGCCAACGTTAAGATCGGTAAGAATGTCGCAATCGTAGGAAAGACAACAGCAGAAGATTATCCAGACGGAATTCTGGCAAGCGGCGAATCCATTATCAGATAGTAGAGGGCAGGTGACATAAATGAAGTCTATAGGTATTATTTTAGCAGGTGGTAATAATAACAGAATTGGAAGATTATCCGATAAACGTGCGATTGCAGCCCTGCCAGTAGCAGGAAGCTATCGTGCAATTGATTTTACATTAAGTAATATGAGTAATTCCCGCGTATCTAAAGTAGCGGTATTACCTCAGTTTAATGCTCGTTCTTTAAATGAACATTTAAGCTCAAGTAAATGGTGGGATTTCGGAAGAAAGCAGGGAGGACTCTATGTCTTCACTCCTACTGTTACAAAGAACAATAACTCATGGTATCAGGGAACAGCAGATGCTCTTTATCAGAACATTGATTTCCTTAAGAAGAGCCATGAACCTTATGTAATCATTGCAACTGGTGATGGTGTATACAAGATGGATTACGGCAAGGTTCTTGAAGCTCATATCGCTAAGAATGCAGATATCACGGTAGTTTACACAACATTAAAAGATACAGATGACGATTTAACACGTTTTGGTGTTCTTAAGTTAGATGAGAACGAAAGAATCGTAGAATTTGAAGAGAAGCCACTCGTTGCTTCCTCTAATAACGTATCTATCGGTGTTTATGTAATCAGAAGACGCCATTTAATTGAGATTCTTGAGCGTTGTGCAAGAGAAGACAGACACGACTTTGTACAGGATGTACTCGTTCGTTACAGAAATGTTCGTAAGATTTACGGTTATAAACTCGATACATACTGGAGAAATATTGCAACAGTAGATTCCTATTTTAAGACAAACATGGACTTCCTTAAGAAAGACGTAAGAGATTACTTCTTTAAACAGTATCCAGACGTATACTCTAAAGTAGATGACCTTCCGCCAGCAAAATACAATACAGGAGCAGAAGTAAAGAACAGTATTATTTCCTCTGGATGTATTGTTAACGGTAAGGTTGAAAACTCTATTATCTTTAAAGATGTATACATTGGAAACAACTGTACTATCAAGAACTCCATCATTTTGAATGATGTATATATTGGAGATGACTCCTATATTGAGAACTGTATCGTAGAGAGCAGAGATACTCTCCGTCCAGGAACGAACTACGTCGGAACCGATGATGAGGTTAAGATAGTAATTGAGAAGAATGTACGGTACATTCTGTAATTAGTAACAACATTATTGGGAGGACAGGTCATGCAGATTACCGATATAAGAATCAGAAAAATAGCAAAAGAAGGAAAGATGAAAGCGGTCGTATCCGTAACTTTTGATAATGCATTTGTTGTGCACGATATCAAAGTAATTGACGGAGAAAAAGGTTTATTTATCGCAATGCCAAGCCGCAAAGCATCCGATGGCGAGTATCGTGATATCGCACATCCGATTAACTCTGATACTCGTGACATCATCCAGAAAAGTATTCTTCAGGAATACGAAGCAATCATGGCCTCGGGGGAAGAGGAAACAGTCGGAGAAGCAGAGGTAGCATTATAAATATAACTGTAGCAAAACTTAGAAGATAAAGGGGCTGACGTAAAACAGCTCTTAACCTTATAGCAGGAATTTCTGTATAATATATGGAATTCCTGCTATATTTTTATGAAGATTTTTGAAGATTGCAAGAGTCATTTTGCTATTCGAAAATTTTTCTTTTTAGAAAATGCATAATCTATGATATACTAAAAAACATATGTTGTTTATGCTGTTATGGAAAAATATCAAGTAGAACTTCGAGAATTGATTTTTAACAATATCTTACAGAACGGCACAAAAAGATTCCGAGAGTACATTAGATGTACAGTGGAGGTTAGATACATTGAATACAAATAAAATATTCGCAGGGTGCTTTAATTTCTTTCGCAAATGGAAAGTGAAAAAGAATCAGATTACCCTGATAGAGAAATTAAATACCGGGGGTACAGGAAGCCTGTTTGAGATAAAAAACGAATGTGAAAAAAGAGGGTTACCTTTTCATTTTAATATCATTACGCATGCAGATTATGAAGTGAGTCCACGTAATCTGGGAGGCTTGCTAAAGCTTTTTACTATAAAGGCTTTTCGAATGGCGACTTCATCCCATATTTTTTTGAATGACAATTTTTTGCCGCTTGGATATATGAAGCTGTCGGATGAGACAAAGGTAGTTCAGCTTTGGCATGGGATGGGATCTTTTAAGAAGTTTGGCGGTTCATCGGAGACGAACCCGGAAGTTTTAAAGGAGCTTAAAGCGGCAACGAAAAATACAGACCACATACTGGCAAGTTCAGAAAATATCAGGGACAACTATGCAGAGGCTTTTATAGCACCGAAAGAAAAGGTGATCTGTATCGGATGTCCACAGGTGGACTATTTTTTCAGAGAGCATGATATTGCTGCGTGGAAGGAAGAGCTTAGTGAACGATATCCGGAAATGAAAGGAAAGAAGCTTGTTCTTTATGCGCCGACTTTTCGTGGGGAGGAAGAACATGATAAAAAGCTTTTAGAAGCGTTTGATTTTGATGCATTTCAGAAAGAACTTGGGAAAGACTATTTCTTAATGGTACGTCTTCATCCGCAGATTCAGTCTGCAAAAGTGCCAGATACCGTAGCAAATATGACTGATTATCCGAATGTCCGCAAACTTCTTTGCATGACGGACATTTTAATTGCGGATTATTCTTCGATTGCAGTAGAATATTCTCTTTTAAACCGTCAGATCATCCTTTATGCATTTGACAAAGAATGGTATTTAAGTAAAGACCGAGGTTTTTATTTTGATTATGAAAAGACGGCACCCGGTCCGATCGTAGAAAATATGCAGGATTTGATTGACTGTATTAAAAATAAACAGTGGGATATTGCGAAAGTAGAGAAATTTGCACATCTTCACAACGATTATTTTGATGACAAATCTGCGGAGAGAGTGGTAGACTATTATTTCGGCAATGGCAAAAAGCTGCCGAATTCTGCGTCGGAACCGGAACCATTCTATGAAGAGTGGAATCAATACCGCCCAAAACACCGCAGAAAGAGAAATCCTGACAGCATCAGCCAGAATATTTTTGATAATGCTTCCGGCAAAAGCCAGAACGGAAAACTCCCCGAAAAATGGGCAACACAGGATGCCGAAGAAGCCGTAAACTCCTGGGAGTCTGAGCGCAAAAAGCAAAGAAAAAGACAGCAGCAAAAGGCGAGAATGCAGGAAAAGTTAAAACAGCAGACAGCAAACGTAACTAAGCAAAAGAATAAGAAAAATAACAATTTTATATCGGGTATAGATAAGTTAACATCAAAAAAAGAAAAAGATATAAATGAACAAAAACAATTAAAGTTACAAAATGAAGAAGAAAAAAGTACAAAAGAAACCTCAGAAGAAATAAAATCACGAAAGGAACATAGAATGAAAGTAATCGTAGGATTGGGTAATCCAACAGACCAGTATAAAGGAACAAGACACAATGTAGGATATATGGCGATTGACCGTATCGCAGAGGCAAATCGAATCAATATTAATCAGCATAAGTTCAAGGCAATGGTAGGAAGTGGTATCATCGGTGGCAGCAAAGTTCTTCTCGTAAAACCATTAACTTATATGAACTTAAGCGGCGAAAGCATTAGGCCAATCATGGATTTCTATAAGCTGGATTTAAGCGACATCCTCGTAATTTATGATGATATCAGTTTAGAGCCTGGAGTGCTTCGTCTTCGCACGAAAGGAAGTGCCGGCGGACATAATGGAATGAAGAGCATTATCAAACATTTAGGAGGAGACACTTTTCCACGAATCCGTGTCGGTATCGGCGGCGAAAAACATCCGGGACAGGATCTCGCAGATTATGTTCTTGGACATTTCAAAGACGACGAAAAAGAACTGCTCTCCGATGCATTAGACAAAGCTGAAAAAGCAGCAGAACTTTTTGCACAGGATGAATTTTCAGAAGCTATGAACAAATATAGCGTAGGAAAGAAGAAGAGAAAAACTTTGGAATAGGAGAAAATATTTTTCCGTTGCGCTATAAATAATAGTAAAAGCAAGCATGCAACAGAAAAGAGCAACAACCAAAATGAAAGGAGGTATCATGAAAACTTTATCAAACCCTCTTTTAAAATTCGATACTTATATTGATATAAAAACTGCAATGAGCCAACAGGCTTATCCCATCGTCCTGAATGGTTGTGTTGATTCTCAAAAAGCACACTTTATTCCAAATTTGGGGGAGGATTTTCCTTGTCGGTTTGTGTTGACATATAAAGAAGAGAAGGCGAAGGAGCTGTATCAGGATTTGAGTTTTTTTGATCCGAATACGGTGCTGTATCCTTCGAGAGATGTGCTGTTTTACAGTGCAGATGTGCATAGTAATCACATTGAGCGGCAGCGAATGGACATTTTAAAAAAGATTGTGGAGGGAAAGCCTCTCACGATTGTTGCCTGTCTTGATGTGTTTATGGAGAAAATGATTCCGTTTGAGGAGTTTAGGGAGCATTGCCTGACGATTGATTTTGAATCAATTATTGATACAGATGCATTAAAACTCAAGCTTTCAGAGCTTGGATATGAAAACAGTGGCCTGGTGGAAGCGCCAGGGCAGTTCGGTATCCGAGGGGGAATCATTGACATTTTCCCGTTGACGGAGGAACTTCCGGTTCGAATTGAGCTGTGGGGGGATGAAGTGGATTCCATCCGTTCTTTTGATACGGAAACGCAGCGAAGTGTGGAAAAGCTGGACGAGGTTCAGGTATACCCTGCGACAGAAATGATTCTTTCAAGAAATAAGATTGGTGAGGCAGTTCGCCGAATGAAGGAAGAGTATAAGAAGCAGGAAGAAGCATTTAAGAAGAGAAAGCGTCTTGCGGAAAAAGAACGTCTTCGGAAGATGACGGTAAGGACAGAGGAGGAACTTCTTTCTTTTGGAACAGCAGAGGGAAGTGAGGCATTATTGTCCTATTTTTATGAGAAAACGGTTTCATTTCTTGAATATTTACCAGAAAATACACTCTTTTTCATTGATGAACCGCATCGTGTTCTGGAAAAAGGAAAGACATATGAGGAAGAATTTTTCCTTTGTATGCAGAGTCGATTAGAAGGTGGATATGTGCTGCCGGGACAGGCGGATTTGCTGTTTGGATATGAGGAGATTCTGTCAAAAGTGATGGAGGAACCGCTTATTTTGCTCAGTTCTGTTATTCAAGATTACGCTTTTTACAAGCCGAAAACCATTTGTGATATCGAGGCAAAGTCCATTTTTTCATATAATAATAGTTTTGACCAGCTTATCAAGGATTTAGAACACTGGAAAAAGCAAAATTACAGGATTTTGCTGCTTTCTTCTTCAACAACAAGGGCGAAGCGTCTTGCAGAAAATATCAGGGATTATGGTCTGCTTGCGTATTTTGCAGCTGATTTTGACCGCACGATTGCACCGGGGGAGATTATGGTGGCGAGTGGCCGACTTGGAAATGGTTTTGAGTACCCGACGCTTAAATTTGTCGTTTTATCCGAAAAAGACATTTTCAAGGAAAGAAAGGCCAAAAAGCCGAAGAAGAAAAGCCAGTACAGTGGCCAGAAAATCAATTCTCTTTCGGAGATTTCAGTCGGTGATTATGTTGTCCATGAAAAATATGGACTCGGTATTTACCGTGGCATGGAAAAAATTGAGTCCGATGGAATTACGAAAGATTACATCAATATTGAATACAAAGATGCGAGTAATCTTTTTGTTCCGGCATCACAGCTTGAACTCATTCAGAAATATTCGAATTTAAGTGCAAGAAAGCCAAAACTGAATAAGCTTGGCGGCACAGAATGGGAAAAGACGAAAAGCCGGGTTCGCTCACAGGTGCAGATTGCGGCACAGGATCTGGTAAAACTTTATGCCGAGAGGCAGGCAAAAGAAGGCTACGCTTACGGCAAAGATACCGTCTGGCAAAAAGAATTTGAAGAATTATTTCCATATGAGGAAACAGAAGATCAGTTAAGTGCGATTGAAGATACCAAGCGTGATATGGAAAGTCATCGAATTATGGACCGTCTTATCTGCGGAGACGTTGGATATGGAAAGACCGAGGTTGCAATCCGAGCGGCATTTAAGGCAGTTATGGACAGCAAACAGGTAGTTTATCTTGTACCGACAACCATTTTAGCACAGCAGCATTACAATTCATTTAAAGAAAGAATGGAACATTATCCAGTCGAGATTGCCATGCTTTCTCGTTTTTGCACGCCAAAAGAACAAAAACGTATTTTTGATGGACTGAAAAACGGAACGATTGACATTGTCATCGGCACACATAAAGTTCTTTCAAAAAATATCAAATACAAGAATCTCGGACTCCTTATTATTGATGAGGAACAGCGTTTTGGCGTAAAACAGAAAGAAAAAATCAAGCAGCTGAAGAAAGATGTTGACGTTCTGGCATTGTCCGCAACCCCAATTCCAAGAACCCTGCACATGAGTCTTGCCGGAATCCGTGACATGAGTGTTCTTGAAGTTCCACCAGTGGACCGCCGGGCAATTCAGACCTACGTTATGGAGTACAACGAGGAACTTGTCCGCGAAGCAATCGAACGAGAACTTGGCAGAGGCGGACAGGTATACTATGTATACAATCGAGTCAACAATATCGATGAAGTAGCAGCAGGCTTACAACGGCTTTTACCAAATGCCACAGTAGAGTATGCACACGGGCAAATGGGCGAGCGCCAGCTTGAAACGATTATGTCCGGCTTTATCAATAAAGAAATAGATGTTTTAGTCTCCACGACCATCATCGAAACTGGACTCGACATCCCAAATGTTAACACGATGATTATTCAGGATGCACAGTTATTTGGCCTTTCCCAGCTTTATCAGCTAAGAGGCCGTGTCGGCCGTTCCAACCGAACTGCATACGCATTCTTAATGTATAGAAGAAACTCTATCTTAAAAGAAGAAGCCGAAAAACGATTAAAAGCTATCCGTGAATTCACTGACTTAGGAAGTGGTTTCAAAATCGCTATGCGTGACCTCGAAATCCGTGGGGCCGGGAATCTTCTTGGTGCAGAACAATCCGGTCATATGGAATCCGTCGGATACGATCTTTACTGCAAAATGCTCAACGAGGCCGTATTAACAATGAAAGGCGAACAGCAGGAAGTCGATACATTTACCACATCCATCGACCTGTCCATCGATGCTTACATTCCGGAAACCTACATCAAGAGCGAATCCGAAAAACTCTCCTGGTATAAACGAATCGCAACTATCGAGACGCAGGAAGAATCCGAGGACATGATCGAAGAAATGACCGACCGTTACGGTGATACACCAGCACCACTCATCCGCCTCATGGACGTTGCACTCCTTAGAGAAGAAGCCCATCAGGCATGGCTTCTTTCCATCGAGCAGAAAGGAAGCAAAATCCTGTTTACCATGAACCCACGGGCGAAAGTTCGCGTTGAAGAAATTGACGGTTTCCTCAAACAGTACCGCAACAAGATGAAAATAAAACCAGAAGCGAATCCGGTGTTTGTGTTCGAATCTACAGGGATACCGAAAAAAGACTTACTGGCAAAAGTCAGGGAAATCATTGGGGAAATCCAAAAACTACAGGATAAATCCTGATTGCCGCAGGCAAGGAGACGCACCCAAAGAGAGCCGATACCCTATATTTGTGACTTTAGTCGCAGCAGGTTGAATGTTCGCTTAAAGCGCTCGCATCCAACCTTTGCTCCCAGGCCACAAATATAGGGTATCGGCTCTCTTTGGGTACTGTTCGTTGGCTGTAGAAGCAAAATCAGAACTTATCTTAGAGGATTTGGGGATTCTCTAATAGGTTGTGGCTTCCCGTAAAATAAGATATTAAAGATTAACATTCAAACTATGGTTACAATATCTCAACAATTTTACGATAATAATCCGGATCATAAATAACTAATATCAAAATCTGTATGGTAATGTAGCTAAAAATTAGCATTTTCCTGTTAATTCAAAGGAATTACTAAGTTGCTTCAAGTGTCAATCCCTCTGAAAAATAATTTACCAGAGTTCCTGTTTCTTTCTCTAACCCTACAAACCAGAATTTACTTGTTGTATTCTTCCTTTTGTACTATAATAGAAAAATGTAGTGTAAAATTATAGGAGGTTCAAATGAAAGCGAAATTAACAAAAGTTCTTTCCCTCGTTCTTGTAGTAATCATGGCCCTGAGTCTCATGACCGGCTGTTCTACATCAAGCAGTGGAAAAGGAACAAAAACACAGGATGGAAATAAAGTTTTATTCAGCTATGACGGAACAGATGTCACATTAAAAGAAGCATGGTTGTATGCTAAGATGCTTAGCGCACAGTATGAGCAGACTTACAGCAGTTACTATGGAAGTGACTTCTGGAGTATGTCCATGGGTAAGGACGATGATGGAAATGACCAGACATTTGAAGAGTATGTAAAAAAGCAAGTTATTTCCCAGATGAAACAGAACATCATCCTTATCAAAAAGGCAGATAAGTATGACTGTAAGTTAACTCATTCAGAAAAACAGCAGTGCAGTGATTCCGCACTTTCCTATTATCAGGATAAGACTGGTAAAAAGGTTATGAAAGAATGTGGTGCTACTCGTGAAGATGTAGAAAAAATCTATGAAGACAGTACACTTGCTTCTAAGGTTCAGAAGAAGATTGAAAGCAAAGAAAAAGTTACAGTAACAGACGATGAAGCAAGAAAGTCCACAATCTACAGAGTTGTATTTGCCACAACAAAGACAGGTGATAACGGCCAGACAACAGAAATGAGTAAAAAAGAGAAAAAGGCCGTGAAAGCAAAAGCAGAAAAAGCTCTCAAAGAAATCCAGAGCGGCAAGAAGACAATTAAGAAAGTTGCCAAAGAACAGAATTACTCCAACACAGATGAATCCTATGCAGCAGGCGAATCCGAAGAGGGAGAAGCTTTCGAAAAAGTAATGAAGAGCATGAAAGATGGCGATATTGCAGATAAAGTCTTAGAATGTGACAACGGATACGTTATCGCTAAACTTGTTGCTTACACAGATAAAGAAGAAACAGCAAGCAATAAGAAAACTTTAAAAGAAAAGAAACAGTCCGAAGCTTTCCAGAAGAAATATGACAACTGGACTAAGAAACTTGAGAAGAAATGGGACTACAATAAAGATGTAGACCAGAAACTCTGGGCACAGGTATCTTTAAAGAGTGCGGATTCCACAGCTACAGAGACATCAACAGAGACAACAGCAGCTTCCAGTGAAGCTTCTACAACAGAAGCCTCTAGTGAAGCTACAACAGCAGCTAAATCTAAATAGGAATTTGCCGCAGGCAAAGGAGACACCCTCTGTAAGACAAATAAAGCATATTTGTGACTTTAGTCGCTGCAGGTTGAATGTTCGCGTAAAAGCGCTCGCATCCAACCTTTGCTCCGAGGCCACAAATATGCTTTATTTATCTTACAGAGGGCTGTGTTTTGGCTAGGGATGGAATTGCTATTTATTGTTGGAGAGATTTGAGGACGCTCCAGAAGGTTATAGCTTTCGTTGTAACTTTTTTTTGAAGGATTGACTCGAATTACTTCTATCTCTCCTGACTTCTTCCACTAATCTTTCCACTAATTTGCTCGGGTAGCCAAGAAACAAAAGTCCGAGAATCAAACCATCTATATTTGTGATTTGATTCTCAGACTTCGTCTGTTACTCACCCCGGCAAATTCCTATTTACATCATTGCCAGAAGTATTGTTCCTGCAGTAATAAGTACAACACCAAAAGCTGCTTTTTTAGTAAGCTTCTCATGAAATACGATGTAAGAAAATGCAATTGTTATAAGCATGCTTAATTTGTCAATCGGAACAACAACACTTGCCGGTCCTTCTTGTAATGCACGGTAATAGCATAGCCAGGAAGCTCCGGTTGCAAGTCCTGACAGACAGATAAAGAGTAGTTCTATTTTCTCGACAGTCCGTACTTTCTTTTGTTCTCCGGTCACAAAAACCATAAACCACGCCATGACAAGGACAACAGTTGTACGAATGGCTGTACCAAGATTAGAATCAACTCCTTCGATACCTGCCTTTCCAAGTATTGCGGTAAGACTGGCAAATACTGCGGAAAAGACTGCGTAAATAAACCAGCTTCCATCGGAACTTTTCTCCTGATTTGCCATTCCTTTTCTTGTAATCATCAGCATTGTTCCAACACCGATCAAAACAATACCGACACCTTTTCCAAGGCTAAGCCCTTCCTGTAAAAAGATGAGTGCTAATAAAATTGTTAAAATCGTACTGGATTTATCAATCGGAACAACTTTATTAACATCTCCTTTTTGCAGAGCATGGAAATAGCACAACCATGAGGCTCCTGTGGCCAATCCAGATAATACAAGGAATAACAATGTACGACTACTAATATTACTGATGCCTGCCTCTGCACCTGTAACGAACACCATCAGCCACGCAAATATAAGAACAACTATTGTTCGGATTGCTGTGGCCACATTTGAGTTTGTCTTCCGAATTCCACACTTTGCAAGGATTGCTGTGATACCTGCAAAAAAGGAAGAACCTATCGCATAAAAAATTCACATAATATCCGCCTTCTTTTCGTAAAGAAAATTTACAGCATACGCATAGAAATCTATGGCACTTCTACATAAATTTTATATAATTTCCGCTATATTATTACATTTCATAAAGCCACTCATTATACATGCCCCTGCTGCTCCTGTTTGTCTAACGTCATTTATGTTTTCATTGGAAATTCCGCCAATAGCATACACCGGAATAGATACATTTTCACAAATATTTTGTAAAAATGTAAGACCTCTTCCCGGTAGTCCCTTTTTACAATCTGTAAGAAAGATATGCCCGGCAGTAATGTAAGTACATCCAAGTCTTTCTGCCTCTTTTGCCTCCTCTAAAGAGTGGCAGGAGGCACCAATTATTTCAAAATGATTTTTTTCTTGTGGAGTCATTTTCCGAAGAAGTGGCAGAGGCATATGGATTGCTTTTACATTAAGGGCCATTGCTGCTTTTGCAAAACTGTGGAGGATACATGGCACGCTATACTTCTCGCAAATATGCATTACTTTTTCTGCTAATATTGTATATGCTTCTTCTGATAAATCTTTTTCTCTTAATACTATCGCTTTGGGTTGCGCTGCTGCGATAATTTGGATTCTTTTTAAAAAGTCATCTTTACAAAGTTTCCGATTTGTAATACACAGGATATCTGATTTTTCCATTACAGAATTTTTTAATATAGAATTGAACTCTCCTCCTGTTGTATTTTTCTTTTCAAAGGTTTTACCTTGATAGTCTCTGTTTTGATAGGTTCCATTTTTTATAAGCTGTTGCTTCAGATCTTTGGTGGAATTTTGATTTCTTCGCTTACACATAAAGATAATCATTTAAGACTGGCTGCAGGCCTTCTTCCGAAATATCTTCATACATTTTCTGGAAGCTTCTTCCGTCATTGATTTCAAATTGTTCATCACCCTGCTCGCCGTCTTCCTCCTTTCCAGTGTATTTGCTTTCGTGATCACCGATTCCAGTAGAGACACCAGCAGAAACTTTGGTGGCAGCGATTTTTACAATGCCGTTTCGGAAGGTTTCGCTTTCTCTTGAGGAAACGGTAATGCCAACAAACGGAAGGAAGATGCGATAAGCACATAAGACCTGGCAAAGCTGTTTTTCACCAACGTCTAAAGGATTAATTTTATCGTTATTGATGATTGGGCGAAGTCTTGGACAGGACAGGGAAAGTTCTGCCTGTGGGTATTTTCTCTGTAAATAGTAAACATGAAGTGCGCTTGCTAACGCATCTTTTCTAAAATCAGATAATCCAAGAAGTGCAGAAAAACCCGCTCCTCTCATACCTGCCATAAGAGCACGTTCCTGTGCCTCAAAACGGTATGGCCATACTCGTTTATGTCCCATCAGATGCAAAGTTTCGTATTTATCGGAGTCATAGGTTTCCTGAAATACAGTGACATAATCTGCTCCGCATTCATGCAGATAACGATATTCGTTGGTATTTACCGGATAGATTTCAAGACCGACCATGCGGAAATACTTTCTTGCAAGTTTACATGCCTCACCAATGTATTTTACATCACTTTTTGCCCGGCTTTCTCCAGTAAGAATCAAGATTTCTTCCATACCAGAATCAGCAATTACTTTCATCTCATGGGCAATCTGTTCCATATTAAGCTGCATACGATTAATATGGTTATAACAGTTAAATCCACAGTACACGCAATAATTTTCACAATAGTTTGCAATATAAAGCGGTGTAAACAAATATACTGTATTTCCGAAATGCTTACTTGTCTCTATTTTCGCTTTCTGTGCCATCTGCTCTAAAAATGGTGCAGCCGCAGGAGATAATAACGCTTTAAAATCTTCGATAGAACAAGTTTCATGTTCTAATGCTGCTTTTACATCTTTTGCCGTGTATTTTTCATAATCATAAGAGTTCATCTGACTCATGACTTTTTCCATAACATCTGATGTAATCTGTTCCATTCCTGGCATATATTCCATATGACTTTTTCTTGAAGAAGGGTCCGTTTCCAAACGATGCTTTTTCTCCAGAGCTTCGGCTGATAAATATTCTGAATCAATTAAAAACTGATTTTCCATTTTGCTACCTCTTTTCCAGTAAATCTTTTCACATTTTTATAATTACTAAAATCCTAAAAAACCTTTTCTACAAAGCTGATTTTTCTATATTGCTACAAACTTGCCAGAGTGTGTTTAAAAATGTTTCCTGCAAGATGTTCACTACAATTTGATTTGCAGGAATGATTTTTCAAACACTCTCTGGTTTGCTATCCCATTGACTTTCAGATAAATAACACAGTTTGATGAAAAAACAGATAGGTTATTTGACTAAATATCAATGAGATAATTCACAAGTTATCATTTAATGCAAAAATCCTGTCAGTGGGTCAGAAGCCGATGCTCCTCTTGTAAGCACACGTCCAAGACCAGATAAATATGCCTTTCTTCCTGCCTCAATTGCCTGACGGAATGCCGCAGCCATCATTGGAAGATCACCGGCAGTTGCCAAAGCAGTATTCGCCATAATCGCAGCCGCTCCCATTTCCATCGCCTCACAAGCTTGTGATGGCTTACCAATACCGGCATCTACAATAATCGGAAGATCAATCTCATCAATTAAAATCTGGATAAATTCCTTTGTGGCAAGCCCTTTGTTAGAGCCAATTGGAGAAGCAAGCGGCATAACACAGGCTGCTCCCGCATTCACTAAATCTCTGGCAGCATTTAAGTCTGGATACATATATGGCATAACAACAAATCCTTCTTTTGCAAGAATTTCTGTTGCCTTAATCGTTTCCTGGTTATCTGGAAGAAGATACTTGCTGTCACGCATAATCTCTACCTTTACAAAGTTTCCACAGCCAAGTTCTCTTGCCAAACGTGCGATTCTTACCGCCTCCTGTGCATTTCTCGCTCCGGAAGTATTTGGTAAAAGAGTAACACCCTCTGGAATATAATCTAAAATATTTTCATGGTCTTTTGTGTTGGCTCTGCGCACTGCTAACGTAATAATTTGCGCACCAGCATCTCTTACAGCCGCTTCGATTAACTTCATGGAATACTTTCCAGAACCTAAAATAAAACGGGAATCAAACTCATGTCCACCAATCACTAATTTATCTTTTGTCTTCATAATAAAACGCCCTTCTTTCTCACATATTTCTCGCAGTTAAGTAATTACTTTGTAAAACCATAAACTTTCGACATAAATACATTTGCTATCATTTCATAAAAATGCATTACTGCCTTCTTATAAGCTTTTTGGCGGTATACACTTATTTGCTGCCGCCGCCCATGAAGCTTACGATTTCTACCTCATCACCATCTTTTAAAATTGTCTGTGCATACCGTTCTTTTGGAATAATCTCCAGATTATATTCCACAACAATATGTTTCACATTATAATTTTCCTGTTCCAGGTAATCTGAAACAGAAATTCCTGTTTTTTCACAATCCTGTCCATTGATTCTTACCACACTTTCACCTCCTGTAGACTAAGAAAAGAATTCTGCCTGAAGGGTTTTCACATAATAGGAGATTCAAAAGTGACTTCCGATTATATAAAATGAATTACATAAAAAAACAGGAAACCACCGATTCGGTAACTTCCCGTAAACTATACAAAACTTTTATGCTTCCCTACGTTGGCATTATCCAAATCAGGTTAATGGGTCGAAGGTCATACCTTCCTCTCAGCCTGTAATACAAGCTCCCCTGTTGTTCAATTGTATTTAATATACACTTATTGTCAGAAAAAAGCAAGATAAAATTACTACTTCATCACAATAAGCTCGTATTCTCTGCTTCCTAAGCCAATCTTTTCTGCATGTTCTAAGCATGTTTTATATTCAGATTCCGGAGTGGAATTTTCGAAATGATCGTGATGATCGCAAAAGCCTTCTTTATGCATATTTTCAGAAAGCTGGCTGTTTGGCAGTGGCTGCATCTTCAAACAGGCATCTACACAGGCCTGGTCTAATGCTAATGGATCAAAGGATGCAAACATACCGATATTCGGCAGGATTGGTGCATCATTCTCTGCATGGCAATCACAGTTTGGAGATACATCAACAACTAAAGAAATATGAAAGTTTGGTCTTCCATCTACTACTGCTTTCGTATATTCTGCCATTCTGCAGTTTAAGTCCTTTGTTGCTGCCCAGTTCTCAAATTCAATAGCATCAAAATTACAGGCACCGATACATCTTCCACAACCAACACAGTTAGCTCCATCAATGTGCATCTTCTTGGTCTCTTCATCAAAGACCAGACCATTATTGGCGCACTCTCTCATACAGCGGCGGCATCCTCGACACATATCTTCGTGAATCGTTGGCTGACCATTTGTATGCTGCTCTTTCTTACCAGCACGAGAACCGCATCCCATACCGATGTTCTTAATCGCACCACCAAATCCTGTCGTCTCATGCCCTTTAAAATGGCTTAAACTGATAAAAATATCTGCATCCATAATCGCACGGCCAATTTTGGCACTCTTTATGTATTCTCCACCTTCTACAGGTACTTCAATATCATCTGTCCCTTTTAATCCATCTCCAATTAAAATAGGACATCCGACAGTCATTGCAGTAAATCCATTCTCCCAGGCACACTGTAAATGCTCTAAAGCATTCTTACGGCTTCCAGGATATAGCGTATTACAATCTGTTAAAAATGGTTTACCACCTAATTCTTTTATAACATCCGCAACTGCTTTTGCATAGTTTGGACGAAGAAAACTTACATTGCCGAGCTCACCAAAATGCATCTTAATTGCTACAAACTTATTCTCCATATCAATTTCTGAGATTCCGGCCTTCTTCAGAAGTCTCTTTAATTTGAGTGGAAGTCCCTCTCCTAACTTTGCCCTGAAGTCGGTAAAATAAACTTTTGATTTTTCCATGTTCGCAATCCCTTTCTCATAATATTTAGTCTGAAATGAAATATTTTCTCATTACAAGTATACTTTACAGCTATTTTGACACTCTGTCAATTACAAAGTATTAAAATAAAATATCGTTCTTTATTTTAACATAGATTACGACACTTAATATCGTAATTTAATTGCCGAGTACTTTCCTGAAGAAACTTTTAATATTTATGTTGTCAGAACCTTTTAGTCCTTCTCAAATAGATAAGTGAAATAAGTATATCATGCATTGCATGACGCGCATCTCGCAGAAGAATGCTGGGCATTCTTGAAATGAAGATACAAAAAGCCCAGCTTCCTAATTAAAGAGAGCTGGACTAAAATTCTATTTTTAGATTAATAAGTGTCTATTTTAAATTCTTATAAACCTCTTTTTCAATTTCCGCCAGAGAAATCTTTTTCTCTTTTGCGATTCGTGCCATGTCCTCATACTCTGGCTTTTCTTTTGCAACACCATAACCGGAGGCTGCTTTTACACGAACGGTTCCGTAAATAGTTTCTACTTCTCTAATTTCTCTTTTCAGGCCATAGCGTTTACAGGTATATTCACGAACACCGAGTGTCGTTGTGTGCTTTAAAATAAGTGTGAGGAATTTTTCTCTATCCTCTTTTGCACACATACAGGTAAGCATTACGGCTGGACGGTTTTTCTTCATCTGGATATTGGTTGTATATACGTCAAAGGCTCCTTCTTCCATAAGAAGTTCTGTGACAAAACCGATTTTTTCTGGTGTCATATCGTCAAGGTTACAGCAAAGTTCTATGATGGAATCCATTTCCTGCACTGCTCCGTGACAGCCTGTCTGCTCCTGTCCTTCTACGGTGTTTCCGATAATCGCACGAAGGCAGTTTGCATCGGTAAAGTCTTTCATTCCCATACCATAGCCTGTCTGTTCTACTGCCATCATTGGCATCTGTCCGAAAGACTGGGCAAAATGTTTTAAAAGTGCTGCTCCAGTTGGAGTACAGAGTTCTCCTTCAATTCTTCCGCCATAAATAGGAATTCCCTGTAAAATGTGTGCAGTTGCCGGAGCTGGGATTGGAAGAATACCATGTGCACAGTGAATCTGTCCATAACCTACATGGACAGGAGAAGCGATAATCTGCTCTGGTGCAAGTTTATAAATTGCCAGGCATACACCTACGATATCTGCTACGGCATCCATCGCTCCAACTTCATGAAAATGTACTTCTTCTACCGGACGGCCATGTGCATGGCTTTCTGCGTCTGCGATTAATTTATATACGGCAATAGCATCTTCTTTTACTTTTTCTGGTACGTTCAGATGTCCGATGATATGCTCAATATCTTTCATGCTGGTATGGTGATGGCTGTGTCCATGTGCATGAGTATGTCCTTCATGACTGTGTTCATGTGTATGTTCGTGTTCTTCATAAACATGGCTGTGAGTATGATGCTCCTCATGGTGTTCATGCGTATGATTGTGGCTACATGCATCATCACCATGCTCGTGATGATGCTGGCTATATTCTTCGTCCGAATGCTCATGATGATGCGCGTGGAAATGTTCCTCATCGCTATGTTCATGATGGTGCTCATGAGTATGTTCGTGTTCTTCATGAATATGACTGTGTGTATGTGCGTGCATTGGAACATCTATACTTTTTTCTTCTTCCCCATTAACAGTCACTACCATATGTGTTCCCATAATACCGCATTTTGCAATTGTTGTCCGCTCGATGTTTACCTGTGGAATCTGCAAATCATTTAATTCTTTTACAAAAGCATCTTTATCCGGCATTAATTCTGTGAGTGCTGCCATGAGCATATCTCCGGCAGCTCCCATGTTACATTCTAAATATAATGTTTTCATTGTTGTTGACTCCTTTATGTTCTTATCTTTTTATATGCATTTCTCAATTCAAATTCTCTGCATTTTTCATGGATACGTGGTTAATCATGCTTGC
>ENA-OOXM01000783-OOXM01000783.1-human-gut-metagenome-genome-assembly--contig:-NODE-783-length-27120-cov-9.438315_pt1 | contig 27120 bp, 28 predicted proteins | sample MGYA00241589_ERZ501347 | MGnify/ENA primary metagenome ERZ501347 (study PRJEB25962, sample SAMEA2042832) | human gut metagenome | biome: human gut; feature: human-associated habitat; material: faeces...
CCTTAATCTTCAAAACAACACATTTTGTTTGAACCATCACCTTATATTTTTCAAGCCTGCTTTTTTCTATCTCCTTTGATTTATCACCATAAGAAATAGTAATATATCTGGAATTGGATTTTATAATGCGAACATCTCCATTCCTTACTACCTCTTTAGGGAATCCCAAATCTTCAAAAAAACTATCATAATCTGTAATGCATTCTGGGAGTTCCATTTTGACTGCATAACTGCTATTTATAATATTCTGTATATCCTTATCATCAACCCTGAACATATAAATATTCCATCCCGTGCTATCGCCATCATCATCTAATATTGGAATAGAACCATAAGGATTAAACATATGTAAATTAGACAAATTATCTTTTGTTGGCTTTTTAAATTTGACTATTTCAAATGTTATGCTCATAAATGTTCTCCTTTTTATACATTTCTCAAAATAGTACTACATTTAGAATATTGTTTCTTAATATTCATTCAACTTCTTCCGAAAATGCATTATAGTATTCAAAAAAAATAACGCATAATTCTTTATATAATTCTGTTAAGTCTTCTGTGGGTTTATGTAAATGTTCTCTTCTATCAATTTCTTTCTTTACTTCTTTTAACTTTGCATGAACCCTTCCTAAATTATATATTAATTGATGTCGTTGCAAATACAATTTCATTTCATAAAACATATATTTTCCTAATGTCGTTTTATAATATATTTCTCCACCCGTATGTCGCCCCAAATGCTTCTCATATTCATCTGTACATGGATCAATAAATCCCTTGTTTCCAACAACAGCAACAGCACTACTATCACTCGGCCACTTATTTGATTTTGATATATTGCAAAATGGACACGCATATAATAAATTATCATATTGAAATTTTAATTCAGGAAATTTTTCCTTAGGAGCAAAATGTTCAACATGATACACTTTACTCCCGCCACCATATTTATCTAAATCGTCACAATATGCACATCTATGCTCAAAATCATTAATCAAACGTTTTTTATTCTCTCTGTTTGTTCTCCACATTATTCCTGTATATGATCTTTGCGGATTCTTTTGTTTTACATTCATTTCAATCCTCTTTCAGTAACAAGTCTATTTTATCAATTAATTCATCTAACTTATTAGATTTCAAATCATTCTTAACCTCATCAGGAATTGCTGCATGTCCATCAATACTTTTCTCTAATTTACTATCTAATTCCAAAATCCGTTTGTCTATCGCAGCTGACTGACCTTTCTGTGGCAATAAACTTTCAATTTCTTTTTTCCATAATTCTAGTTGTTTATGATATTTCACAACCTGTTGTATTAACTTATAGTGTAATTCAACTCTCTCCTGCGGTTCTGACAAATATCTTTCAAAATCAAAAATCTGATATACATCAAATACTTCTTGCTCATATAATTCATCTTCATAAGAAGTTAAAATAAACAGCGGAAACTCCATAAATCTTTCCTGTATATAACGGGCAAGTTGAACACCGGTATAAGGCACTGTTGCATACGATGCAAGGTTATAATCAATCAGCAAAGCATCTATTTTTTCATCTATAATATATTCTGCAATATCATTCATATCAGCAGACAATGGAATTTCGAGCACTTCAAATCTGACATTTGAATACCTATCAGCCTTTTGTTTTGATGCATCTTTCATGCCATATAAAAGATATGCCATCATTTGTGTGACTTTACTTCCATCGTCATCAATAATACCAACTTTTATTACTTTCATCAAAATTTTTCCTCCTACAACGGAATTCTTATTTCTAAACCAAAGCCATTTTGAATCTGTGTTAATTTATAATCTCCATTATATTCTCTCACAGTAGATGCAATAATATACATTCCCAATCCTGTTCCTATAACATTACCGAACTGATCATACTTACTTGTTGAACCAAGTGTGAAAATTTCATATGGATTCTTAAATTTATTATCTAATCCATCTCCGTTATCCAAATAATTTACGACTAAATTCTCATTGGTTTTTAACTCAATTCTTATTTTTCTATTCTTTGTAGATGATTTTGAAAAAGCTTCTATTGAGTTAATAATTAAATTATAAAATATGCTCTCAAAGTCCGATTCAAAAATTCTTCTTTCCGCATTTTGCTCATCTTTGATTAACTCTACCTGTACCTTTTTTTGTACAAGAATTGGCTGTAAAACATTTACTATCTTCTCAATCGTATCATAAATGTTTTTCTTTAATCGCTTACGCTTATCCTTCTTGCTTTGATTTGTAACTACTGTTATCCAGGATTTTAAAAATTGATCATTCTTATACAAGTCATTTAAATTTCTCTCAATAAGCATTTTATTATCATTTTCGATAGCCATACGCATAGGCTCTACCCTATTAACAAGCAATGCGTTAATACTTTTTAAATCATGCACTATTGAAGTTGTGATCAATCCATTTGTTGCTAATGCTCTTAGCAATTTTAACTCAGTAATTAACTCCTCTCTTTCTTCTTCAAAATATTGAACGGTTTTCGCCAAACTTTCCATTTTTTCCTTCTGAGCTTTATAATTTTTATCTTTTTTTCCACTCAAAACACTTTTTGCAATTTGACTACCTTCTTGTTTTGTTTTTTCTTTATGATTTACCCTATCATCATATATTTTAAAACTCCTTGCAATATATGCTCTATCCTTCTCAAGAATGGAAATAATTCTTATGAGAGCATCCTTTAATAACTTAAAGCTTTCATTTTCGATTATTCCTTCTCTACTTGATTTGTCCAGGATTGAAGCATTATTTATACGCGAAATAAATACTGTACCTTGACCTTGAGCATTACGAACAGTCCATGCTTCCGTCTTACTTGATACAGCAACTGGATTTGCATTATTTCTAGCTTCTAAACCTAGCCAATCAAATGAATCCGACCCATTCTCACCATATGGTCTAACCCAAAAATTATCACGATATATTTTTATTCCGCCATGTTCTTCCAGCCATTCATTTCGTGTTTTCCCTATTTCTTTATAAAAAAACACTTCTTTTTTCTGATTCTGTAATTTCATAAAGATATACTCAAATGTAAAGCTGCCTATCTGCTTAATTCTTTCTATATATTCAGAATCACTTGTATTGAACAATTGACTTATTGAATATGTAAATTCTAAACATTTCGCTTTAAAATCTTCTTTTCTATATGGATACCTCATAAACCTTTCTTCACGAAAAACATTTTCTGGAATCTTATCAACATCAAATTCATTCCTATAAAGATTAATCATAAAATTCTCTCCGTCAAAAACTGATTTAATTTTATAATCAAACTCATCTGAAAAATTGTTTTCTATTAATTCATACCCAGAATCTATACTTTTTTGCTGACAAATATAAAACTCATCTTGCTCTTTGGGAGGAATAAGAAATTCCATTGATTTTTTAATCCTCTCTATTTGATTATTAGTCCATTCATCACGCAAATTACTAATTTTTATTATTGTTCCGGTAGAAAAGTCAATTTCCTTCTCTATCCTATGCTCTAATTGTATTATTTTGTTTTTGACAGTATCCGGTATAAGCTCATATAAAGATAAACTAACATATTCAAATTCTGCTTCAATATCCTCAAGTAGATTTCCCTCTTCTTCAAAGCTATTCCAATTTGTTTTCCATCGAATAGTTGCATGCTCCTCTTGGCTTTTTGTAAACAATTCACACACTCCACCTAATCTATCCAAGGCAAATCGCCCGATACCCTTTTCTCCTGATTTTATACGTTTTTTCTTGGAAATATACTCTTTTTTCTTATTATCAGTACCAATCATCATCCAATTGTCTTCGATAATTTTCTTTGTCATTCCTGAGCCATCATCAATCAAAAAAATACTATCATTTTCAACATCAAAAAGTATGTAACACATTGTTGCATCCGCATCATATGTATTCTTTATTAATTCTATCAAAGCACTTTCGACTTTAGAAACACTTTCTCTTCCCAATAAAATTGTAGCTCGTGATGAAATTTTGTATTTCATTTTTTCCATAATAAATTCCTCCGGAACTAAAACATATAATTTTCAACATCCTTCGATGTTATTCTCACCGATTTACCACTTATAGGTATACCAACTTTAAAAACATACTCTTTAAATTCGCCACTTCTAAGTATTCTCATTGCATCTATCAATTCATATTCATTATTATCTTCCTTTTCCACGATATACATTCCCGCATATGGTATACATTCCTGTTCTAATTCATATACGTCTACATCATTTGTCACAACTGTTGAAATCAGAAGTTTTTTGCTATTCAAACCACTCAACGCCTGTGATCTACCATACTCATACCATTTTGCACTATTATCACTTTGCCTTTTGCTTAAATCATCTCGGAACTCATTAAGATATGCCGCAGCCTCTGGATATAATCGTTCAAACTCACCCTCTCCAAAACGTACTAGCCCATTTTCGTCGTATGTGTACGGAAAAATGATTTTTTCGTGCTTACCATATCTTAATGTTCGAGGTGTTTCAGTACTTCGAATCACTGCTCTTTCAATAGTATGGTTACCACAAACATAGCCATTATCTACTTCGGTATATGCCCCATCTGACAGAACATATGCTTTATTTAGAAGTGTTGCCACAACATGTGACACCTTAAAATAATCCCCAAATCGATGTTGTCCCACTTCATTCTCATCTGCAAAAAACCACTTTTCATCTAGTTGAGCAATAGGTATATCTATCGCATTTTCCATACTCATGTCCTGATAATGCAAAATCTCCTGCTGACGTTGTTTGTCTAACACCATAATGGATGACTTAACTAATGCCTTATCAAATATTTTAACTTGTTTGTAATCCTTTATTTGGGCAATGTACGGACTCATAAAAATCCTCAGATTATGTCCAAATACAGTCTTATAAATACTACTTGGAATAAGATAAGACATTTTCCCGTTATCTGCTAATGAATTAATACTTTTCTCTATAAATGCATAGCAATAATCAAATTTTCCTTTGACACATGTAGAGAAATTACTCTTTACAAACAGCTGTTCCTCCTCTTTCAATTCACTGTATGTAATATAAGGAGGATTTCCAACAATATATTGAAATTTAATAATAGTATTCCACTTCAAATAATCTGCATTTATCACTTTCCAATCAACTTTGTCAATATCGTTACGTTTTAATACTTCATCTAAATTATCAATACACTTTTTATACTGTTCTTCATCAATCTCGATTCCATATATGTCTTTTGCTAACCCATTCTTTATTCTTGTTCTAGACAAACCATTTTCCTTACAATCATCAATATACCTTTGAACTACCGCAACCAGGATGTTGCCATCACCACAGGAATTCTCTAGTATTTTTTTCCCATATAAATTATGGGTATAACCCACACTATCTAGTAATTCTCTTACATAATTTTCAGGCGTAAATACCTGGCACTTCTTGTTCATAGTTTTCTCTTCACTTTCTCTATTCTTCCTTACTCAATATCCATATCTGCTTGAGTGGTATTTCTGCCTTAATGGCAGAGCTTAAATTATCGTAATTATCAAATAGTTCTTTACTAGCATCGGTAGCGTCATATGTATAATCACCGACAATTTTACGCCACCTCTTTATACCTCATAAATACATACTCATAAATTTTCTGTCTATATGCAAATATTGCATTATCAGAATAACACTCTGGTAATTCTTCCCAGAGAATTGTGCCTATAAGAGTATCAACTTCTGCCTTCGTTTCCTGCTTCTCAGTCCAATGGTCAAATTCAGATATCTTTGCTTTTATCCTTTCCAGCAAGTCTATCGCAACTTTCTTTATCTTATTGATATCTTCTTTTGAAAGATTTTCATTGAAAAGCATATCATACAATGACAGTTCTTCATCACTTGTAAAGCCCTCTCTGACATAACGCTTTTCTTCCTGATTCATAGAATTAGCCAGATTCATCAAGTCCATAAATGTCTTTTCAATGTTTGCCCTGTCCTGCTCATTATTATATTCATCAATGATTGTCTGATATCTTTCATAATAATCCACACGACTTGGATTTTCTTTGAGCATGCTGTCTAATCTTGTTTGAATTAGTTCATCCAAATCCGTAATAAGCAGATTCTTTTTCTTTGTCTTTGCAAACTCTCTTCGAAGCAAATCAAAATCTATTCTACTGATATCGAAACGCTTGGCTATGTCGTTATTATTAGATTCCTGTTCAATCATTATATATTCACCCAGAATCCCATTAATCTGAACCATCAAATCAACATTATCAATGTGTTTCTTCTTTTTCTTTAGTTCATCAGATATTGCTATAATCGCGTCTTTTTTGTTTCTATCCTCATCCGATATATCATCTCTGTCCAGATACTTCATCATTCGGTTGATTTCATTTGCATATGTCGTAAACTGCTTGCGTGATTCTCGGCTATCAGAAACAGCATTTGCTGCTGTCTGTAATATTGCTAATTTTGAAAAGTCTTTTGCCTTAATCAAATCCTCTAACTCAAAATTTCTGCTACATAAAAATTCTATAGCTGCTGATATAGTTTCCAGCATGTGCTCTATAAGTTCTTCCTTATCTATTGTTGGATCAGTCTCTCTTCCTCCAACATTTGCTGTATAATCTGCAAGTGCTTTACGAAGTGCCTTTACTATGCCAATATAGTCAATAATAAGTCCGTTACTCTTGCCCTCTGCCACACGATTTGCTCTTGCTATTGTCTGCATTAGAGTATGCGCTTTCAAAGGCTTATCAAGATATAGACATGACAAACATTTTACATCAAAACCAGTAAGCCACATTGCACAGACAAACACTACTCGAAGTGGATTGTCCTTATCCTTAAACTCTTTATCGAGTTCTCTTTTCTCCATCTTTTCACGATGCGGCTTTATATCAAGATCCCATTTCTTAAATGTCTGAATCTCATTCTGCTCCTGAGAAATAACGACAGCCATTTCGGTTTCTTTCATCCATTTAATCTTGCGTTCCAGTTCCTGTACTTCCTGCTGTGATATTTTTGATTTTATGCCTTCTAATCGTTTGATTTCTTCTTCCCAGTAATCCTGTACAAAATTATACATCCGAACGCAAGTCACTTTATTCAGGCACACAAACATAGCCTTACCACTTGTCCATAAATCCGAATAGTGAGAAACAAAGTCTTTGGCTACAGATTTAAGCCTTTGTGGTGCTGTCATGATATGAATCTCTTTCTTAAACTCACGCTCCAGCTTTTCTGTCTGATCTGGATCTAAATCTGCTGCCTCAATCGCATCCAATATCTCATCCGTAATATCCGGATTATCTAAATCCAAAATCTTCTCTCCACGATTCTCATAATACAACGGAACTGTTGCTTTATCCTCAACTGCTCTCTTAAAATCATAGATAGAGATATATCCACCAAACGTTCTCTCTGTAATATTGTCATTCGATAATAATGGCGTTCCAGTAAAACCAATACGTGCGGCTGTAGGCAGCAAATTCATCATATTATCTGCAAATATTCCATACTGACTCCTATGTGCTTCATCGGACATTATAATAATGTCATGATCTGGTATGATTGGCTGTACATCTTTCTTATTAAATTTCTGAATCAAAGTAAATATAAAGCTAGGATTTCCTTGCAATTTTGTTATAAGGTCATCACCGCTCGTAGCAATATACTTTGCAGCCTTTGTTTTTCCCAGTAATCCACAATTTTCAAAAGTATCGCTAATCTGTGTATTTAACTCATCCCTGTCTGTCAAAATCACAATCGTTGGAGAACCTGCAAATTTTCGTCTAATTTTCTGTGATAAAAATACCATAGAATAACTTTTACCAGAACCTTGTGTATGCCAGAACACACCCAACTTTCCGTTATTCAATTTACGAGCTTCATATGCTTTCACCGCTTCATTCACACCTAAATACTGGTGATTACGTGCTAAAATCTTTACTGTTTTTCCATCTGAATGGTCAAATAATATGAAATTTTCCAACAAATCAAGGAAGTTATCCTTTTTGCATATACCTCTAAGCATCGTTTCAAGTGCAACATTACCTTCTTCCTGCTCAGACAATCTTTTCCACTCATGAAAAAATTCGTATTTGCTACCTAATGTTCCCACTTTAGCCTCTGTTCCATTGGACAACATAAGAAATGCATTATAATAAAACAGATGCGGTATTGTATCAAGATAGTCTGTATAGTTATCTGTGTATGCATTCTGCACATCTACAGAATTCTTCTTCAATTCTATAAAAAGAAGAGGTATTCCATTTACAAAACCCACAATATCTGTGCGTCTCCGATAAAGATCTCCATGTATTTTCATTTCCTTAATAGCAAGGAAATCATTATTCTCTGGATTTGTAAAATCAATTACAATTGCCTTTTTTTCCTCAATCTGACCATTCGGCTTTTTCACCTTCACTGGAATACCATCTCTTATGCATCTATACTTTTCCTCATTTATCTGCATAAGAGAAGCTGATGACATATGGCTTTCAAATGTTTTTATAGCATCTTCAAGTAATGCTGGAGTAATCCATGGATTGAGTTTTGAAAGTGCCTGCTTGAAATATTTCACAAGAAGGATTTCCTTATATGATTTTCTGCCAAATGTGCCAGTTTCACCTAATACTTCTATGTTATAAGCAAGTTCTACACGCCAACCAAGTTCATCTTCAAGAAGGTGACCGGCACTTTCCTGTACTAATATATTTTCAGAATAATCATAGCTCGTAATAATCTCCTCCCTTCTTTATCTCATCATAAACACAACAATCATCATTTATTTTAATAATCAGCAAAATCATTATCTTTAATAATGTATAATAATCCGCATTCATTGTATTGTTATCTGGTACAATAGAATCGTGGATATAACGATTTCTAATAGCCTTTCCATCACTAAACTCTGAATTATTCAGTATATAATCCAAATATTGATATTCAGGTTTCGACAGTAGTTTATCATCTACACTAATATCACCATTTTCTATCAATCGTTTTAATAATGGTGATTTTATATATTGTAATGAAATAACTTCTTTTTCGTAAAACTCATGTAAAATAAATACTCTTTCCTTGTTATAATTAATAACATCATCTTCTATATATATTGACCCTTTTTCGATTAACCAATTTAGTGATGCTATGTTATATGGTTCACATTCTGACAATTTTATATCTTCATTTGATATAAGCTTAATAAGAGAGTCATATTTTGATTTTGTTTTTTCGGTATACCCAAGCATGCTCTGCGATGAAAACAACATATTCATTTCTTTAATAAGTTCACTATTTATAACATAACAATATTTATTTTTTATTCGACTTGGGATATCTTTTATTCTTGGTGAATCTGTTATATATTTAAAAAGCTCAAGATCAATTTCTCCATCATCGCACAACATTTTATACTTACTTAGTACTCCATCTATAGCTGATGCAAGAGTTTTACATTTACTAAGTATACTATCAGCCGAGTTTGGCATATTACATGTATAATCTTTAATATCAAATTCCTGTAATAAATAGGTCTCAAAAAACCACTTTATAATGTCTTCAATGTTGATATCAAGTTTAATCAATTGTTCAACATAACCCCTCATTTGGATATCAGATAAAGATTCTAACATATCAAATGCTACATTCTTTTTGTACATTCCAACACCTCTAACTTCAAAAATCTCCGTAAGAGGATGTCTTTCTCCATGACTTGAAACGCATGTGAATCTTGCCTGACTATCTATGTATTCGAATAAATATATGAAGTTGTTTAGCAATGTTGGGTAATCAGTATTATCCTTTATCCATCCTGTATCATACTCTAGAATCCATTTACTATTTTCAATTTGGACATTCTTAACATTTTCAAATGGACCAAAAGTAACGCCAAAACCATAGTCATGAAAAACCGCCGATTTATTATTCTCCCAAAATTCGTTATTCCTCTTGTCCGCCATTTTTTTCATTTTCGGAGTAATCGGTAACTCTTTTGTATGTTTAGCATTTAAAATAAGTTTCATAAAATTCGGGTTAATATAATCACTTTTAAGATAATCTTCGATAAGTTTCACCCTTTTCTCAATGGTAAAATGTCTTGGAATATATACCCGTAGTTTTTTATCATGTTCTTCTAAATAATAAGAAACTACAAATTGCAACCCATATTGTTGTTCCTCTAGCAATATAGTTATCTCTTCATCAAAGTACTCTACAAATGACTTATCCTGTAGTATATGATAAGTATTCCAATGCAGTCCTTTTAGCACATCACATATTCTATTCTTAGAAATACACTTGTAGATATCAAACTTATAAAAGAAATTTCTAAAATCTTCCCAATATCCCACATAACAATTATTAAAAGTATCAACCACATTTTCTTCTGTTATCTGTTTAAATCTCTCATAAACTACAGTATTTAAATTCAATGTTTACGCTTTATATCTCTGATATTTTTCTTCTGACCATTCCGGAATATCTGTAACTTTCTCAAAAAATAATTTTGTATGATAAAGTTCAATCACTCTATTAATATCAGCTAACTCTATCTGATTTTGAACATACGAATCCAAGATAGCAGTCACCTTTTGTTCATCACCATGATAGCAAAATCTAGCGTTGAAATAATCTTTATGTTCAAAATCATTCATTATTTATACCTCCACTTCTCCACTCATCAATCTTGGTAATAATCGGTCACGAGCTTGCAATAATAAATCATTTTGTCTTTGAAAATTTTTAATTTTACCAAAATAAGGTGCAACCACTTTACAAAACCTATCAAGTATGTCATCTGTCGGAATATAAATTTTTAATGCATTAATATCCTTTGCATATACGTGTGGCTGTGCAGCTCCTTTTTGAAGTGAATCTAATTTTGCTTTACTGTCCTTAATAAAACAATATACCCAAAATAAATAAGGTGTTGTCTGACTATCTACAAATGAACAATCCGATGCAAAAACATCTACATTATATAGCCTTGCAAAACCTGCATTAGCCCCAGAACCACTAATCGTAATAACTGGAGCTACTGTGTTTGCTACATTATGATAGTATGCTGGCTCCAAACCACCTGCAACAACCGGAACATTTCCTTTATGAATTTGTGCCTTAGTGATAGTCTTTCCCCTTTTAAATAACGCAATATTTCCAACAGTACCATCTAACCATCCTTTAGGCACACCATCAACAATCTTAACATCTTCACATCCCGGAAAATGTAGATCTACAAACCATTCTCTATACAAACGTTCCGCCGCTTCTTCTAATAATTTAATTTGTTTTTTGTTGTTCTCAATCAAATCATCGTATGAAGATAATATTTCAGCAATCCTTTCTTGTATTTCAATTTTAGGAATATTCACTGGCATATTTCTTATTATTGGAATATTCACATGCGCTACTGTTGCCCCATTTGCTGTTCCTAACAATTCATACTGTTGCTTTGGTGCTAATATATAGTACGCCAAAAATTGAGGGCACACTTTTTTCTTATCTGGTCGAATCAATACAGTTCTTTGCCCCAAACATACTTCTTGTCCTGCACGTATTATTGCTGCATTTCCTGCCGGTGCTTCTCTAGCAAAAATAATGTCATCTTTTTGCGGAACAGCCCTTATATTTCTTTTATCATATGTAGCTTTAGATACCCGCTGAACTCCATCTAAAATCAATCGTCCTCTTCCAACATTTGGTGTTCTTATTATAGGATATCCTTCTCCTTCATCAGGTGCTGTTGAATGGGGACAATCTACTATAAATTCACATATATCATTCAATACCATCACCTAACATCTCCTTCATATTCCGTGAGATAGCATTCATCAAATCATTTGATTCTGCCTGCAATGCTAAAAGTTCTCGATGTATCTCTGCCATTCTCTCTTCAAAATCCACACCATCATCTTCCACAGGTGCTACACCAACATAGGCTCCCGGAGTAAGTGACCACCCTTTTTCTTCAATGCTGATTTCATCTTTATCATCACATTTTACATCATCTGTTGTATAAGCGACTTTACATAATCCAAGGATATCGTGATACTCTCCTTCTCCAAACTTTTCATATAACCAATTAGCTTCTTTTGCTATTATAAGCCTTTCTGTAAGTTCAGAAATTCTATCATCGTATTCGGTCTGTAATTTTTTCTTTTCTCGCTTATCTGCTTCCTCAACTGCTGTTTTGGCTTCTGCACGAAGTTTCTTTAATCTTTCAGTCAAATCATGAACCTGTTCATCAAATAATTTGTCACTTCCAAGTGCATTTCTATATTCATGAAGTAATGCAGTATATTTCTCGCTTTCTCCACGATATAACCAGACAATAGCATTCAGATTTTTAAGTTGCCACTCTGACCATTCATTCAATGTACGGTCAACCTCTGTATAATAGTTTCTCGCATCAATAAAGAGAACTTTATTCTTCAATTCTTCCTTTTTGCCTTTATCAAAAAACCACAATGAACACGGAAGGCTCTTTGTATAGAAGAAATTGTTACCGACACTTATCATCACATCAACATGACCAGTTTTGACCAACTTTTCTCTTATATCCTTATCACTTCCCTGACTATCTGTTGCAGAGGAAGCCATAACAAATCCTGCTCTGCCCTTTTCGTTGAGATAGGCATAAAAGTACGAAATCCATAGATAATTTGCGTTTCCAATTTCTTTATTCTTATTCTCCTTCGGGCAACCAAATGGAAGTCTTCCTGCACTGAATGTTGATTCTGCCTTTACCTTATCCACGTTGAATGGTGGATTTGCCATTACATAGTCACAGCAACCTTCAAGGTTATGAGCATCATGATAAAATGTATTCGCTTCATCACCAGATTTTATTACTCCTGTAAGGCCATGAACTGCCATATTCATAAGACAAAGCTGTGCATTGTATTCTACCTTCTCCTGTCCATAAAATGTCATACTACTATTTGCCTGTAACCCAGCTTCATTTACAAAGTCACCTGTCTGTACAAACATTCCTCCTGAACCACATGCTGGATCAAGAAGCACTCCCGATGTCGGCTCTAAAATATTAACTATCATTTTTACCAAAGATTTTGGCGTAAAGAATACTCCGTCATCCGAAGCTATATTTTTTGCAAATTTATTAAGGAAATACTCATAAATCCTACCTATTACATCTCCACCAACTTCATCAAGTGCGTTGTTATTGAATATGCGAAGCAGCTCTCCCAGCAGTTCATCGGAAAAATCCGTATAACTTTTCGGCAATACACCTGCTAACTGTTCACTTTGCTGTTCTACAAGTTCCATAGCATTGTTTACTACCTCACCCAGACTATTCATTGCCTGTTCAGCAATATTTTTCAAATCAGCTGATGCTATATTTTCAGGAAGATTCACAAGATAATCATACTGTGCTTCTCTTGGCAAAAACAGTGCACTTTTAGCAGAAAAATCCTTGGCTTCTACAGGCATTTTTCTGCCATTACGCATTGGTCTATCCTTTAATATCTTTGCTTCCACCAATTTAAATCGACTATACGCATATCTTAAAAAGAGTAATCCCAGCACCGGCATACAATACTGGTTTGATGTCAGTTTAGAACCTGCTCTTAGTAAATCTGCTGATTCCCATAAATCAGCTTCTAACTTCTTTATACTTCTGTTATCCATTATTTTTCTCCTGTTTTTCTATATCTACAATCTGAACAACATCACCGATATCACATTGAAGCACTTCACATATTTTTTCTATAACTGTCAATGTTACTGGCTCGTTATTCGTCATTTTTGCCATTGTTCCCTTACTAATCTTTGCCTTGCTACATAAAGCACCTTTATTCATTTCCTTATCAATCAGAATTTTCCAAAGATTATTATACGAAATTGCCATACCACACCTCAATTTTGTTTATATGTTCTTAACAATATAGGGCTTATACGCCTCTTTAAGCATATCATATATAGTCTATTTTTTCAAACCTCAGGAATATTTTTTTGTACTTTGTGAGAAGCAGAGGTACGTAAAGTGAATTTCGACCAGAAGCAGAGGTATCATCTCCCTCTGTCCATATTCCACATCTTATCTTCTGCTTTTTCCTTCCCTGCATCCCTGCCAACGCTCTCATCATAAATTCTCTGAAACTCTTCATAAAGCTCATCTCCAACCAGCTTTATTTCCATCCTCTTCATAACATCTGAAAACAGCCTTATACTTCCACTTACATCTGCAATATCAAATCCGAATATATCCGCCTTAACAGGAACATCTACATCTTCATATGCTCCACACTCAGATAACCTATCAGCAATCCATTCAACCTTATCAGCAGCCATCGGAATAACCGAAACCTCATCATCTACAGCTACATTCTTACCTGTATAAATCTGTTCCGCATCACCATCATCCATTTCACGAGATTTCTCAACATATAAGTCTGCCTGTTCTTTTTCGATATTACTTTGTTCGTCTATAACAGAAAAATCTTCCTTCCGACATATTTCCATACCAATATCAGTAGCTGTCTTTTTCTCAACCTCAGACACAATCTCCAGTTCTCCCATCCCCGGTATCTCAATCTCCCTGTCAGCAACAATCTCTTCATTCTCCGACACCACATAATAAGCCGTATACAAATCTTCCTTCATAATGCCATCAGCAAGCTGCAACTGTCTCTTTATCTTCCTTTTTCCTGCTTCAGCTCGTCTAGTTCTTCCTGCACTTCCACATGCCACATCTGATATTCCCGGTACTGCTCTTCATTCTTTATACTGCGTTTCCGGCTAGAGCTTTCTCTGTATATCTCCTGCTGTCTGTCCTCAATCTGCCGAATCTTTTCTTTCTGCTCACTTCTAAAATTCACAAGCCCCACAATATCTTTGATATCATTATTCACAAGTAACAGATATTCGTCCTGCAACTGATGAAATCTTTTCAAATCCCCTGCATACTTCGCTCCACCAACTACAAAACGCTTCTGTTCAACAATCCTTTTCTGGCTTGAAGAAAGCGCCACATCACTTCCTGCACGTGGAAAAGGCACAAGATTTCCAGAGTACACTGCTCCCGGCAACCTGATTCATCTGATTGCAATGACACCTGCAAAATCTTCCGAGGCTGCCAGACCAACTTACAATGAAGATGATTATGACAGTACAGGCTCACCTGTCGCATTAACTTTTGAATATGGATTGGTAAATGATTTCCTTTCGGAATGGTGTGAAATGAAAACGAAATTAAATAGTGGAGAGATTTCTCCTAATGAATATTTTGAGTGGAAAATAACATGGTCTCAGGCGTAAATGAAACTATTCACGCGCAGCTCGCTTTAGTACCATTTTAGTACCACAAGACAAAAAACAAGCTCGCAAATGCCCATTTTACAAGGCTTTGCGAGCTTTTGAAAATTATTCAAACTCGGCAGGTCCAGAGATGTTCTTAAATATATTTGTTTAAGTTTTATATCTTTTTTGCCGTTATTTTATTTCTGTTGCATATATTATTTTGGCTCACTGATTTTCTGTTGCCAATTTGTTGCCACTTCATTATAACTGCGTTGAGATCACTTCGCAATCATTATTTCGAAAATATGCTTCAAGCCATGCCTTTTTCGCATCTAATGCGTTTACTACTGCACTCTTCTCGGTCTCACCACAAGTAATGCAACCAGGTAAATCTGGACAAGAAACCACAAATCCGCCTTCATCCTTGTCTTCTACAATTTCCATGCGATAGGACATTTCCATACAATCATTCGGTATCTTCATTGTTCTTTTCCTCACAATCTATAACTTCCCAATATCCATTTTTAGGAGAACCATGTCGGACAAGAATACCAAGTTCTTTTAATTTCTTAATATTGCTTTCTATATTTCGACTAGCAATGCCAATCTTTTTTGCTAATTTTGCTGCTGATAACTGGTTATTCTTCAAAAGTAACTTTACTATTTCATGCTGAGTGCTATTAAGCTCAACTATTTCATGTTTCTCCGATGTTTCTCCGATGTTTCTCCGATGTTTCTCCAATGTTTCTCCGATGTATTTATTTTCCGAAATCATCGGTAAAGAATTACGGAACAATTCTACTCGAAACATATTATCAAATTCTTGAAATTTTGGTTCTGGAAGTTCATATTCCTTCGCTGCATTAAAAATTCTTTTTATTCCACTACCCCATGCTTCTACCAGTCCCATCTGGCTAAAAATATTAGCAATTGCTTTATTCCGGATTTTAGAATGACCATTCATGACTTCCTCGTATGTCAGTCCATTATACAGTCCACCTGGAGAAGTCACCTCCAGTCGATCATCATAAACTGCAACCTGAATGCAGGATTCATCCAATAAATTTCGATGACAGTGTGCATTGATAATCATTTCTCTGATTGCCTCTGGTGGAAGCTCATATTTTTCCTTTCTCACCAAGCCATCAATTGTTGCTCCAAGTCTTATATTTCTCAAAACAAAATCTACTGCAGACTCGATCTGCGTATAAATCGGTCCTGTAAATTCTCTTTTATCCAGAAAAATTGCTCTGTCTGTTCCTTTAAAAACTGCACATTGGGTTTTAGCAAATGAAAAATAATCAGATGTCAGTAATGCATAGGCATTCGTTGCCAGTAACTGTCCTTCATTTTGCTTCAGAATTTTCCAGCTAATAAGCTGTTCTTTCTTTACTGAATGTTCTGTCATTCCAGCTTTTTCCCGAAAGCTTTCAATGTCTTTACAAAGCTTTTCTGTTACCTCTTCTGAAACAGGATATCCTACACAAGTAAGTTCATCCCATGAAATCCTGGCCCCTTCCATTTCAAGTTCTCTTATTTTTTCTGGAAAAGCTTGTCTGGATGTACCTGCCACACGAATATAGGTGCCATTCTCTTTCCCTTTTGATTTCAAATAATACGGACGATTTTTTCCTGCTTCTACGGACACAATGATAACAGTTTTTCCATCTATTGTCTGTGGTTCAATATCCGGAATAATCTGTGGCATACAAGAATCGGAAATAGCATTGGCTATTCCATCCATCAACTGAAATAATATTTCATTTTCCACACCCACAATCTCGTGTGTTTTATCATCTACACCTACAATCAGCTTTCCGCCCTGAGTATTGGCAAAAGCTACGATTGTTTTCATGTACTTTTCACTTTTATCTGGCAAAGCAACTTTGTATTCAATATTTTTTGATTCTCCAGAAAACACTGTATCCATTGCCATTTTTCCTACCTTTAACTATTTAACATTTTCCTGACAGAGGAATATTATATCCTCTGTCAAACCAACCAACGCATCCTGGATGTCTAATCTCTACATTATGGCGGATCAAGTTTGCATCTGGCCTATCAAAAAATCTAAATCCGTACTCATTAATGATTTTTTCTACAAACCTTCCTCTGGAAATACAATTATTTTGAAATGAGCCACCACCAATAGTCAATGCCTGTCTTAATGGCTCTGGACAATTTCCATTATAATTCAAAATAATTCTAAACTGATAACTCTGTTTATCTGAAGTGATTTTCATTTCATCATATCGTTGTCCTGGATAAGCTCGCCCAAAAGTCTCCTCCTTTCCATATGGAACCTGTGCTTCAATATACTTAATTCTATCTGGCGTTGCAAGATATCCTAAAATAAGGCAAAGTTCTTTCTCTGTAGTTTCAATATCCATTGCTCTGTTTGTTAAAACATATCCCATAGCGTGTCTCCTTTCATATGAAAAACATAATAATTATTTTTTTATAATCTTTTTATTTTTCGCATATTGTGCAGCTTCTATATCATCTTTATAAAATGAATCATATTTTCCCCTTATCCTTTGTGCAACCGCATCATCTTTGATTTCTTCTATAAAATCTTTAAAATCAGAATTTTCAACTAATCTATCAATCGTATCCCAATCTAAAGACGATTTTCGTTTTGCAGAAAATAGTACTTCACTCTGGCTAATATTCTGGGCATTTAATTGAATAATGCCTATTCCAAATGCATTATTCAATCGTTTCACTTCAGACATAAAACTTTCGTCTTCATCATATTCTAATGCAACAAGATATCCCTCATTTGCCCAACTAGAATTTGAAACAGCCTGAAAATAATATTCTCTGAGATTTGAAAAAGTTACTTTTTTCTTCATTTCAAACGAATATATCTCATATTGCTCATCATTTAACATTTTTTGCAAATCTAATGTACAATCAGAGTATTCCTCAAAAGGAAAATGCACTCCTACCAAATCAGGATGTAGCCACTGATTGTATCCTTTTTGAGCTTTAGTTGTTTTTTCATGAAATATTGTCTTAGTTACACAGCGAAAATCAGGACTTACATATACAAATGAAGATAGTAAAATGTGCAAATCTCTCTCGTTATAGGAAGTCTCCTCTTGCAAATCAAGAACCTCTTCTTCCAATAACTTCTCATCAATACGCTTATTCTTCAACGTAAATTCTGCTGGTCTCTTTGATACCTGCTGGAATATAGACTTATTATTATCTCGAATATCAATATATAATCTTGCTTGCAAAGTATTCACTGGCGTTTTCCCCGAACTTCCTATTTTATCCGTTAATCCATTCTGTTCGCCAATATTCCAAATTTGAGTTATCGTTAATGGTCTATTCTCTAATTCCAACACATCTTTTGCCAAATCTAAAAAAGTATAACCATCTTTTCTTTTTCTCACAACACCACCTTCTTTTACATTATATCATTTTCAAAGTCTTTTTCAATTCTATCTCATTTATTCTAGCATTCAAAACTTGTTTTCCAAGATATATTGATTCTTTATCGCAAGTTTCGAAACATGACTTAATCCAATTTACTTTTTTATTTAATTTTAAATAATAAAAAATATTTTTTGATGTATCATGACACAAAATAGCATATGGTATGGCGTTTCCATCAAGATAATCAAAAAAATCCCTCTCCATCATAAATTGATTACCTCGGCTATTCATATAAAACAAATGCATTTTTGAATTAACTTTAATTAATTTGTATCCCTTATCTTCATCAATTACTTTATATGGTATTTTCTCCTGCATTAATATTTTTTCTATCAATTCATCACCTCAAATTTTGGGAACTAATGTTCCGAAATCAATCGTATTTTTTGAAACATTCCATTTTCCCACTCTCATTTTCTTAATTTTCTTTCCTGAACCATAATCCAATAGATCCTCTCGAGCAAAAGAAATGATTAACTTACTCAGGCTTCCCAGCCCAGCAGACGATAATAAAAATGCTTCTTCTGGATCTATTAATTTGCAATATGCCCATAATTGTCCTAAGTCTCTAAGCGTAAGCCTTGTTTTTTTTGCTTCAATAAAAAATAATTTTATATCCGCATTTTTCCTTGCAATCCCCAATACATCTATCTGAATATCTACGCCATTAGCAGCTTCACATACTATTCCATATCTAGATAATGCTCGATCCAGTCTTTCCTGAGATGTATCTACTGCAATTATATCATATCCTTTATATTTATCATTCAAATATTGCTCAAGCCATACTCGCATAGGTTCATATAATTCATTTTCTAACATATCGAATCCTTACTATATCCCATATCTTCTGCTATAGCAGTCCACGAATCATAATGTTTTCCTCGAATCGCTTTCGGTATAAATTCATCATTTTCTCCTGGATGTGATGGTTTTTTTCTATTTCGTGAAACAAGTTCCCAATAATATCTGTGGGTAACGTCTGATAAGCGTTTTTTTCGTTGAACTTCTATGTCAATTCTCTGTTTATCAGCAAAATAATCCAAAGCCTCTTGCTTATGAAGGACAGCAAATCCTATTGGCTGATATTCTACTGCCCAGACTTTAATCTGATGTTCTTTTTTCCAAAAGTCAGGTTTTCCTTGATTATATTTCGTCAAATTTCCATCTCTCATATTAGGATGTGCCCAATCTATATTTTGTACTGGTACATCTATACTTTTTAATAAATTTGCAAAATCCACTACTAACTCCCAATTATTAGGAATTTCAAAATATACTCTATAATTGGGTTCTTTGAATGCATAATTGCTTCTACGGATATATCCTGTTACATCAGCAAATCCTTTTACAAACTGTTTTCTCTCATCTGCTGTAAAATCAAATACTTCTGGTGATATTCTGATATTGTCTGCAGAAGTTGCATATCCTACATATCTCAACAGTTCTCTCATCAAATAATCTTCATTTTGTTTCGTAAATGAAAGAATAGAAATATTAGGATTCTGAACAAATTTCAATGCTGTACCTAATAATGGTTCCAAAATTTGTCTAATATCTGTAATACTTGCTTTTACATAAATTCCTACATCTTTTTGGAACTCTGTTTCTAACTTTTTATGTGGAACATCAATAGATATTGTTGTTGCTGTCGTTCCTCGTTGTATTTCGCCATTTCCAGTAATCATACCAAGAAGATATGCCATTTCTGTATTCATTTCTTTTACTCCTTTTTTAATCCAAAATAATCAGCAATTCTATTAGCAATTGCTTCCGCCAAAAGAGGTGGAACCGCATTTCCAATTTGTTTACGTATATGTACTTTAGCTCCTAAAAAAACAAATTCATCATCAAAAGATTGAATCCTGGCGGCTTCTCTCGGAGTTATAGCTCTATGCAAAAACGGGTGATTATTTGTACCATTTGAAGAAGCATCAAATCTTGTATCAATAGTTGGAGAAACAGCATCCCATTTGAGCCTTCCCCATGTTGTTTTAAATTTCTGGTTTCCATGCAACTCCTCTGGCAAGCATTCTTTTCCTTGTTCAGGGGGAATAAGTTTCAATTTATCAATTGCCACTTGCTTATGATTTGAAGCTTTATGATTATAGAGTTTTTTACTTTTACCTCTAATTTTTATTTGATATTCACTCCTTGGTCTTGTGATATAATCTTGTTCAAATGCCCCTTGTCCAGATTCTAAATACGCCAAATCTTCTATAGCATCTCGTACTGTAACATATTTTGTTACAGTAGGCTTTGGCAATGAAATTGCTCCATGTTTAGAACAAATAAAAATTGCTCTTTCTCTTGACTGCGGTACTCCAAAATCTGCCGCATTAAGAATACCAAACTCAATTGCATATCCTAATTTCTTAATAGCTTTTACAATTTCATCCTTGAACCATCCATTCGCTGATAATAGTAATCCTTTTACATTCTCAATCACAAATACATCTGGTTGCAATTTTTCAACCAAGTCTAAATATTCTCTAAACAAAAAATTTCTTGGATCATCTAATCCAAGTTTTTTTCCCTTCATAGAATATCCTTGACATGGGGGACCTCCCACTATCATATTTACCCCCTTTTCCTTTGACAAAGAAACAACTTTTTCTTTTACAGTAGCATTCGTTATATCTCCAACTAAAACTTTTGAATTAGGCATATTATTTTTAAATGTAGCCACAGCTTTTTCATCAAAATCCAATGCCACCATTGTCTTAAAGTGCGGATTTTTATGCATCCCCCACGAAAGTCCACCTGCTCCACAAAACAAATCAAGTATGCGAAATTCATTTAATTCTGATGTCATACATTTCTCCTTTTTATAAGTATTCTTTTGAATAATTCTTTTCCATTTATTTTTGGCTTAAATAAATCAAATTCATTATCCGATCCATGATTTGCTTCGCCTATTATTTCAAATTGTGACTCATTATGATATTTTAAATACGTAATTGGCACTCCCATTATTCCGTTATAATCCATGGGAATATCGACAACTCTTTTTACATTGATTGCATCATAATTATCATATTTAGGATAATCTTCTGGACGATAACATTTAGTCAATCTCAATTCTTCATGTCGTTTCTGCATATCAAGATTAGTTAACCACATCGCATTTCCTAAACTTCTCCACTTTTGTCCCGTTTCATCAATCCAGAATCTTGTTTTTCTAGGTTTAGTATCCGACGGAACTCGAAATTTCATATCACCAAATCTATATCCAACCCAAGCCTTATTTTCTTTTATATATGGAAATATCTCTTTATATGTTATTGCATTCTGATTTCCTATCAACAAATATTTTTTTTCGTATTTAGTCAATAAAGAAAATAGTTCTGAAAAAAGACTAAAAGGTGGATTAGTACAACAAATATCACATTCCTTCATATATTTAACACACTCTTCTGTCCGGAAATCTCCAGAACCAGACAGTCTCTTAACAATCCCTTCCTTTTTTAAGACTTCTTTTATTACATCATCACTTACTTCCTCGCCAATCTCTCCTGGCATTTGATCTATAACGAATACATATCCCTGTTTAAAATTTATTGGTTCTCCTAAATCGTCAAATAATTTTAAAGACAATTGTACATTGTCTTTGATTTGGTCAATTTTAGAGCCAGAATACGAAGTACATATCAATTTTTTTAAATTCAATTCATTGAAATGACGTAAAAAATAGTAGCAAAAATTTGATTCATATGGATCGTCACAATTGCATAGCACTATTTTCTTTCTAAACTGTTCTTTATAATGAAGTACTTCCTCCGCAATAGTTTCATACGTAGTATACCATTCATCTGTATTGTCTGATGAATATTTTGCACTATTTAATACTGAATTTCCTGATTTATACATCTGATCTATCTTTTCTTCCTTCATTGTATGTTTCATGATAATATCCTCTTTCAAAAGCAGTCTTCTACTCTTTGCCTAATGCCTTAAGTTGTCTTTGCTTTTCTCTATAATCACAAAAATAAGAATTTAATGCTCTTTCTACAACAACAGTTTTTGTCTGACCTGCATCCGCACATATTTCATTCAATTGTTCATAAATTGAGTTTTCTATACATACATTTAAATAGGTTCCATTCTTTTTTGCCCTAGCCATTCTTTTTCCCTCTTACAAATCAACTTAAAATATTACACAAAATTTATACCACGAATAACTACTTAATTCAACCATTTACTACTTATTATACTATAACATTTACAATATGCCCACAGTCTTTTATTATCTTTTATCAACAAATAATACTGTAGTTTCTATAGTAAGAAGCAATTGCTTGCTTCTTACGCCTTTAACTATATACAACTTCTTTCAGCACAATCTCCTCTGCGCATATCCATATATTATTCCCTTTCGCTACCCACAATATTTGATTTTCCACCTTCAAACATTCCGTTACTCCCTGCTGTTCTTTCATCTACTCCACCAACCTGTCCATCATCTGATGGCACTCCTCATCAATCTGATGCAAATGCTCATTTAACTTTCCAGCAAGCACCAGTTCCAGATATAGCCCTTTCCGGTACTCCTTTAAATACGTCCTTCGCAACATTCCATACTTCCCGATTGGATACTCCGCCTCCACCGGGAGATACAGGTCTGGATAATACAGACCATCCTCTCCCAAAGTATAGCTGATTCCATTTTCTCCCTTAATGTGTTTCTCCATGATGTTCTCCTCCTATCTCACCTCTCGATCCTGGTTCTGACTTCGGGTACGCTGCGTGTTTTTCTGTTCCTGCTCTATTTTCCTTCTGTTTGCTGCCAGCTTTGCTCTGACACCATGTGCCTGCGGCTCTGGCTCTTTTCTTGTTTCTTGTTTCCATTGTGCGATTGCCTTCTGATACTGACTGTACTCAGACTTTGCTGTTTTGAAGTCTTTCAGAAATTCCTGTACACTTCTATAGCCGACTTTCTGTACGATTTTCGGAAGATAATCTTTCATATTTCGGATCTGGCTTTTCAGTTCATCAATTTCTTTCTGCAATTCTTTTTTCTTTCTTCCTTTAAACCATCCCTTGACCTCTGACAATTCTTTCTTCTTTTCTGAAAGCTGTTTTTGTTTCTGTTGAATTGCACCGTTTTGATCTTCCAGTTCTTTATTCACTTTAAATAGTTTCGGATACTTTGATGCAAGCCTCGTCATTTTAGGTTGTTCCGGTTCTACCTTTTCTTCTTTTGTTGTCTCGACTGCTGCCGTGCTATTTTCAGCAACATGCTCTGGGTGTTCTGTTTCCGTTTGCTCTGTCTGTTTTGGCACTTCCCTGGGTTTCTTAAACAGCACACTTGCTATCAAAAACTCCAATGCCTCAACAGCCACTGTCACAACTCTGGAAAATAATCGTGGTCTGTTTCCACGCCGAGCAATTGATTCCCTGATTGGCTCCGTGATTTCTTTCCGCTTCACTTCCATTATCTTCGGTTCTTGCACTCCACTAATCAATGCCATATCAACAGCTCTGTTCCATTCTCGACGTTTTTGATTATCCGCTTCTATTTCCTGTGCCTTCGGATTATTTTTTCCGATTTTCTTTGTTGCAAGATACACACTGCCACGCTCAAATACCTGCAACTTCTGGCTCTCGTCCTGCACATAAATATTGATTAAATCTGTATAAGAACGTTTTACATCATCCAAAAATGAATTACTTTTAAAGCGTTCATCTTTCGCAGTAAACAGCTTCTTCTCATACACCTCACCTTTTTTCACAATGCGGCAACCTTCTCGTATCTCACCATCTTCTCCCAGTATCTCTTTCTTGGTTCGGACATGTTTCTCATTTTCATCATAAAACATATTTCTGCTGGCAATCTTAACGATTGGTTCATCCAATAGCTTCCGTTCTGCAAATATCAGATGAATGTGATGATTGGTCTTTCTTTTATTGTGGTGCAAAGCAGCAATACACTCCGCTCCATAATTCTGTTTGAAATGATTTGTAAAAAGTTGCAACAATCTATCTGGCTGATATTCTGTAAAGCTCTCTGGCAAAGCAATAATCAGTTCTCGTGCTTCAATACATTTCCCTTCTGTTCCGCTTTTTGCAAATTCTTCCTGATTACATTTTGCAAGTTCCCGCCAGAATTTCCGTTCTGTGGTTTCATAAACTGCATAAAGATTTTCCTGTTTTGCATGACTGGATATATAAGTGATTCTGCCTTTTACATTGCTTAGTTTTGTCATTTGAATAAATGAATTTCTTCCGATAGGCACTCCCTCCTTGTCTTCGGCAAAATAAATTCCGCCATATTATTTGTGAGTGGATGCATTGGCATCCGTTTACGAACTTACTGCCGTTTCCGGCTATAATAGTCTACGCTCCGCTTCGGTCGGTGCTTAACAAGTGCCACTGGCACTTAGCACCCCTGCAAGGGCGAAATACACAGAGCATAAACAAAGTTTGTGCGATGGGTGTATTTCGCTCTCAAACGCCGAGGGCTTTGTGAAATACTTCCTGCCTCTGCCACACCTTGGCTTTAACTTTTCATTTTTGGCGTATCCGCCCTCTTTTTTTTGCCCGTGTCCGGGCTTATTCTTTATCACTAACAACCACTCAGCCATTTCTCTTTCTGTCTGCTTTATTCCGGTATCCTTGCCCGTACATACTCCAGTTCTCCACAATACGGTGTTCCAACCAAATACCATTCTCTCTCCAGATTCATTTCCATTCGTGTCTTTACCCACTGATCATCAACCAGAACTTCCAGACATTCTCCACAGTGAAATCCCGTATCAATCCATAAGTCTGATGACAATAATCCATATCTTTTGTTATAACTGTTGTAACCTAATCTTCCTTCTCTCATGGTGTCATTCTCCCTTCATTTATCATTTCCGCAGGGACGCCCTGAATCAGGGCCCCCTTTTGAAAATCTCCTTACTTCGCCAGCCAACTCCCGACTGCACCTTCCCTGCTTTCTCCTTGTCTGCTATCTACAGGTGCGTGCCACGCTCCTGTCATTAGGTAATCAAGCAGAACCTTTACCATCGAAAGTCCTCATGCATTCCGCACTTATCCAAATACTCTTGTCTTGCCTTTTCCCGTTCTTCTTCTGTTGCTGCTGTTTTAAAGGTTGTATAAAGTTCTCTTTTTACCATACTGTCTAATTTTTCCATCAATGCTTTTTCTATCTCTGGCAGATATTTCTCGTTCCCGGCAAGATGATACTGGAACAATGCCAGTAATAAACCTTTGGGTATCTGTACCTGTGATTTTCTTTCCATGTTTCTCCTTTCCGTGACGGTCGTGACGATAGTGACGATATTTTCACTACCGACACGCTATCTAAAATACCGTCACAACCGTCACATATCGTCACGCTGTTGTTCCTACAAAGGTCAGTCTGATTTTTCTTCCATCGTGTCCTCGCTCTGTTTTATACTGGATTCCATATTCCAGAAGCAGTCGTTCCAGGCTAACATTCAATTTTCTTGATAAAGCGTTAGGCTGCATCTCTACCTGCAGAAGTTCTACCAGTTCCGTTGCTGTTCCCGTCCATTCCAGCTGTTCATCCGTTACCAGTTCTTTGATTTTTTCAAGCAATGGATCTTCTGGTTCTTTCCAAAGTTCTGTTTCTGTCTTGGTAAGTTCCCAGACACATCTCTCCCGGTTAAAGTTCAACCATAGTTTCTAATCCTGCTGGTCACGCCCTGCCACTTCCAGAACTGCTTTATTATCTGTACGCTTTTCTTTCTGCATAACAAATGCTCCATCCGCAGCTCCCAGCAGACCATTCGTGCCGGAAATCATATCAAAACTGTCGGAAGATTCCATTTTTCTTGTATGATGCACTACCAGAAAACAGATCCCATATTTATCACTGAATGCTTTCAGCTTTGTTACAATCTCGTAATCGCTAGCATAACTGAATTTATCTCCACCGACCTCTCGAACCTTCTGAAGAGTATCAATGATAATCAATCTTGCATCTTTATGCTCTGTCACAAACGTTACAAGCTGTCTTTCCAGTCCGTCATTAAGCGATTTGGATTTTGTAGCGAAATAAAAATTCTCACTGCCTTCCATTCCAAACATCTGCGATAATCGCTTCTGCAATCTTGCATAATCATCTTCTAGTGCCAGATAAAGAACCGTTCCCTGTCTGACTGAAAAGCCCCACAATGGAAGTCCTTTGCTGATGTGATACCCGATCTGTGCCATAAAAAATGATTTCCCGATTTTCGGCGAACCGACAAACAGATACGTTCCGTTATACAGAAGTCCATCTACAATTGGCAGTTTTGGTGGATATGCAGTATCGTATAATTCCATCATAGAAACGGTTTCCAGATTATCTGGATTCTTTTTATTTGCTGATTTTGCTGTATTTTCCGCTTTATTTGTGGCTTGCAGATTGCCCTTACCGGGCAAATCTGCTATACTTTGGTTG
>ENA-OOXM01000793-OOXM01000793.1-human-gut-metagenome-genome-assembly--contig:-NODE-793-length-26912-cov-4.284358_pt1 | contig 26912 bp, 20 predicted proteins | sample MGYA00241589_ERZ501347 | MGnify/ENA primary metagenome ERZ501347 (study PRJEB25962, sample SAMEA2042832) | human gut metagenome | biome: human gut; feature: human-associated habitat; material: faeces...
AAGCGGATTACCGGTCCGTTGTTATCCGTTTTTTTGAGGTCTTATCCTTTCACGAAGATATTCGGAATTTTTTATTGTGAGGTGCTCCTTAATGGAAAAAAGAAGAGTTGTTATAACAGGTATGGGCGTAGTTTCTCCCGTAGGTATCGGTACAGAAGAATTCTGGAATGCGCTGATGGCCGGCAAATCCGGCATTGGCCCGATTACAGAATTTGATCCGGAAGGATTCCCTGTGCGCATTGCCGGCGAAGTCAAGGACTTTGATGCTGTGAAATATGTGGGAGACAGAAAAGCAGTCCGCCATATGGACCGGAATGTGCAGTTTGCAGTGGCAGCTGCCAAAATGGCAGTGGAAGATGCCAAACTGGACATGAGCGTTGAAAACCCTGACCGTGTAGGTACCATTATTGGTACCGGCATCGGCGGCATCAATACCATGGAAGAGACGGTACATCGCATTGACACCAGAGGACCGGCCAAGGTGAATCCCTTTGCTGTTCCCATGATGATTGCCAATATGGCTGCCGGCCAGGTTTCCATCAACTTCGGTCTTATGGGACCGGTACTGGCTGATGTGACTGCCTGCGCTTCCGGAAATAATGCCATCGGCCGTGCTACCAGAACGATCCAGTATGGTGATGCGGATGTCATGTTTGCCGGCGGTACTGAAGCTGCTGTAGCCAAGACCCCTATGGCAGGATTCGCTGCCATGAAAGCTCTTTCCTCCAGAGAATGCCCGCCGGAAGAAGCGTCCTGCCCCTTTGATGTAAGAAGAGACGGCTTTGTCCTTGGCGAAGGCAGCGGCGTGCTCATTCTGGAAGAACTGGAACACGCAAAGAAGAGAGGCGCCCATATTTATGCAGAAGTCATCGGTTACGGCTCCAACGGCGATGCTTATCACATTACCGCTCCCCGTCCCGGCGGAGAACTGGCAGCCCGCTGCATGAAGAAAGCCATTGATGATGCAGGTATTTCTCCCGATGATATTGATTACATCAATGCTCATGGCACATCTACCGGCCTGAACGATAAAAACGAGACCAAGGCCATTAAAGACGTCCTTGGCAAACATGCCTACGACGTAGTGATTAACTCCACCAAATCTATGACCGGCCATCTGCTGGGAGCTGCCGGTGCCATCGAAGCCATCGTCTGCGTGCTGTCCATCGAACATAATAAAGTTCACCAGACACTGAACTTGAAGACCCCGGATCCGGAATGCGACCTGGACTATGTACCGGAAGGACCGAGAGACGTCAAGGTGGACGTGACCATGTCCAATGCTTTCGGCTTCGGCGGACACAACGCAGTGGTTGTTATGAGGCGCTATGAAGAATGAGCCATGCAGAAACAAGGCGTAAAGAACGTCTTGAAGAAGTAAGGAAATTTGCAGAAGACAACAACATTCCCGTGCAGAACATCCAGCTTCTGAATACAGCTCTCACCCACACCTCCTATGCCAATGAGCATAAGGGAGAAGTGATTCATGACAATGAAAGACTGGAATTTCTGGGAGATGCGGTGCTGGATCTGGTGGTGGGGGAATATCTCTTCCTTCGTTTCCCTACCTGGCCGGAAGGAAATCTGACCCGTGCCAAAGCCAGCGCCGTGTGCAAACCGGCCTGCGCTGAATGCGCCGCCAAATTTCATATCGGCGACTACATGCGTCTGGGCAGGGGAGAGGAAATGTCCGGCGGCCGTACCAGGGTTTCCATCCTGGGCGATGCCTTCGAAGCAGTCATCGGTGCCATTTATCTGGATAACAACTACGAAGTGGCAGCCCGCTTCATCCTGGGCCATCTGAAGAAATACCTGGATCTCATCGATGAAGGAAACTATGACCATGATTACAAAACGGACCTGCAGGAACTGGTGCAGAAGCACAAAGAGGCAGATATCCGCTATGAAGTAGTCCGTGACGAAGGCCCGGACCACGACAAGACCATCTGGATGAAGATTACCATTAACGGTAAAGACTTCGGCACCGGTATGGGGAAAAATAAAAAAGAAGCAGCCCAGAAAGCGGCCAGAGAAGCAATCAGCCGTCTGCAGAAAGGCGCACAGATATAAGAAATGCAAAAGCACCGTAACCCTTATGGAACGGTGCTTTTCTGATGGCAGGGGAAAAGATTCCTGCCCGGCATGACATAGATGGAGTTCATAGCGATCGGAAACTATTTCCAGGCCTGTCCGGATTCCCCTTTGAGCCTTTACTCTGCAGGCCTGTGAAAAGGGGCGAAATTTCTTGCCTGTCATGTTATAATTGAAGATAGAAATATATCGATTATGAAACTGTTCATTTTGAATGGTTTCATTTTTCTTTACCCTATAAGGAAAGCGCTGATTCCATGACAGTGAATGAATCGGTGCTTTTCCGGAATAGATGAAAGAGGAAGTTTATGGATAGAAGCAGGATTCAGAGACAGTACATGGAACCGATGATTCCTTTTAAGCTGAAGGCGCCTTTCCAGCCCACTGGAGACCAGCCGAAAGCAGTGAAGTCGCTGGTACAGGGGCTGAATGAGGGGCAGTGGGCCCAGGTCCTTCTGGGGGCCACTGGTACGGGCAAAACTTTTACCATGGCCAAGGTCATTGAAGAGGTACAGCGGCCGACCCTGATCATTTCACCAAACAAAACCCTGGCGGCACAGACAGCCAGTGAGTTCAAGGATTTCTTTCCGGACAACGCGGTATACTATTTCGTCAGCTATTACGATTACTACCAGCCCGAATCCTATGTACCCCAGACGGATACTTATATAGAAAAGGATTCCTCCCGGAATGAAGAAATCGACCGGCTGCGTCATTCTGCTACCATGGCCCTCTTTGAACGGAAGGATGTCATTATCGTAGCCTCTGTGTCCTGCATCTATGGTTTGGGGGATCCGGAAGACTACAGTACCATGGGCCTGTCCCTCCGTCCGGGAGAGGAAATCGATAGGGACAAGATTATTGAAAAACTGGTGAATATGCAGTACATGCGGAATGATATGAATTTCACCAGAGACACTTTCCGGGTGCGGGGAGATACGATTGATGTATTTCCGGCTTCGGAAAATAATGTGGCTGTTCGGATTGAAATGTTTGGGGACGAAGTGGATTCCCTTACGGAATTCGATGTGCTTACGGGAGAAACAGTGGCGGAGCGGAACCATATCGGTATTTTCCCGGCGTCCCACTATGTCACCAGTTCTGATAAGCTGAAAAAAGCCATCGGATCCATTGAACAGGAACTGGACGGCAGGCTGAAGGAGCTTCGGGACCAGGGAAAGCTCTTGGAAGCCCAGCGGCTGGAACAGCGGACCAACTACGACCTGGAAATGATGCAGGAAGTGGGGTACTGCTCCGGCATCGAAAACTATTCCCGCCACATGTCAAGCAGGAAGCCCGGAGAGCCTCCTTACACTCTTCTTGACTATTTCCCCGATGATTTTCTGATTATGATTGATGAATCCCATGTGACAGTGCCCCAGCTCCGGGCCATGTACAACGGCGACCAGTCCAGAAAGCGCACGCTGGTAGACTACGGTTTCCGCCTGCCCAGCGCCCTGGATAACAGGCCTCTGACTTTTGATGAATTCACGGAGCGGATTAACCAGATTATTTACGTATCCGCTACGCCGGGACCCTATGAAATGGGGGTACAGACAAATCTGGCAGAGCAGATTATCCGTCCTACCGGTCTTTTGGATCCCAGTATCGAAGTGCGTCCCATTGAAGGACAGATGGATGATCTTCTGGGAGAAATCCACAAACGGGAGGATGCCCATGAAAGGGTGCTTATTACAACCCTTACCAAGAAAATGGCAGAGGACCTTACCGATTTCCTCACGGAAGCAGGGGTGAAGGTACGGTATCTCCACTCCGATGTGGCCACCATTGAAAGGGCAGAAATTATTCGCGACCTTCGGGCCGGCGTCTTCGATGTACTGGTGGGCATCAATCTTCTTCGCGAAGGGCTTGATATGCCGGAAGTGTCACTGGTAGCCATTCTGGATGCGGATAAGGAAGGATTCCTCCGCTCTGAAACATCCATGATCCAGGTCATTGGCCGGGCCGCCAGAAATGAACACGGTCATGTCATCATGTATGCCGACAGGGTGACAAAATCCATGAAATATGCCATTGATGAAACCAACCGCCGCCGCAGGATTCAGGAAGCCTACAATAAGGAACACCACATTACGCCCCATACAGTGCAGAAACGGGTGAAAGACCTTATTGACCTTACGAAGATTGAGGAAAAAACGGGAGACTATGGCAAGAAACCGGCAGGAAAAGATGAGATGTCCGACGAAGAGCTGTATATGCAGATGCAGCAGACGGAAAAGGATATGAAACGGGCTGCCAAATCCCTGGAATTTGAAGAAGCTGCCATGTGGCGGGACCAGCTGGCCAAGCTGCGTCAGATGTGGACTGACCGTTACGGTTCCCGGGCTGATGCCGCCCTGAAACGGGTGAGCGCCGGAAAAAAGAGAATCAACAGACCTATGAAAAAGAGAATATAAGAGAAGCCTTTTCATCATTCAGGGCTTATGCTTTCAGGGCAGCAGTCATTCATAGAGATCTCCATGTATAAGAATCCTCAAACACTGCTGCCTTACAGGACTTTTCAAACAGGTCATGGTTAAAAGTCTTGAGATTTGAAAGACTCCTTCTCTTCACTTTTCAAAACAGGATTACCTGTATCTATAGATTTATCTTCAACCCATGGCATGCTCTCTGTCATGCCATACAGAAAGGAATAGAATGGAAAAAGGAATTGTCATTCACGGGGCCAGGCAGAATAACCTGAAGAACATTGACCTCACCCTGCCTCGGAATAAACTTATCGTGTTCACCGGACTTTCCGGCTCAGGAAAGTCATCTCTTGCCTTTGATACGATTTATGCGGAAGGGCAGAGAAAGTATGTGGAGTCCCTGTCTGCCTATGCCCGCCAGTTTTTAGGACAGATGAACAAGCCGGATGTGGACAAGATATCTGGCCTTTCGCCGGCCATTTCCATTGACCAGAAATCCACCAGCCATAATCCCCGGTCCACTGTAGGCACAGTGACGGAAATCCATGATTATCTCCGCATGCTTTATGCCCATGCAAGCCGGGCCTTCTGCCCTCACTGCGGCAGGCCCATTCAGCGGCAGACCGTAGATCAGATTGTAGATGCCCTCACAGCTCTGGGAGACAGGACGAAGCTCATGATTCTGGGCCCTGTGGCTGTACAGAAGAAGGGAACCCACAAGAAGCTTCTGGAAGAACTCCGGAAGGAAGGGTATGTGCGCGTCCGGGTGGACGGGCAGGTGCTTTCTCTTTCCGATGAAATCGAACTGGAGAAGAATAAGAAGCATACCGTTGAAGTGGTGGTGGACCGCATCATTATTAAGGATGGCATTGTGCGCCGCCTCACGGACTCTGTGGAAGAAGCGCTGAAGCTGGGAGACGGCCTCATGGTGGGAGCGGTGCCGGGAGGGAAGGATTACCTCTTCAGCACCCACTTTGCCTGCCCGGACTGCGGCATTTCTCTGCCTAAACCGGAACCCCGCATCTTTTCTTTCAACAATCCCTTCGGTGCATGTCCTGCCTGCATGGGGCTGGGTTCTTCCCTGGAAGCGGATTTCAAACGAATCCTGCCGGACCATAAGCAGACCTTCCGCCTCGGGGCTATCCGCCCCTTTCCTTACAACAGGGAAAGCTGGCTTTACAAGCAGCTGGACGCCTTTTTGAAATCCTATGATCTCACCATGGATGCCTGCTTTGATGACCTTCCTCCCAAAGGACAGGAAGAATTCAAGTACGGTGGGAGAGAAATGCTCACATTTTCCTACACCAACCAGGATGGAGAAACAAAGACGTACCAGCGGCAGTTTGAAGGTCTTGTACCCATGACGAAGAGGCGGTATGAAGAAGCCTGGACAGAAAAGATGAAGGAATCCCTGTCTAACTACCTCATTGAGAAGCCCTGCCCTGTGTGTCATGGCGCCCGTCTCCGTCCGGAAAGCCTGGCCTTCCGGGTGGGCGGTAAGAATATAGCAGAAATATCCGATATGCCCGTTTCTGAGCTGCTCCCCTTTTTGGAAAAGCTGGAATTGACGAACAAGGAGAAAATCATAGCAGACCAGATTCTTCGGGAAGTGAAAAGCCGTCTCACCTTCCTTTCCAATGTGGGCCTGGAATACCTGACCCTGTCCAGGGGAGCGTCTACCCTTTCCGGCGGTGAAGCCCAGCGCATCCGTCTGGCCACCCAGATCGGTTCCGGTCTGGTGGGGGTGCTTTATATTCTGGATGAACCTTCCATCGGCCTCCACCAGCGGGACAACGACAAACTTCTTGCCACACTGAAAGGAATGCGGGATCTGGGAAATACGCTCATTGTGGTGGAACACGATGAAGACACCATCCGCTCTGCTGACTGGGTCGTGGACATCGGACCCGGTGCCGGTGAAAACGGCGGATATGTGGTGGCGGAAGGGACGCCGGAGGATATTAAGAAATCAAAGAAATCCATTACCGGCGCCTACCTTCGTGGCGAAAAATATATTCCTCTGCCGGAACACAGAAGAAAAGGGAATGGCCTGTTCCTTACCATCAAGGGCGCGTCAGAGCATAACCTGAAGCACATTAATGTTTCCTTCCCTCTGGGAGCTTTCACTGTGGTTACCGGTGAGTCTGGATCCGGCAAGAGTACCCTGGTGAATGAAATCCTTTATCAGGGCCTGTCCAATATCAAGAACCATACCTCTTATGCCGAAGGACAGTACGATACCATGGAAGGGGCGGAATATGTGGATAAGATTATCGACATTGACCAGCAGCCCATCGGCCGCACGCCAAGATCAAATCCCGCCACCTATACCGGTGTTTTCAATGATATCCGGGAGCTTTTCAGCCAGACTTCGGAAGCCAAAATGAGGGGATATAAGCCGGGACGATTCAGCTTCAACATCAAAGGCGGCCGCGAGGAAGCATTCAAGTTCATCGATAACCTGAAGATCAAGGGCGGCCGCTGCGAGGCCTGCCATGGCGATGGCATTATTAAAATTGAAATGCAGTTTCTTTCTGATGTATACGTACCCTGCGAAGTATGCCACGGCGCCCGGTACAACAGGGAGACCCTGGAAGTCCGGTATAAGGGAAAGAATATTTCCGACGTACTGAACATGACTGTGGACGAAGCGGTACCTTTCTTTGAAAATCATCCCCGCATTTTGAGAAAACTGGAAACACTGCAGGAAGTGGGGCTGGGCTACATCCATCTGGGACAGCCGGCCACCACCATGTCCGGCGGTGAGGCCCAGCGTGTGAAACTGGCTACGGAACTAATGAGGAGAGGCACAGGAGATACCCTCTATATCCTGGATGAACCTACTACGGGCCTACATACCGAAGACATCAGGAAACTGCTCATTGTGCTGCAGAAGCTGGTGGACCAGGGGAATACGGTGGTGGTCATCGAACATAACCTGGATGTTGTGAAAGTAGCGGACTACATCATCGATCTGGGCCCCGAAGGCGGCGATAAGGGCGGTGAAGTGGTGGCCTGCGGCACACCGGAGGACATCTGCCGGGTGAAACGGTCCTACACCGGTCAATACCTGCTTCCAGTGATGGAAAGAACCAGGGAAGTGATGAAAGACCATGAAAATGATTGACGTAAACGATAAAATCCGGGCCAAGGTAGAAGCCCTGCCGGATTCACCCGGCGTTTACCGCTGGAAAGATAAAGATGGCCGGGTGATTTATGTAGGGAAGGCAAAGAACCTGAAAAACAGGGTGCGCTCCTATGTAAGAGAGGATAAGAACCGCTCTCCGAAAGTGGCGGCCATGATCCGTCATGCAAAAGATCTGGACATTACCATGACTGCCACGGAAATGGAAGCCCTGATTCTGGAATGCAACCTCATCAAGGAAATCCATCCGAAATACAATATTTCCCTCAGGGATGATAAGTCCTATCCCTATGTGAAAATCACAACTAACGAAGAATGGCCCCGCATTTTTGTGACAAGAAATATCCGCCATGATGACGGCGCCCGCTATTTCGGCCCCTTTACCGATGTGGGAAGCCTTCGCACTACCCTGAGCCTCCTGAGGCGCTATTATCCCATCCGAAACTGCCGCTCCATGAAAGTTTCCCGGCCCTGCCTCCAATATCATCTTCATCTCTGCGCAGGTCCCTGCTTCCATCTCTGTTCCAGGGAAGACTACGACTCCTACGTACGTACAGTGTGCGACCTTTTCGAAGGAAAAAGTACGGAACTGGTGAAGGAACTGAAACAGAAGATGATGGCTGCCTCCGACGCCATGGACTATGAGCTGGCCGCTAAATACAGAGACCAGATCAGGGCGGTGGAGTCGGTGCAGCAGCGGCAGAACATAGTGGCCAGCGAAGGAGACTTCGACGTCGTAGGCTATGCCCGGGACGGCAGTCATGCAGGACTGGAAGTCTTTTATATCCGCTACGGCCGTATGGTGGGAAAGGAAAACTTCAGCATACCGGAAAGTGAAAACGAAACGGACGAAGAAATCATCACTGCCTTTATTCGTGATTTCTATGGTGGCAATCCCACATCCATCCCCAGGGAAATCATCCTGCCCCTTCTGCCGGCGGAACAGGAACTCATTGCTTCCTGGATGACCAAACTGAAAGGCAGCGAAGTGACCCTTATTCTTCCTCAGCGTGGCTTTAAACGGCGATTAAAGGACATGGCCATGGCTAACGCTGCCAAGTATCTTTCCGACAAAAAGCTGCAGTGGGAATACCAGGACGCCCGGGAACAGGGGGCGGTGAAAAAACTGAAGGATCTGCTCCACCTGCCAAGGCTGCCGGAACGGATGGAATGCTTCGATATTTCCCATAACCAGGGCGCTGAAACCACAGGCTCCATGGTAGTCTTCGAACATGGCCGTCCGGCGAAGAGGGAGTACAGGAAATTCAAACTCCAGACCACCCAGGGCCATGCCGATGATTTCAAATCCATGGCAGAAGTCATGAGCCGCCGCTATGGAAATGAAAAAGACTGGCCCGCACCGGACCTTATCGTTCTGGATGGCGGCCTGGGACAGCTTCATGCCGCCCTGCCTGCTATCAGAAACGCCGGCTGTGATGCCCCTGTCATCGGTCTGGCCAAGAGAATCGAGGAAATCTACGTGGAAGGTTTCGAAGACCCCATCATTCTGGATCATCACGAACCGGCCCTCCAGCTCCTCCAGTTCATCCGCGACGAAGCCCACCGCTTCGTCATCACCTACCACAGGAAATGGACGAATAAGAGAAATACCGAATCCATCCTGGACCACATCGAAGGCATCGGCCCCACCAGAAGAAACGCTCTATGGCATGCCTTCCGCTCTCTTGACGAAATGCGTAAAGCCACCATAGAAGAACTGTCCCAGGTGCCCGGCATGAACAAAAGGGCGGCAGAAGCGGTATACCGATTCTTCCATATGAGAAAAGACGAAAAGCAGATGGTCCTTACAGGACAAAAAGTGGAAGGGGAATAGGGAGCGGCACAGCAGGGCTTCCCGCCCTTCTGCTCCTGCTTTGATGCTTACCTTTTCCATCTCAACCCTTGACAAAGCCCGATTCTCCACGTATAATGATGAAGTTGATAATTTTATCCACCAGCTTAAGGCGCTGTATAAAACGTACAGCAGGAGCTATCAAGCGGCAGGCCGATAGGTAAGGAGGTGCTAAGAATGCCGGTTCCGAAGACAAAAAGTTCCAGATCCCGTCGTGATAAGAGACGTGCTAACTGGAAGCTGACTGTTCCGGGTCTTGTGGAATGCCCGCAGTGCCATGCACTGAAAAAACCTCATCATGTATGCCCTGTATGCGGTTACTACAAAGGCAAACAGATCATCAGCAAGACTGTTGAAGAATAATAGAAAAACGTTTTCCTCCAGAGGGAAACGTTTTTTTAGTGTCTGGAAAATTGGATAAGTAATGAAGAAAAAGGTGCTGGAAGTGTCGGCGGTAAGGGCATCATTTTTTCTTTTCGAACCTATCCTCAGCGCTTCTTCCGGTGGAAGGAGCGCTGAATACCAGGGGATAGGCGATGTCAGCTCTTAGAATCCAAAGGGCTCGTCAAGCCTGAGTATCTTTTGTGTCCTTTTGTGTCTGTGGTACCACTTTCTCCCGCAAGCGGGGGATAATCATGTGAGTGAATGCGCCCTTTTATCTATTTTTCACATGGTATCTATACTGAAAATATGCTATAATTATCGCAAGTTCAATGCAGAAGTCTGCTCGCTTTGGCTTTTGGAAGGATAGTTTCACAGGAGAATATGAAGAGGCCGGACGGGAAGAATGGATGCAATATAAAAAAGGGAGGAACAGTAGAATGGCAGGAAGTCAATGGAAGAAGATTCTGGCAGCAGGTTTATGCGGCCTTATGGCAGCAGGTGTTTTGGCAGGCTGCGGCGGTGGAAGCGGAAGTGGAAGCAGCAGTTCCGGCGGTAAAATGAAGGTGGGCATTGTCCAGATTGTGCAGCACCCGGCGCTGGATGAGTCGAATAAAGGCTTTGTGGATGCTTTGAATGAAGCGGGGCTGAAGGATAAGGTGGAAATCGATGAGCAGAATGCCCAGGGTGACCAGTCCAATCTGAAGGCTATTGCCAACCGTTATGTGTCCGGCAATTACAAGCTCATCGGTGCTATTTCTACACCGGCGGCCCAGGCGATGGCCAATGCTACCGATAAGATTCCCATTATCTGCACTGCTATTTCCGATTTTGAAAATGCAAAGCTCATGAAGTCGGAGAAGGCACCGGACAGCAACGTAACCGGCACCAATGACCGGGGACCGGTAGATAAGCAGGTGAAGCTGATTAAGGAAATTCAGCCTAATGTCAAGAAAATCGGTATTATTTATAATTCCAGTGAAATCAATTCGGTGGTGCAGGCTAAGCATCTGAAGGAAAACTGCCAGCCCCTGGGCATTGATGTGGTGGAACTGACAGTGAATTCTGTGAATGATGTGCAGCAGGTAGCGGAAGGCTTCCTGGGCGGTAAGGTAGATGCCATTTACGTACCTACCGATAATATTATCGCTTCTTCTATTCCTACTCTGATGGCTGTAGCCAACAGGGAGAAGATCCCCGTATACGGCGCAGAAGTGGGTCATGTAAAGAACGGCGTGCTGGCTTCCGAGTCCATCAGCTTCTATGATATCGGACACCGGGCAGGCCAGATGGCTGCGGAAATCCTGAAGGGAAATAAGACGGTAAAAGATTTCCCTGTGGAAGGGGCAGACAAGACGAAGCTTTACATCAATAAGAGTGAAATGGAAACATTGGGTATCCAGATTCCAAAGGAAGTTCTTGACAGGGCAGAAATGATCTGACGTTTTACAGGAAAAGACAAAGAGTAACTTCCGATTTCTACGGAGGTTACTCTTTATCTATGGTTTTAAAATTTTAGGGAAAGGGTTAGTGTTGTGGCTTCAAAACTGAAACAGCTCTGGTGGTTAATGCTTATTTTTGCGGTTTGTAATGTAGTGATGGCCGTGATGTTGTACCAGTCTTCATCGCCGGAACCGGTCAATGAAGATGTGGTGCCTGTTGCAGCGAAGAATGTGTATTCCATCGGCATTCTGCAGTCCGATGATCTGGCGGAACAGAATAAAATGACCGCCGGTGTGCTGGCAGCGCTGGAGGCTGAGGGATACAGCAAGGGCGGCAGAGCCAAAATCGACATTGTGCAGGCCAAGGGCAATGACAAGAAACTGGAAGCTTCAGCAAAGAAGTTTGCCCGTGACAAAAAGGACTTAATTATCGCCATAGGCACCGACTCCGCCAAAGCAGCCGTCAAAGCGACGAAAAACATTCCCATTGTGGGAGTAGGGGTTATGAATTTCAAGAAGGATAAAGATTTCGCAGGACATCGAAATCTTACCGGCATCATGGATAATCCGGCTATCCTTACCCAGATTCGCATGGCCAGCCGCTGCATGTCTGTGAAAAAGCTGGGCATCCTCTATAATCCCGGCGATGCAGCTGCCTCTCTGCAGGTAGAAATCCTGAGGGAAGTAGCAGCCCAGAAAGGGCTCTCCCTCTATGAGGTAGCCTATCAGCCGGACAAGGCGGCAGAGCCCCAGATTCAGAAACTGGTAGGGCATATTACAGCCCTCTATGTGCCGGAAGACACGGACCTCCTTACCCATTTTGATGACATCGTAAAGGTGATGAATGGCGCCAATATTCCTATCATTGGAGAACAGTCTGAAATGGTACGGCGGGGCGCTCTCATTTCCGTATCCCCAAGCTACTACCGCATGGGATTCTCCGGCGGCCGCATGGCTGCCAGTCTGCTGAAGGGGGATCTGATTCCGGAAGATATTCCCATCATGCGGCAGCAGGATCCGGATATCGTCATCAATATGAAGCAGGTGAATGCTTTGAATATTCCGCTGCCCGGAGACCTGTGGCAGCGTTCCAGAAAGCTGTACCTCTATGACGGACAGCCTGCAAGACCCTGATTGGGATTTGTATTCAGTTAACCTTATAAAGGAAGGAAATCAAATGGCAGATTTAGCAGTTTCCACCATTGCCCAGGGACTGATGTGGTCCATCCTGGCCATTGGCGTATTTCTATCTTTCCGCGTACTTGATGTACCGGATATGACCTGCGAAGGCAGCTTCCCTCTGGGTGGTGCTATTGCAGCTTCTCTTATTGCTTCCGGCGCCTCTCCATGGGCAGCCATTGCGGCCGGTGCGGCAGGAGGCCTCATTGCAGGCACGGTTACCGGTATCCTTTATACGAAATTAAAGATTCCCGCCATTCTGGCCGGCATCCTTACCATGATTGCCCTTTACTCCATAAACCTCCACATTATGGGAAAGGCCAATATTTCTCTTCTGCGGGTGGATACCGTATTTTCCACCACTGCCAGCCTGCTCCATGTGAGCCAATCCACGGCAGCTTTCATTGTGCCGGCAGTCCTTATGATTATTATTTCCGCCCTTATTTACTGGTTCTTTGGTACGGAACTGGGAATGTGCATTCGCGCTACTGGCTATAATCCACAGATGGTACGGGCCCAGGGTGTGAACACGGATACCATGATTATTATGGGCCTCTTTATTTCCAATGCCCTCATCGGCCTCTGCGGCGCCGTGGTAGCACAGAACAACGGCTTTGCCGATGTAGGCATGGGCATCGGTACTATCGTTATCGGCCTGGCCTCCGTCATCATTGGTGAAGTTATTCTTGGCGTGGACAGCTTCTCCGGCTCTCTCCTTGCTGTGGTGGTGGGCTCCATTATTTATCGCGTAGTCATTGCAGTGGTGCTCTATCTGGGCATGCCGCCGAACGATTTGAAACTGTTCACCGCTATTCTTGTCATGCTTGCCCTGGCTGCTCCTATGATCAAGGGCAAAGTCAATATAGGAAAGGCAGGCTGATTATGCTTAAAGTTACAGATATCAGCAAAACATTCTTCAAGGGAACCACCAATGAAAAGAAAGCGCTCAGCCATTTGTCCCTGACTCTGAACGACGGTGATTTCTGCACTGTCATCGGCAGCAACGGTGCAGGTAAGAGTACCCTTCTGAACTCTATTGCCGGTGCCTATATTCCTGACAGCGGCACCATTGAAATCAATGGTCACGATGTGACTAAGGTGAGTGAATATAAAAGAGCCAAGTACATCGGCCGGGTTTTCCAGGATCCATTGAAAGGCACTGCCGCCGGCATGCAGGTGGAAGAAAACCTGATTATCGCTTCCAGAAGAGGGGAGAGCCGCCGGCTTCGCTGGGCTTTTTCCTCCGGTGACCATGAAAAATTCCGGGACATGGTAGCCCGTCTGGGCCTTGGTCTGGAAGATCGTCTTTCCACCAGAATCGGACTCCTTTCCGGCGGCCAGCGGCAGGCACTGACCCTGCTTATGGCCACTCTGAAAAAGCCGGATATCCTTCTTCTTGATGAACCTACCGCAGCCCTGGATCCGAAGACTGCAGGCAAAGTGCTGAAAATTACCGATGAAATCGTACACGAACAGCACCTTACCACCCTGATGATTACCCACAACATGAGGGATGCCCTGAAATACGGCAACCGCCTCATCATGATGAACAGCGGCACCATTATTGCCGACTACAGCCCAGAAGAGAAGCAGAAACTCACTATCGATGATCTGCTGAAGAAATTTGAAGAAACCTCCGGCGCCATGAGCGATAGAGTTCTTCTTGGATAAACGTCTTGCAATCTATAGTCTGTTCATGTATAATTACACGTGGTTGAACTGTACCCCAGTTTATCGCAACTCCGGCGTAGACCTGGATACAGCAATTTATATTTTTATAGGAGGCTATTATGTTAACAGCTGAAGCAAAAAAAGAAATCATTGACACCTATGCAGTCCACGAAGGCGATACCGGATCTCCGGAAGTACAGATTGCTATCCTCTCCAAGAGAATCGCTCTCCTTACCGAACATCTGAAGTCCCACAAGAAAGACCATCATTCCCGCCGCGGCCTGCTGAAAATGGTTGGCCAGCGCAGAAACATGCTGGACTATCTCCGTCGCAAAGACATCGAACGCTACAGAGCTCTCGGTGCAAAACTGGGCCTGCGTCTGAAATAAGATTTCAAAGAAAGAGACTACCGAAAGGTAGTCTTTTTTAGTGAAAAGAAGGTTCGAAAGATATTCACAGACAGTGGCTGTATGGCAACAGACAGGCTGCCAGGAGAGGGAAGGGGGATGAAGTATACAGCTTTCTTCCTCTGGAAGACGACTATCCTGCAGCACTGTGGAGTCAGGCTGTTATTCGAGTATAGACCATACTAAGGGAGGACCTTAATGCCAGGCGCTGCTGCCGCAGGCGGTGGATAACAGCAGACTTTTTGCAGGAAAGATTAACCCCCATGAAGTCTGGGACAGCTCATTTTCCAGAGTAAATTTGTCAACTCATGAATTCGATAAAAAGATCCCCACCCTTTGTAAAAAAAGGCGGGGATTTTTTTATTGAGCCCGATTTCATCACGATCGGCAACACGAAAAGCCTGAAAGAGCTAGGTCCGACGGATAGAAGACAGATGCGCCAATCTTCCACCGCTCCATCATGATGATGGCCTCTTTCAGGCATTTCGCTTGTAGAACCTCAGAATGAACCAAGGCGCCTAATCAGGAAAATGCAAGAAAAACTCATAACGCATCGAACGGACCGAAGCCCGGAGCTCTTATGGTTTCATCCATGCGAGATGGCTTGCAGCCGGACCAGGAACCGGGTATTTTTTCGTGGCCACTCCCCGGACCTTGTCCAAACTCTCATCTATGCTTATTATACTATATAAAATTTGATAATAGAATAGCAAGATAAACAAATATGCTTGCCTGTTTCGCAATTAAATATGAATAGATGTAATGAAACAGAGGATACAGGCTTTCTGCAGGAAGAATACCATAGGCGAAAAATAAAATTTCTAGACATGTAACTTTCTGAAAAATCTCCTTGACTGCCGGTGAAGATATCTCTATGATGGATGAAAAGGAACATCACGAAACCATCCACGAATACCACTCCCACGTATCCGGACTTCTCTCTTCCAAGACCAAAGACCTCTATGAAGCAGGGAAGACAGACACTGTGAGAGGAAGCCTTACCTCCGGGAATGAAACCCATATGGAAAGCGGAAGAGACATGACCATCACAGGAAGCGCTGTCGTCAGCGATGAGGATACCACCATCCTGGCCGGAAGAAACTTCAAGGCCGACAGCGCTGAAGAAAGAAGCGGCAGCACCTACCGGGAATCCGTCAAAAAGAGGGGCCTCCTCTCCGGAGGCGGCCTGGGCTTTACTATGGGCAGCGAAAAGAGAAAGGACCGCTACGACAGTGAAGCTGTAGAACAGGTAGGAAGCACCATAGGCAGCGTGGAAGGAAGCGTTCGTATCGGTGCAGGGAAGAATGCTGCCATTTTAGGCAGTTAAGTGACTGCGGGAAAAGATATTTCCATCAGCGGAGAAAACATAAATCTCCAGCATACAGAAAATACATACAGCTCCCTGGAAAAGCATGAAATGGCCAGAAGCGGGCTCAGCGTATCCCTGGGAGGCAGAACTGTAGAGACGGTTCATTCCATTGCAGCACCGCTGATGCGGGCAGGAGAAGTAGAAGATGCCCGCCTTAAAGGACTTTATGCTCTTCAGGCAGGTCAGACTGCAGGACAGTTAATCCGAGAGGAGAAGGATGCTGGATATGTAGTAGAAAGCCTTCGACATAATGCATCAGAAAATGCAAATATGTGGGAAAAAGCACGAGACTGGGATAGAGCCGACCGTATAGAAAACAGCCGCCTGGGTAAGAAAAATTCCTTTGCCCTGGATATAGCCCTGGGGAGCGGCAAAAGTAAAAGTGAGATAGAAAGCACTGCCCATGTGATAAAGGGGAGTATGATTCATGGTGAAAATACTGTCAGTGTGAGAGCGGATAAAGATATCTCCGTTTCCGGAAGCCGGATAGAAGGAAAGGACGTGAACCTGGAAGCAGGCCGACATATTTTGATTACTGCCGGTGAAAACAGCACGGAAGAAAAACAGAACACCCACTCCACCAGTGGAAATATGGGAGTGTCTCTTGGCGTGGAAGGAATACAGGGAATCCGCGGAGGATACAGCAGCGGTAAGGGAAAAGAAGAAGAAACGTCACGCACCTATGAAGATAGCCGGATTAAAGCAGAAAATACACTGACCTTTGTCAGTGGTAAAGATACTGCCGTGAAAGGCGGAAAGCTGGAAGGGGACAGAGTGAAAGGGGGAGTAGGCGGCAGCCTCTCTCTTGAGACCGTGCAGGATGAAAAGAGTTATCACGAAGAATCCCACTCTGCCGGTATTACTCTTTCCTACGACTTTAGCCACGGAAAGAGCGGCCTGTCTGGAGGCCTTTCCAAAGAAAATATACAGAGCCATTATGAAAGCGCTTCCAGCCAGAGTGGAATCTACGCCGGAGATGAAGGCTTTGATATTTCCGTCAAGGATAATACCCACCTCAAAGGTGCCGTCATAGACAGCAAAGGCGATGCAGAAAAGAATACCCTCCGCACCGGTACTTTAAGCTGGGAAGATATCGAGAACAAGGCCGGCTACGAATCCGGCGGCATGGGCATCTCCTATTATCCCAAAGACAGCACCACGCCCCTCAACGCCCGCGGCCTTACGCCTCAGATGAGCCCCACCGTGAAGGATAAGGCGGATAGCAGTACCAAAGCGGCCATTGCGAAAGGGACTATCGTTATTATGGACAAGAAGAACCAGGGGCAGGATATTTCTACCTTGCATCGGGATACAGAAAACAGCCTGAACCGGCTGAAAGAAATCTTCGATAAATCCAAGGTGGAAGAAAAACAGGAACTTCTGGGCATGATGGAGAAATACGGCAACCAGGCTATTCATGCCTATGCAGAAAGCAGGGGATGGAAAGACGGCTCTGCAGAAAAAGTCCTTCTCCATGGAGCCTTTGGCGCCCTCATGGGAGACATGGGAACAGGAGAGACTCTGGCAGGCGCCCTGTCCGGAAGTATCCATGAATATGTGATGGGATACCTGAACCGCACGAAATCTCCGGAATGGGTGAGAACCCATCCGGATGCGGTAGAATGGCTCAGCGCAGGCCTGGGAGCTGTGATTGGCAAAGTGTCTGATGCTTCTATTTTCCTGGAGGCAGCAAAGTGGAACTATTTAGGATTCGAACTTCCAGAAATGGAAAACTTGTTAAAAAAAGATCTTGTTAGGAAGGATGGACAAGATATTAGTCAGGAGGAATTAATTAATCTAGGAGAGCTAATTAGAAAAACTGCTAATAAGGGAGATCCAGAAGGCGCGTCAAGCGATACGGAACTATTTAAAGGAAATGCTATGGCATTATCTGGGGTTACAATTATCCTAAAAAATCAATATACGGATGATAGTGTAATTCAGTTAATGAATGATTATGATGAGATGTTCTCAAAAATGCAAGAAATTATTAAGCGTGATTCTGAGAATGGTAATACTTATTTAAGACCAGTACATGTAATAGAATCTAATAAAAATATTGACTTTGACGCCTATATGATACAATATGGTGCAGGGCCATTTGAACAGGGTTATATATTTGACCCTAATACTCAAAAATTTTATCGCTCAGAAGGCTATGCTAAGTCAAATGGAAGTTTTAGCGCTGGAATTGAAGTAGCTGGGATAGTGCTAAAATCTGGTGATGAAAATATCAAATTAGATAATGAATATGTTAGACATGATATTTTTACAGGCTCAAGCGTTGGAGTAACTGCATATGCTGGTATTGGTGGTGGAATATCGACACCTTTAGCTAGCGATTATCAAGGGAAAGTTTTTCTTATTAAATATGGCAGTGGAACGCCGCAAATAGGCGCAAGTTATGATGTCGCAGATGAAATCCCAGAAGATGATGTGCCTATTTGGATAAGGCTTTTGCTAAAAAAGGAAAAATAAAATGATAAAAAAACTAATATCATTTATTATATCAACCAATGTAAATAGGCAAGAGAATCAAGGAAAGCATATAAAACAATTATATAGTCCGAATTGTATAAATATGAGAGGTAAGAAGTGGATTAAAAGGATTTTATCGTGGATGTTATTCTTGATTGTTCCATATATCATTTTGAGTGGAATAAATGACAGTGGAAGAGATAGGACATCACGGGAGCTCTGTCCGCAAGTGAAGTATATTCATGACATGGAAAATTATGAGTCATTGGGTAAAGTGCTGAATGTGATTTGGAGGACACCTAATAATTATCACTTGATGAAACAATTTGTAACTACTGAAAATAAAGACAGCATTTTACGCTTTTATGGAGATGAATTACACAGAGAGGGATGGGAATATAGAGGTTGTGTTAATAATTTTAATTATTCTACCAATGCGCTAAATTCAATAACTTATCGTTGGGAAAAGACAGAATATTGCTTTGAAATTACTTTTATGGTTGCTAATGAGATTCATATGAAGCAGACAGATGATGGGAAACTTATATATTATATTAATGTATTGCCCCAAAAGCAGAGAGTAAGTTTGTGATGAAAAGGAACACCACGAATACCACTCCCACGTATCCGGTCTCCTCTCTTCCAAGACCAAAGACCTCTATGAAGCAGGGACGACGGACACCGTGAGAGGAAGCCTTATCTCCGGGAATGAAACCCATATGGAAAGCGGAAGAGACATGACCATCACAGGAAGCGCTGTCGTCAGCGATGAGGATACCACCATCCTGGCCGGAAGAAACTTCAAGGCCGACAGCGCTGAAGAAAGAAGCGGCAGCACCTACCGGGAATCCGTCAAAAAGAGGGGCCTCCTCTCCGGAGGCGGCCTGGGCTTTACTATGGGCAGCGAAAAGAGAAAGGACCGCTACGACAGTGAAGCTGTAGAACAGGTAGGAAGCACCATAGGCAGCGTGGAAGGAAGCGTTCGTATCAGCGCAGGGAAAGATGCAGATATAGAAGCCTCCCACGTTTCAGCCGGTAAGGACCTGGCGGTTAGCGGAAAGAACGTGACCATCACCAGTAAGGATAATGTGTACACCAATAAAGAAGAACATGAGTACAAGAGAAGAGGGCTCAGTGTATCCCTGGGAGGCAGCACGTTAAATGCACTTTCTGATGTAGCTGCACCGGTAGAAAGGGCGGCGGATGTACAGGACTCAAGACTGAGAGTACTGTATGGATATGATACATATAAGAATTTAGATAAGCGAAAAGAAACTTTGCAAGACTTGGCAAAAGGAAAAGTTCATGCCTCTTTAGACATTGGCTTTATAAATTCTTCGTATGCCTATCATTCTGTGAGTCAAATGACGGAAGGCGCAATCAGCCGGATTCAGGCAGGAGAAACTGCAGTACTCATTGCAGAGAATGACATTCATGTACATGGATCAGATATGTCTTCGAACAAGGCGGTATTGCTGGCCGGAAAAGACATAATGCTTAGCGCATCAGCGAACAGGATGTCAACAAAATCCAATGAAAAATCCAGCGGCTTTGGAATTACTGCATCTATTGGCCCGTCTGGGTTAGCGGGAGTCAATGGCTATATTTCTCATGGCAGCGGACAGGAAAAGGAGCAGTCTATTTCTTATGATGCTTCGAATATTCATGCTGATCATATAGTTTATCTATCCGGTGGCAATGATATTGTCCTGAAAGGAAGTCAGGTGCGGGGAAAACGTATTGTGGCAGATGCGGGGCATGATTTGACAATAGAAAGTCTGCAAAACAAGCATACCTATGATTCGGAAAATAAGGGATGGTATATCAGCGGCGGAAGAAGTGTGAAATATGAGCCGGAAGGAAATCAGACAGTCAAAAAATGGGGTGCTTCTTCGGTTGGAGCCGGACACTTTTCAGGGGCCGTTCGCTCCGACTATGCAGGCGTAGTGGATCAGGCAGGACTTTATGCAGGAACAGATGGGATTGCTGTGTCCACTAAGAATAAGACTTCATTGAAAGGCGGTGTTATAGATAGTCATGGGACTCCGGATAAAACCAGACTGAGCACCGGAATTTTGGAATGGGAAGATATAGAGAACCATGCCTCTTATACTTCAAAAGGAGTGGGGGCTTCCTATAACTACTACAGTCATTTTCAAGAGATGAGCCAAAAAGGAAAAGACGAAGTGAATAGTAAAAGAGGACTTACACCTCAGATTCCTACCGGAAGCAAGGGTAAGTCTTCTTCAGTAACCCGTTCGGCAGTCAGTCAGGGAAATATAGTGATTAACAAGTCTGATCGGCAACGGCAGAATCTGGAAAAGCTGGAAAGAAATCCTCAAAATACCCTGAACAGACTGGGGAAAATTTTTGATAAAAAGAAAGTAGAAGAGAAACAGGAGCTGGCAGGCCTCTTTGGAAAGCTGGCTTATAATGAAATTCATAACATGAAAGATGGTCCGGAAAAAACAGCAATGCATGCCCTGGTCGGCGGTATTATGAGTCAGCTTACAAATGGTGACTTCATGGCAGGAGCGGCGGCTGCTGCAGTGAATAAGATGCTTATACAGGAAATTAAGAAAGCATCCCACGGTGATCCGGCAAAAATGCAGTGGATGAGTGCAGCTATTGGAGGGCTCGTTACACAGATGCTAGCCAGAAATGGACAAATCGGAGCAGGTGTAGCCAGTAGTGCAACTAAGAATAATTATTCATGGAAGTATATTATTGAAGCTATCAATGGTACTTTCAATCCTGATGAGGTGGTTCAGTCAACAACGCCCAGCTCTGACGATGATGGATCCGAGACCGCTAACAGCGGTATAGATCAAGAACAGGGGACTGTTAATGTACCAGATGATGATGGCACAGCTGCTAATCATGCTTCCTACCCCGCAGAAAGATTATCTAATATAACAAACTTGGATGTAACAGGAATGGGACTGGCTGATACAGCAGGGGCTGAAGATAGAGCAAATGATGGTGATGCAGGAAGTTATATTCAAGGCAGCTATGCTCAAAGTAATAATGAAGATGGAAATACAGCTGATTCCAGTACTGATAATTCCGATTCCGGTTCAGCAACAGGGAGTACTGAGACGCATCATAAAAGTGCAAGTTACCAAGATGCACTGCAGCGGGTCAGCGATGCCTCAAAAGATGAAGCCAGAGATGAAGTCGGAAATACATTTGCAACATATGCCATGCTTAATGAAATGAAAAGGAAGTTCCCGGAATTCCCGGAAGACTATTTAAAAACCAAGGTGGAAAATGCAGTTAAGCTGGGTGGCTATGCGACATCAGCTATTAACTATGGATATAATGTCTATGAGAATCATCAGGAATTTAAGAATTTTCATAATGCACTGCAAGCAGATGCCTGGGATACTCTACCTGTGTCTATCTCGTTAATGAGTGGAATAATTGGTTCTGCTTGGCTGGGAACTTGGGGAGCTATGATTGGTACAGTTACACTTGGGGGCATGATGCAAACGGCAGTTGATCAAAATAAAGCTGAAATGAAGCAAGCAGAAATGCAAAATCAGAATCAGGAAGAAAGGAACAATTAGAAATGTATGTATTTCTTTACGCGTTAGTCATAGTTCTCCTATGTGTATATCTTTTCTATACCTTTATACTTGGAAGAGGCTTAAATGAAGAGCAGAAGTTTTATGTTGAACATACATCATCTCTCTTCTATAAAACAATGATATTTATTTTGATATTAAGCCTTATTTCGAACGCGTTGTCTAAAATTTTGTCTGTTAATTCTATGTTGCCCAATTATATTTCATGTGGAGCATTTATATTCCTTTCTTTAAAAGGAATATATAATCGCATGAAATATGGAGGAATGGATTATACATATAAACAGCACACAAAAATGATTTGCACGGCATTTATTATTTTACTGTCAATTTTTATCTATCTGTTTCTGTTTATGCATTTGTGATATTTCGAATTATGATTTTAGCCGATGAAACAAAGCCGGCTGCAAATCCGGCGTCAGCGGTATTTCCTATACGGCCAAACTGGGTGGCAACGTAAATAACGACACCCCGTCCTCCAGAGAAAACAGCCGGTACGACAAAGAACCGGGTACGAATACCCATAACGAAAGCGATAAAGTTACCGAAACCTTCGACGGCAACCGCATTCCTCTTAATGAAAGAGGTCTTTTAGGTGTGCCGTCAGCAGCGACCAAAGGAAAAGCTGATTCTACCACCAGGGCAGCCATGGCACCGGGAAAAATCGTTATTACCGATACAAAGAACCAGAAACAGGATGTTACCGGACTGGATAGAAATACCAGGGACAGCCTGAACAAGCTGAAAACCATCTTTGACAAGACAAAAGCAGAAGAGCGGAAACAGCTGGTAGAAGAAATGAGCATCGTAGGCAATGAAGCCATTCACGAACTGGCTGCAAGAAACGGCTGGGGTGAAGGTTCCATAGAAAAGACCGCTCTCCATGGCCTTCTTGGCTCCATGACAAGCAAAGCGGCTGGAAGCAGTGCCCTTGCTGGCATCCTTTCCGGTGGTGTGCAGGAATATGCCATGGGATACCTGCATAACCACATGCCAAAAGTCTGGGCAGCAAACCATCCCGACGAAGCACAGATGATTGCAGCCTGATTAGGCATGATTGTGGGAAGCATATCCAACGATAAGAAGATAGGTGAATATATCGCCCAAATGGGGGCTAAGTGGAATATTGCTTACGTCGTGGAAACAGATATGACGGACAACGACCTTTATGAAAAAAAGATAGATGAATTTCAGCGTTATGATAGTGGTATTTCCGATGAGGAATATATAGATCAACTTGGGAAGAATGGTATTAAAGATGAGTCGTATTTTAAAAAAATAGCAGAATTTTACCCAGGTGGTGCAGGAATTGCCTTAAATATGGCAGCAATGAATGACAATGAAATTGAAGAGAACTATGGTAATCAGCTTACTAGGGTAGGAGATAGAGTGTTTGTTATTAATCAAGATTCAGAGTTAGCACGGACAATTAAAAACTCAAATGGTTATGCTCAAGCAGTGGGAAAAGCAATACAAATTGTTAGAGACAAAAAATCCTAAATGAATATTTTAATTTTTCAGTAAATGTTAATCCTTCAGGCGCTGGAGAGCAAATTTTGGATAATTCATCATTCTTATTTGCAGGAAAATATGAAGCGATTGTTCGTATAATGATAGATTCTGATGGGGTGATACATGAGCGTAGCTGTATTATTGATAATTACAATTTTGAAAAACATGATTTACCAAACTATGTTGCTAAGAAAATAGTGATGGAATTAAATAATGAGGCTGCTCTATCAATGAAAGCGGGATATTTAAAACCATATATATGGATTTTAAATATTTCAAGAGCGTGTGGAAAAGATGGAGAATATGATGAGGCAGATGATTAATGGAGATATTAGCCCATGGATAATCAAATTAATCAGAAAAAGCATAAAGATCTCAAAATTAGCATATTAATAATATTACTAATCTTGAGTATAGCTTTAATCATGGATTTTGTGAATTTAATTAATGAGCCGACTGCCCTTATGCGCTATTCTGATGGAAGGGTTCTTCTGCTTTCGGAATCGCATTCCCTGGTTGATATAAAAAAACAGACCATAATTACACAAAGGACGCTTTCTGTTAAGCAGGATGGAAATGAAATATATGCTCTTGGGAGTGAAGGCTATATAATTTATAATTTGGAGACAGGAGAAGAAAAACTGTATGAGAATACAGAAGATATGAAAAGTCCTTATTTCGGAAACACAGAGTTCTCTTATCATAGGCCGACAATTCGCAGAATAAAGAGTTTTAACGATTTTAACGAGGCAGAGCAGGATAATTTTGAGGAAATGTTTCATCAAAAAGTCAGGAACTCTTTTTATGCAAGGCCCTTTTATAAATCTCCGTTTGAATCAACCATGCTGGATGTGGAACGGGGGATTGAAGTTGCGAACGTACAGAGCCTGAAAAAAGTGGAGAATATTCTTTATATATATGAAGGAAACGGGTTTACCGTCATTTCGCTGTCTGATGGGGATATATGGCAATATTATAATAATAACCTGCTAATTGATAACGAAATTCAGTTTAATCATAGCAGGCGAATAAAGAGCCTGGAACGTGCTTATGGAGACCATTATGTCCTATTGCATAATCTGTCCGGCTTTGGAAATGATAAACTTGATGTGTTGTTTGGTATATGGAAATCGTACCATGTCTTGCGGCATCAGATGAATGAAGACTCTGCCCTTGATGTATGGAAGCAGATAATGTCTCAGCCAGGAATATCTGTGGGCAAGTGATTGAACGGGCGGACGGGTGAAATTTACCATTACACTTTCTTATTAGTTGGAAAGGGATGAAACAAGTGGGGAAATTTTTCGTGGTAAGTGGTAATAAAATAGCACTTGCCTTTCTTGTCCTCAGCGCGGCTTTCATTTTTCTGATTGCAGATAAAACCAGTGATTATCGGGGAAATCAGCGTACTATCCTCCTCGCTTCTGCCATATCTTCAACGGGGATTCAAAGTATAGAAGGCTTGCAATATAAAGACAGCTCTCTCATGAAAGCAAAATATTATACAGTCAGATACGAATACAGTCCTGGCATACTTAGCAGGCAGAAATTAGCAGGTAAAATTGAAAGAAAACTGGCAGATTCAAAAGTAAAAATTTATGTAAGCCATGATTTTAAGGATAATTTCCTCATTCAAGCATATAATTCCCAGTTCTTCTATGATATTCTGGTATTTGATGACAGTGTGATGGTGACAGTCAATAAGAAGGATGCTTAAAATGATTCGCCATGGTTCTATTAGTTTACTCTTGTTTTTGGTAATTAGAGAATAATCAGCCGCAAAGCATCACAAAACGCCCATCTGCAGCACGCAGGTGGGCTTTTGGGATGCTTTATTTCAGGCGGCCTTACAGGAGTTTATCAAAGTCTTGGTTCAGTTTCTGTTCTGCAGAGGCCAGTTTCTTTTCAGTCTCTTCTGTCCAGGCTTTGTTATCGGCCAGGTCGTCTTTGGTCATCTGGATCATTTTGTCCAGTTCTGCCGGCTGGGGGCCGCCTTTGACTTTTCTATTTCTTACGATGGAGGCAGGGTCTTTGGCGTGTTCCCATTCTTCTTCTGTCATGGGGAAGTCCCGGGGGAGATGGGGATCGCTGGCACAGACTTTGGTATAAATGGCCTTGGCGTCTTCATAGGTGAAGTCCCGGGGCGTGATATCATGGGCCCGGGCGTAGGTAACGATTTCACTGGCGAAGTGATGGCCCATGCGGAAGGGGATGCCGTGGTTTTTCATGAGCTCATCGGCAATTTCCTGGGAACAGGTCCAGTCCAGGTTCAGCTCTTCCAGGGAACGGGCAGGGTCGATGACCAGGTTGTTCAGAATTTTATCCATGGAAGTGAGGACTTTGGAGGCCTGGGGCATGATGTCCCTGGCGCCGCTCAGGCGGCCGTCAGCCATGCCGGCGGGAATATTATGGGAGCGGAACATGGCTTCCACGGACATGCCGAGAAGGGTGGAGGCGTCGGTGCGGCAGCTGTTCAGAAGGCCCGGATTCCGTTTCTGGGGCATGGCAGAGGATACGTAGGTATTTCCGCCGCCTTCTTTCAATATGATCCAGGGGCGGGGCTGGGCGTACTGCTGCATGATTTCTTCAATGAAGCTGGTGGTGTGGATGGCGATGCAGTTGGTGATGCCGCCGGTTTCGATGGGCGCTTCTTGGGGGAAAATCTGGCCGGCATCGTAGGTGTTGTAGGCGAGACCGTCAAATCCAAGGTATTCTGCCATGCGGTCTCTGTCCAGCGGCCAGCCGGTACCGTTCAGCACGGTGCTTCCCATGGGAGAGCGGTTGAGGCGTTTGTAATATTCCCGCACCCGCTGCATGTCACGGCCATAGGCATTGGCATAGGCGATGAAATAGTGGGCCAGGCTGTTGGGCTGGGCGGCTACGCCATTGGTGTAGTTGGGGATGAGGGTATCCTTATTTTCTTCTGCCAGACGGATGAAGTCTTCCTGCACCCGGTTCAGCTTTTTCGCCATGGTGAGGAGGTGTTCCCGCTGTTCCATAATGCCTACGGTGGTGAGCATGTCCTGGGAAGAGCGGCCGGCATGGATTTTCGTGACATCGGGGCCTGCAGCCTTGATGAGATAGGGCTCAAAGGTAATCACATTGTGAGGACGGGCCGCACCGGGTAGATTTCCATCCCGGAGGACCTTGTCGATGCCTTTGGCAAAGGCATGGCCCTCTTCCGGAGTCAGGAGCCCTTCGTCCGTATTGATGACGTCCGAGGCTTTATTGATCTGGCCGAGCCAGAAAAAGTTGTCCCGCGGCGTTTCTTTCGCAAAGGCCGGCAGGGATCCGGCAGAAATCATGGCACAGAGGGCAAGAGTAAGGATAGATTTTCTCATGGTAGTTCTCCTTTTGGAAATAGGGGCC
>ENA-OOXM01000795-OOXM01000795.1-human-gut-metagenome-genome-assembly--contig:-NODE-795-length-26819-cov-9.163055_pt1 | contig 26819 bp, 26 predicted proteins | sample MGYA00241589_ERZ501347 | MGnify/ENA primary metagenome ERZ501347 (study PRJEB25962, sample SAMEA2042832) | human gut metagenome | biome: human gut; feature: human-associated habitat; material: faeces...
TACAACATGCTGGTGCCGCGGGTTACAAACCCGCCCCCCCCCAATTAGGCAGATAAATTGCAGTTTATTAAACAGTGCCTTCCCACACTATTTATTTTAGAATCCGCTTTTTCCCCTTCACTTTTAACATTCCAAGATTAAAAGTGTCGTAGTTTGTCAAAAAATAGTTTTTCCTTTGCATCAGTAAAAATAAAACGAACACATTATTCACTCTTTTAAAAAGGAAGAACGATGGAAAAGAACGACATGACACTACGCCGAGGAAAAGTTGACGAGTTGGACTTTATAAAGTTTTTTTCACTCGCATCAATCACCGCAGCATTGGCTAATACACGCATCATGCACCAGTTGGCTGCATTCTACACTTACCTATTAGACCATCAAGTGACACCACGACAAGCCGTCTTCACGCTCTACGCACAGTTGGCCTCCGTTATTGCACTGCTGCCATACAACATTAATATGGGGTGGCGTGCCCTCTTCATCTATCTTTTTTATCAAGCCATAAAGCGCGCCAACTTATTCAGCAAACTCTGAAAGAACCACGAAATGTATAAAGCAGTGCTTTTACCCGTTTTTTCAAACCGTCTGATAATCAGTCACTTCTAAAAAAGCCCTTTTTTTATTGCAAAAAAAGTGATAAAAAAGCCCTTTGCGCAGTTGCGACTTTTAAAATAAAAGGCGTAACTTTGCAGTATGATTGAACTTTCTAGACATATTGAAAGCCTAATGCTGAAACATGACTGTGTAATCGTGCCCAACCTTGGTGGTTTCGTTACGCAATATGTTCCCGCACGCCGTGTTGATGACGAGCAGCTATTTTTGCCGCCTTGCCGTAGCGTGGGCTTTAATCCGCAACTCAACTTAAATGATGGGTTGCTCGTTCAGTCATACATGCAAGCTTACGATACTAACTATCCCGAAGCGCTCAAACTCATTGACGATGCAGTCGTACAACTCAAACAACAGTTGCAGGAGGAAGGTGAATACGAGCTTTCAGGTATTGGTAAACTTACATTGGGCGCTGGAGGAAAATACAATTTTACTCCTAATGAAGCCGGTGTACTCTCACCTGAGTTATACGGCCTTGACGCGGTTACGACTCCGCGCATTGCCGAACTTCAGAAAGCTACGCAACAAAGCGAAGACAAAACGAAGAGCTGCAAGAAGAAGGTTAACATTAAGCGCACTGAAAAGAATTATACCATTAGTATCAACCGTGAGTTAGTAAACTACGTGGCAGCAGCCGTTGTCGCCATCGTATTTTACTTTATATTCGCTACACCTATTAATAATAACGAACAGACAGAGCACCAAGTGGCTTCGACTATGTACGAACAGCTATTTAACAATGCCACAACATCGCAACAGTCTGCAATCGTACAACCTACACTCACTACAACTCCTATAACGACTCCCCTTAGTGGTGTGGATAGTGCAACAGTCCTTACTACCACACAACAAGTAGAGACACCACAACAGGAGCAAAACGTTACTCCCCAAGCTGATGCGGCTAGCACGAAGGCAAATAGAGTAATGGAAAAAGAAGAAACTACTCACCCAACCGTTAGCGGTCAGTATACATTGGTATTGGCAAGCGCCATTACTGAAGGGAATGCGCAAAGTTTCTCCGCAAAATTAAAGAAAAAAGGTTTCAACGAAGCCGCTCCCTACCACCGCGGACGCATGGTAAGAGTTATTTACGGACACTATCCTACCGAGCAAGCTGCACAGACGGCTCTCAACAAGTTGCAATACAACAAGGAATTTGCCGATGCTTGGGTAATGGAGATTAAATAAAGATACTTTTTACAACATAAAAATAAAGAGAAAGAGGAATTAGGAAAGAAAAGCTCACACGCTGCACTTCTTAATTCCTCTTTATTTATATTATATACAATACTGATTATGAAACGCATACGCTGCCCTAAGTGTGACGAAGCAATCCTTTTCGACGAGACAAAATACGAGCCTGGACGCATTCTTGTTTTTGAATGTCCTGAATGTCACAAACAGTTTAAAATTCGTATTCCACAACCTAAGCCCAAAAATGTGACTGAGGAAAATACAGAAGAATGCGAAGATGAAACTGTTTATGGCCGCTTGGTAGTACTCGAAAATGCTTTTCACTTTAAACAAGAAATAGAACTGCACGCTGGCGAAAACATTGTGGGCCGTTTAGTAAAAGGTAGCAATGCCAATGCCCCCATTAAGACGGTCGACCCAAGTATGGACACCACCCACTGCATCATAACCGTTACACCTAAGGCTGACGGAACGGCTCGTTTTGTGCTGCGCGATGCACCTTCAAATACGGGAACTTTCTTGCAAAACGAAATTCTTGGCAATCGCGACCGCGTAACCATTACCGATGGAGCGATTATCACGCTCGGGGCTACGACCATGATTTTACGCACGGACAATAACGATGAGGAGAAGGAATGATGAAACGCATGACTGCAATCCTACTATTGGTTATGGCCACCACACTCTGCGCCATAGCTCAACGCCCCTTTGAAGGCCACTTCTTCTGCAAAGAGACAGGAGTCAACCTCTACCTCAACCTCTATGAAGAGACGCTTGAAGCTCCTGGGTTCTCCTTTTTGGGCAAGATGAATGGCTATATGAAAGACGGCATTTATGGCACATGGATGGTCATAAAGTCTAACATAAAGAGTGACAACAAAGCCATTGTGCGCTTTAGCAACGACATAGGGTCAGACTCGCAAGACATTGAATTGACGCTTAATGCCGACAGTACTTATACTTACCGTGCCGTCGGAGGTAATGCCATTCGTCGTGCCGTAGGCAGAAAGTTGGTAAAAGTTGCGGGCGAAATGACGTTTAAACGAATTAAGTAATAGAGGCAGCGTCTTACGCTGTAAAGCATTCACAACATGATGAAGAAAATAAAGACGTGGAAACAAATTGTAATAGACACTTTGTTTCCACGTTTTTGCTTAATCTGTAACAAACGATTAGGCATTAACGAAAAGGACGTTTGCATATCATGCTTCTGTAACATGCCTTTCACCCACTTTAAAGGCGAGAAAGGCAACGTTATTGAACGGCTCACTTGTGATGACATTATTTGTACTAAGCGCGCCAACAGCTTTTTCTTCTATGAGAAAGAATCGAGCTACTGTACTATCTTCTTTCATTTTAAATATTACAACCACCCCGAAGTGGCAGTAACAATGGGGCACATGATGGCGCAAGAGCTAAAGGACACAGATTTCTTTAACGACATTGACGTAATTGTTCCCATACCCTTGTCAAAAGAAAGGCTAAAAAAGCGTGGCTATAATCAAAGTGAACGATTGGCAACAGGCATTAGTCAAGTGACGGGCATACCTATTGACACGACTTCAGTTATTCGCACCGTTAACAATCCCACTCAAACTCACCTCGATGCTATTCAACGCAACGAAAATGTAAAAGACATTTTTGCCCTATCAGCCAACGAAAACATTCATGACAAACACATATTACTTGTTGATGACGTTATCACCACTGGCAGTACGACCCGAGCCTGCGCACATGCTGCACTTAAAGCCCCTAACATTAAGATAAGCATCATAAGTTTGGCCTGCTCGAGCTATCACAAAAAATATACATTCCCTTCGGCACAACGACTATGATATGCATAAATTGCAGTTTATTTTTTGTCATAACCCATGGCCAAAGAAATGTTCTTCATTGGTATGAAAATTACCATTCCCGTCACAACTTCTGCTAAGGTGGCAGAAGGAAACCCGCAAATGATTTTTACTGAAAGCCAAACAAAAGAAAAGGCTTTCGACAGGGAAAAGATGACAGACAACCAGACGGGATTATCTATGAGTGGTGTCAGTGCTTCCTATTATTTCCCAGTAAAGAAAGAGCCTTCTTTAGAGGATAGTCATTATAAGGCCAGCTACGAGATTTCCTTTGAGGTCAATGGCATCTATCGTTTTCTACATCGTGTGTTTACCACGTTCGGCTTGGGTGTAGTGGCTCAAGGGGCCACTACCAGTGACAAAGTGAAAGATGAGATTCGCTATGTGCAGTCAGACGTAAGTTATGTCCAGCTTTATGTGCCCATTTGAGTGGGGTATCAGTTCCCCTTGTGGAAACGGACCCATTTGGATGTTCATACAGGAGTACGTATGTCCTGCCTAGTGGGAGGATATGAAAAGTCTCGTTCGAGTTCACACGATAAGTGGATCAAAACAAAAGCCAAGGACATGAAGGCGCTGAAGTGCTTCCATGCTGCGTGGACAGTGGGTGCTGACATCAAATTTGGTGGCGTGGCCATCGGTTGCGAATATCTTCACACGTTGGAGCATAAACCATTGAAGGCTTTGGATTTGGGAGCGATAGCTGTCACTTTGTCTTTTACGATTGATTGACGCTGAATTTATGCCTTTTCATATACGTAACCTGAAGGTAATATCAATGAAATTAGCGTTTTCTGAATAACTGTCTAAAGTTTCCCACCCCCTTTTTGGGGGGTGGAAAACTTTAGTATCTGATACTAACAAGTAGTGAGAGTGTTAAAAGTGGGGCTGATAGAGATTAAAAACCGAATTTTGTATCGTTGCTTGGAAACAAATCATTATCTTTGTACCATAATTTAAAACAAAATGGGCATCAACAAGCTAAAAGTGGTGTTGACGGAAGAAGCACAAGCCTTTTTGGATGCGCAGCCATTCAAGGCTCAGCAGAAGATATACTACAACATCTTCAAGGTTGAGGAAGGAGTGATGAAAGTTGACATCTTCAAGAAACTGGAGAATACCGAGATATGGGAGTTTCGCACTCTCTACAACGGTATCTGTTACAGGCTTTTCTCCTTTTGGGATACTGAGGAAGAGACTTTGGTTATTGCCACACATGGCATAGTCAAGAAAACTCAGAAAACACCTATAAAGGAGATTGCCAAAGCTGAAGAGATAAGAAAAGAGTATTTTAACAATAAAAAGAAATAGCATTATGGCACAGATGAAATTGATACCAGCAGACAACATGAAAGATAAACTTTGGGGTAAAAGAGGTACACCAGAGCGCGAAGCCATGGAAGCCAAGCTCAAAGAAGATGTGAACGCCTATATTGTAGGCGAAGCCATACGCAAGGCTCGACTTGCACAAAACCTAACGCAAGAACAACTTGGTGAGCGTATCGGTGTGCAACGTGCTCAGATTTCCAAGTTGGAAAAAGGTACAAGTGTTATCACATTGCCAACCATGAGCCGTGTGTTTCAAGCATTAGGCATTGCAACTGCTACCCTTGATTTGGGTATCGCAGGGAAAATAGCATTGTGGTGAATATTATGGCTTGCACTTCTGAATTTATCGATTTTGTTTGCTCTCAACTAAAGGACATAGGCACAATTCGTCCCAAGAATTTTTTGAGATTGGCTCATCTATATAGACGAAAAGCCTGTCATTCTTGCGTGTGACAATATTTGCTATGTCAAGAAATTGTCTGTGATAGCCGAGGATGGAATAATCTGCGGAAATTGGAGTCCTTGGAAGAAGGCTTTGCAGACAGAGTACTTTGCTTCTGAGACTAAGCAATTGGATTTGAAGCAGCAATGGACTAAGTTTTCGGAGATGAAAAGTTTGAACAAAGTTCCTGCAGCAACTAAACTCTGTCATGAGGCAACGCAATGGTAAATATTGGCATTGCGGATAGGATTTTCATGCTGTTTTTAAGTTTTAGCGGACAGCAATAAAAAAACAGCTTAACCATGTAATACAAATTGTTACATCTTTGTTTTAACTTTGCACCCGTATTAAAATAGAAAAAATAACATGAAAGAAAAATCTTATACAGCATCAAAGGGATGTATGCATACCCCTAAGCCGCCACAGTTTGCACATGTTGACAAGAGTTCATTCCCAAAGGTTATTAACGAACAGAGCCTGTCTTCTTATTGTCGTAAATACAAGAACGAGATTAGTAGTGGCATAAAAAAAGGACTCCCCAAGATTCGCATCCGTTACGTTATCGACAACAAGAAATTTGGTTATGCAGATTTCGGCAACTACTTCTTTTGGGATGATGACGGACTATATGTCTGGCATTCGGAAGAAGAATATACAGAAGACCATAACCCCGATATCGTGGAGGATTATTTCGGACATGACTGCGAGGGACGAGGATATACTTGTCGCCACATCTTTGCAGGGATAGATACGGGAATTGACGACTGCACAGGGAGCAGGATATTTACGGGGGATATAATGCAAGTGGCATACCCCAATGGCTACGAAATGGGGCCCTTTGTCTTGCATCAATGGTGGATAATTATGGTGGAGGCTTTTACGGTTTCCCTTTGGATAACCATAGTTTGACGCTGGATATGTGTAAGGACGATGGCTATACGTTAAAGCGCATTGGCACGATATTCTATCAGCTTGACCATTGCGAAGAACCAGAACCGATATGGAACAAGGCTTTGACATTCAACAACACATTGTTGTCTGAAGAAGATTTGCACAATCGGCTTGTCATGGCAAGATACACACCTAATTTCTATAAGGAGGTATGGAAATACCTTGGTTATGAAATACTTGGGATAGATGAATTTGACTGGAAATAAATAAAACGAATAATAATATGGAAAAGAATTGGATTACTACAATACAGGCATTGCTGAAGGGGCGTAATGATGAATTTGATGCAGCGGACAAAAAACGTGTACGCCTTATTCGGCACAAAGACAACCGTAAGGTCAAGGTTATAGACGGAAAGGAATATGCTAACTCTCTTTACGATATTTACCTTCACGACAACGACGTTTTTATGGCGTATCAGAGTGAACAGGTGAAGAAACGTTTTCTAAATGTAGACTATATCGTGGCTTTCATTGGTGAAGAAGGTGTGTCGTCTCGTTTTGTAGGTGTATATAAGAATTGTGGTGTTATTAAGGATATTGAGGAATATCATGATGAAGAGCAGGCTAAATTTGATTTTCAGGAAATAGCAGGCTTTGATAATCTGAAAGAGCGTGTAGTAATAGACTGGCGTAATCCCCTTGTGTGGCTGCAAAACTATGCCAACGAGATGCCTGTAACCCGTATCGACAGAGGATTGAGAGATGGCAATATTCCTGTATTTACTCGTTTTGAGGACGTTCTATTGGATTATAGTCAGCTGCATGTCATTTTTAAGACTAATAATGCAGAATGGAAAGCAAAGCTTGAAAGTTGCAACTGTATTTATCTTATATTGGACAAGAACAACGGCAAGCAGTATGTAGGTTCAACTTACAACAGACAAGGCATTTGGGGACGTTGGTCAAAATATGCAGAAACTGGCCATGGTAATGACAAGGACCTCATACCATTATTACTGAAGGACCCGAATTATGCAAAAAAGAATTTTCAATGGTGTATTTTGGAAACATTGCCGCTGAGTATACTTGGTGAGCAAGCTATTGATAGGGAGTCGCTATATAAACGTAAGTTTGGAACACGGGATTTCGGATACAATAATAATTAAAGGCAATCTTCAGTAAATATGGAATATCAGAGTATCCTTGAAAATCTACAGAATGAAGCCTCTTGCTTTTTGCAACATTCATATTTAAAGATAAATGAAGTTGTTATTTATCCCAAAGAGATAGAAGTTTATTATTATGAGTCTGGCAAATTTGAAGATTATAGCGTTCATAGAAATCAACTACAAGGAAGCATTGAGCATAAAGTTCTATGTACACAGATATGGAAAAGCGAAAACAAGCAAATATGTAAAGGGTAATCGTGGTGGATGTGACTTTGTAGCTTGTGAAAAAGATGGCGTATTCTATTCTTATCTAATCCGCAGCATTGTTATTGATGGAGAACTTTTTGTCGGACCAAGCAAATCACTTGATGCAATTATGAAATGCTGCGGAATTTCTACTCACGAAGAACTGGAAGATATACAAGTCGATATCGTCAGATATGAAAACGAATGTGACGTTCTCATAGGTGAACGTATAGGATTGGGAGTTACATCATGCACTAAAGACAATGAGTATAAAAAAGCCCTGTTAAGGTTTGTACTTTGTGATGAGTTCTTTAAAAAACGAGACAAACATAATGTAGGTTACAAAAAGCGGACCGATATTATAGATGTGTTTCTTCTGAAGAAAATAGAAAAAGGAGAAATGACAAAAGAAGAGGCTATAGAATATTCTAAAACTTGGTATGGGGCAGTTTCAAAATGGCTCAAAAAACTATAACAAATAATATTATGATAACTGAACAATATAAAGACAAGGTGTATTTTTCGAAATGGTTTAAGTCTGATTATCCTGACATCTACCATAATGTTTGTAATATTCTTGACGAAAACAATGTGGCTCACGATACGTTGTCATTAACGAAGGATTATTGGTGTCGTGACTATATGCCTGTTCAATTTGCTTGTGGGTGTTTTGCTCAATTCAAGTATAAGCCAGATTATTTGGAGGGTAAAGAAAAATATATGACAAATGCTGATAGAGTTATCAGTAGTCTTAAAGACACCAACATTCACGTTTACCATTCTTCATTAGTAGTAGATGGTGGAAATATTGTGGTGTGCGAAGCCGATATACCTAATACTTATACTAAGAAATCATTTATTGTTATGACCGACAAAGTCTTAATGGAAAATCCCTTTTTGTCTAAGGAAGAAATAGAAAGACGAATAAAGCGTGCATTTGCAGTAGATGAATGTCCTAATATGAATGATGGGATGTGTATTGTATGGTTGCCATGGGATGAAAAAGACAAGTGTGGACATACTGACGGTATATTGAAATTTGTAGGAACTAATGAAAATGACAGACCTGTCATCTTGGCAAATCTTTCTGTTTATGAAGAGAATATTGCAAGTAAGATGCGTAAGATATTGCAGGAATATTTTGAAGTAGAGGAATTGAAACTGTCTAAATTCGACGAGTTGAGTTGGGCTTATATAAATGCCTTGCAGACCCGCGATGTTATCGTTGTTCCTGGTATCGGGAATGAAAAGCTTGACAAAGAGGCTATGAAACAGATGGAAAGCCTGTATCCTGAATATAAAGGAAGGATATATCAAGTACAGATGAAAAGTTTTATTAAAAGATGGGGAGGTGCTTTAAACTGTTGCACTTGGACTGTAAGTAACGATATGTCAAAACTTCCTCATAACAAGGGAAACAACGAAAGATATAACTCTCTTGTTAATATGTATAGGAATAATCATAATTCTTTGACTATAGAAGACATAAAATTTTTGGGTGGTTATTATCCGAAGGCACTATGTTCAATTAGTTCTATGCTTGATAAACTTTATTTTGGATTTTAAATAACATATTATGTCGCTTATTCAAAAATACATATGGGTGGTGAGGACGATACGTAGTGCGGGGCGTATCACTTTGAAAGAATTGAACAAACGTTGGAAGGAGAACGTTGATTTGAGTGGCGGATTGGAATTGTCGCGCCAGACTTTCGATCGTTGGAAAAGTGGAATACTTGATGTGTTCGGTATTTTGATAGATTGCGAGCAGAGAGGTAAATACAATTATTTCATTGCAAATCCAGAAGTCTTGGATGAAGGAGAGTTACGCTCTTGGCTTCTCAATACTTATGGTACAGTGGAAACATTATCAGCCAGTCTCTCAATACACGACCGTATTCTCACGGAGTGTATACCGTCGAGCCAAAACTTTCTCACTATTGTGCTTGACGCGATGAAAGCAAACCAGACCTTACAGATTACGTTTCATTCATTTTCGATGCCTAAAGCCAAGACGTTCCTCGTTGAGCCATACTGTGTGAAAATGTCAGCCCAACGTTGGTATGTGTTAGCACGAAATGTTGACTTAGACCACTTACGCCTTTACTCTCTTGACAGGATAGAAGAAATGAAAATCACCGACAGGCAATTTGTCTTGCCTAAGAACTTCTGCGCCAAAGATTATTTTTCCGAATATTTCGGCATAGTTTTGGATGATGCTGTTCCTTTGCAGAGAATCGTATTGAGAGCAGACAAGTTTCATCAGCATTACATGCGTACTCTCCCTCTGCATCATTCCCAACATGAAATTTTTGCTTGTGATGATTATGCCGATTTTGAATTGACACTTCGTCCAACCTATGATTTCTACATGAAACTATTGAGCTTTGGGAATATGATAAAAGTGATAAAACCACAGAGCTTACAGGACAAGCTTTGCAGGTGGTTAAAGAATACGGTTGATGTATACAAACAATAAGAAATCAGGCATAGTCTCAGAAGTTCCTCCAAGAGTGGAGTATTCTCTAACACCGATAGCCAAGGACTTTCTGCGAGAAATCAGCTACGTTATAGAATGGGGGCAGTTGCATTTTGAGCAGATAGTGAGGGGCAGAAAATGAATCATGTGCAATCTTGGTAGGATTGTATAAGAGTGATGTTATTGCATTGGTACCCAATACTTGTTGCTTGGTGGTCACTTGAAATGTCCCAAAATGAGAATACAATGTAATCGAAAGTTAAATACGTGAAATCTTCACCTTTTCGTATCTAAACAGAATCCACACAGTCACTTTCCTACCGTTTAGAGTGTATAACACTGATAATCAACTGATAATAGATACTGTAATTGTAATTATTTGGGGACTGTCTATTTGAGCGATAATCTCGTAACGGTGGGAAGTGGTGCATTCTCGGACTGTGCAATTAAATATCACAATTTGAGTCTTCCAGACAATGTGGAAACAGTTGGTGATTATGCTTTTAGCGGATGGCAGGCTGGCACGCTTACTTTGAATAACAAATTAAAGACCGTGGGGAAGGGCGCTTTCGTTGGAGTTAAGGGAACCCTAACTATACCAAATTCGGTTGAAAGTATAGATTTTTTGGCCTTTGAGGGTACTTATGGTAAGATTGTTATAGGTACAGGGCTTAAGCAACTATCAAGAGCAGCTTTTACAGGTTCGTCTTCGGGGGGCAATATGTATGTGAATTTGGGCATTCCTTTGAAATTGGAAAATCCTTTGTCTGAAGATGACGCAATATTTGCGGAAGATAATGTGCAATATAAATGGAATCTATATGTGCCTAAAGGCTCTAAATCCGTTTATGCATCGGACGGGAGTTGGAAAAAATTCAAAAATATCTATGAAGATGCTTCCTTGGTTTCTGGAAATGGTATGCCAGAAGAAAGCGGCAGCGGGGATAGTAGTGGAGATAGTGGTGAAGACAGAAAACCTGCAATGGACTACCGCAACGTTACTTATAGTTTAGTGGGTGATACAAGAACTTTCAAGTTGGTTCGTGTTGAGGGTGGAGGATTGCATCCATTCTATATCATGCAGACAGAAATTCCGATACACAGTCAGATTAAATTTGGAAATCGTGAGAATATATTGCCGTTGGATAGAAATGGTGATGGCATAGTGATAAAATCTGAATTTCGACAATTTATAGATGCTATACGGGCGGAAACAGGCCTTGATTTCAGATTTCCCACGTTGGCTGAATGGCAGTATGCTGCCAAGGGTGGTAAAAAGAGTAAGGGTTACAAGTATAGTGGTAGCAATAATATCGATGATGTGGCTTGGTATAAGGATAATTCAAATGGTTACGTACATGATATTGCTTTGAAGCAACCCAATGAACTTGGATTGTACGACATGTTAGGAAATTATGCTGAAGTGGCTAGTGATTTTGACGACATTTATACCATAGACGCTTACGATTGTGGTGGAAGTTGGAAACATTCCTCTTCCAATTGCCTACCGAGTAGCTACGAACTTGATTCAAGATCAAATACAAAAATATCGGGAACTGCTTATCGTAATAAGAATGCGATTGATAGTAGATATATATCTGTTCGATTAGTATATACTGAGCCAGATTAGTAGAAACGTAATGTGGCACAAGTCGTGATGTCTTAAGAATATTGTGTATGCAGGGTTTCTCTTATGAATAGGAGAGGCCGATCTTTGATAATTGATTGAAACATAAAATGTCCCACTTGGAAATGGTGTACATCAGATCCTTTCTTGTTTACCATGGTCGAGTGGGATATCTTATGTGTGTGGTTTTCCGCTTTTCTCGTTGGTAAGTCCATGTTATTACAGCCTTATTACGAATCGTGTGGGTATCACCTCAGAGGGGTGTAATAGAGCTGTAATAATATGGGGTACTAACGATAAAAGCGGAAGATCCACTTTTTGCTCCACGCTCTGTGGTGTTGTTCTTTTGCAGCAAATCTCTATAAAAATGCGATGCAAGTCATCGTAATCGTCCTCATCACAAGAGGGGCTGCAACGTTTAGGTGTATTTCAGCGACATCTGAGTGTGGGAAATATGGGGGGTAAAAATGCAAAAATATAAACCGCTATAGAACAGAATAAGAATCGAACTAAAGTTATACTTGATAAATTGATAACTATAATTAGTTTAAATAGTTAATTTTATGAGAAATATATTGAAATGTGAATAATTTATTTGCATTTCGAGAGCGTATGTGGCTACCTTTGCGACATGAAGAAATCAACGATATGGATTATAACCAGCGTAATGGGCGTTTTCTTTCTCACGTTGCTCTTCTTACAAGCGAAGTACTTTGAAGAGGTCATCAATATGCGTAAAGAGCAGTTTGATGAATCAGTAACGCGTAGCTTGTATCAAACAGCCCGCAACTTGGAATTAAATGAGACCAAACGCGGATTGGAAGTGCAATTAGGTAACAGAACGACACCTAAAGCGCAAGCTGATGACACAACAAAGGTAAACGAGGCTTCACAAGCTTTTGACCACCGACTACATGCTAACATTCCAGCTAATGTGCCAAAAGGACTGTTCTTAGATAATTTGAATACGAACGCTGACGATGAATCGTTGCGCGACTCCGTAAGGCAGCGCTACATTTATCAGAGAGCCTTGTTGAATGAAGTAGTTTATTCGATACTCTATAAAGCCAGCAATCAGCCACTTGCAGAGCGAGTGGACTTTCGAAGTCTTGACAGCGACTTGCGAGCAGAGTTGCGTAGCAATGGTATCAATCTGAATTACCACTTCTATGTAACGACGAGTGACGGACGGGAGGTCTATCGTTGCCCAGATTACATAACAGAGGGCGACCGATATACTTATCGACAGGTACTTTACCCCAACGACCCTTCCGCACAGAAAGGATTGCTTTACATTCACTTCCCTGAGATGAAGAGTTTCCTCTTCTCGAGTGTAAAGTTTATGATTCCTGCCATTATCTTTACACTGCTGTTGCTCATTGTCTTCATATTCACAATATGGACTATATTTAGACAGAAGCGTTTGTCGGAGATAAAAAATGACTTTATCAACAACATGACGCATGAGTTTAAGACGCCTATCTCGTCTATCTCATTAGCAGCGCAAATGCTACGCGACCCTGCTGTGGCAAAGAGCGACGCTATGTTTAAGCACATATCAGGCGTAATCGTAGACGAAACGAAGCGACTTCGCTTCCAAGTAGAGAAAGTGTTGCAGATGTCAATGTTCGACCGCAAGGCAGCAACGTTTAAGCGCAAAGAGGTAGAGGTCAATGCCTTGATACACGATACGGTGAACACGTTCAGACTGAAGGTTGAAGCTTCGGGGGGACAAATTGAAGCGCATTTAGATGCAATTGACGACGTAGTATTTGTAGACGAAATGCACTTTACGAACGTTATCTTCAATCTGTTAGACAATGCCGTGAAGTATAAGGCTGAGGACAGACCGCCTCACCTCATCGTTTCGACCAACAATCCGAATGATGAAAAGTTAGAGATAACGATTCAAGACAACGGCATCGGCATTCGACGCGATAACTTGAAGAAGATATTCGAAAAGTTCTATCGCGTACATACGGGCAATCGACATGACGTTAAAGGCTTTGGCTTAGGTCTTGCATACGTACATAATGTCGTAAAAGCTTTGGGCGGATCCATTCACGCTGAGAGTGAATTTGGAAAAGGCACAAAGTTTATTATCAACATTCCCCTAATGGGATAAACAAATTAGATAAAACAAAAAACAAGTATAGCTATGATTACTACAGAAGAAAAAGTACGCATTTTGCTTTGCGAAGACGATGAGAACTTAGGCATGTTGCTTCGCGAATATTTGCAAGCAAAGGGTTTTGAAACAGAATTGTGTCCTGATGGTGAGGCTGGTTATAGAGCTTTTACACAGGGTAAGTTCGACCTCTGCGTGCTTGACGTGATGATGCCTAAGAAGGACGGCTTCAGCCTTGCACGCGACATACGTCAGTTGAATGAAGAAGTGCCCATCGTATTCCTCACTGCTAAGACGTTGAAGGAGGACATTCTCGAAGGTTTCCGTATCGGTGCTGACGACTACTTGACGAAGCCCTTCTCAATGGAGGAACTTACCTTCCGTATTGAAGCTATTTTGCGTCGCGTTCGTGGTAAGAAAAATCGTAATTGCACTTTCTACAAGATAGGTTCTTTCTCATTCGATACGCAGAAGCAAATCTTATCGCGCGGTGATCAACAGACGAAGCTTACAACGAAAGAGAGTGAATTGCTCAGTTTGCTTTGTGCCCACGCTAACGAAATCTTACAGCGTGACTACGCTTTGAAGACAATTTGGATAGACGACAATTACTTCAATGCACGTTCAATGGACGTTTACATCACCAAATTGCGTAAGCACTTGCGTGCTGACGAGAGTGTTGAGATTATCAACATTCATGGTAAAGGCTACAAGTTGATTACTCCTGAACCTACTGAGGAGTAAGCACACATTGCTACATTATTGATAACCTAAGGATTAAATATTTTGTATACAGGGCATATTGCTTTGAGTAGCGATATGCCCTTTTTTAGTATATTTTATTATGTCATTGGTATAGTTTTATCATTCCGTGCTTTATGATAATGCAACTTTTTAGTATTTTTGCACGAGTTATGCAGTGTGCGTATGCTGCAACTTATAGAAGTCGTCTAAACTTTTATGAAGTTCAAGATTTGCCTTTATTTTTGAAGCGATTTTTGGCATTGAAGAGGGAGTGTAGCGAGCTACACGACCGATGAAAGGTCAAAAAGCGGTCAAAAAGAAAGGTAAAGATTGAATTTAGAAGAGATAAAAGTTTAAATATAATCTTCGTCAGAAAAGTTTAGACGACTTCATAACCAAACGTAAAATATAATAATCCCTTAACGAAAAGAATGAAAAGTAAGATATACCTCTTCTCTTTCTTACTATTAGCTGTGGCTGCGTTGTTTCAGTCATGCAATGACGACGAGACTTACGCTGATAAGCGTAAGCGTGAGGATAAGCAAATAAGATCCTTCTTAACCTCTGGCGCGCAAGTGAAGAGTGAAGATGTTGAAGGCGAGTATCTGCTCAACGTTGCAGGCAATATCAAGGTCATATCAGAGTCGGAGTTTGAGCGCAATGATAGCACGACAGACGTTTCGAAGAACGAGTACGTTTATTTTAAACGTACAGGCATATATATGCAGATACAGTCGAAAGGAGATGGTAAGAAACTCGCTGATGGCGAAAATGCTCGTGTCGTATGTCGTTACATTGAGTTCAATATAGCATCAGATAGTATTCAGTCTACTAACAACCTAACGAGTAGTACAGAGATGAAGCCAGATGTGATGATAGTCAATAATACCTTAGGCTCATTCACAGGCACCTTTGTGAGTGGCCAGATGTATCAGACCTATAATTCATCGGCTGTTCCTGCAGCATGGCTCAAACCACTTACCTATATCAATTTAGGGCGCGCAACAGACAACTTAGCTCATGTGCGTTTGATTGTGCCAGGTTCACAAGGTCAAGCCAATGCTTCGGCGAACGTTTACCCCTGCTTCTATGATATAACCTATCAGCGTGGACGGTAATTGCCTTGCGCTATATCATATAATAAAGGTCAGAAAAGATATAGATTATCTAAAAGATGAAATCTATGCTTTTCTGACCTTTGTTTTGTTTGGTAAGAAAGTTGTTTTTAGAATTTCTTTAGGCTAAATATTTCATGCAATAGCCTCAATTTATAAAAGGCATTTGGTCATATCCTTCATCATTTTCATTGACCATATAGATATCTTGTGATTTTAATTTCTGTAAGTCCTCAATATGATTGGTTAGACTATTATAAGTTTCTATATGTTCAATCTCTTCACGTCTCATTTTGCTCAACTTGCAAAATTCTTCTTCTTGTTCCAATCCTGCAAATCTTCGTCCACATAGGTTGGCTGCAATGCCTGTTGTAGAACTTCCACTAAAAGGGTCGAGAATCCAATCACCTTGGTTAGTTGCAGCAAGAATCATTCTGACGAGTAAGCGCAAGGGCTTTTGAGTTGGATGTTTGCCACAAGTTTTCTCCCAACGACCAATAGCAGGCATACGCCACACATCGGTCATTTGTTTACCGTCATTCAAGTCTTTCATCAAGTCATAATTGAACTTATGTGGTACTTTTTGCATTTTTCTTGCCCAAATGATAAACTCGGTGGAGTACTTAAAATATCGGCAGGATATGTTGACTGGTGGATTGGTTTTCTCCCATGTGATGACATTTAGAATTTTATAGCCGAGAGCGTTAAGACAGTTTGCCACAGAAAAGATATTGTGATAAGTCCCACTTATCCAAATCGTTCCGTTATCCTTCAACTTTTCACGGCACAATCGTAGCCATTCCATATTGAAGTCCATTATATCCTCTTGTGATTTACCTTTATCCCACTCGCCTTTATCCACACATACGATTTTTCCATTTTGTAATGATATGCCACCATTTGATAGAAAGTAAGGTGGGTCGGCAAAGATCATATCGAATTTGAAATCGAAAATCTTTAAAAGTTTAAAGCTATCACCATGTGCTATGGTAAAATCTTTATTTGAAGAGGTGTAGTATGCTTGTACCATTATAAGGGAACTGGAAGACCTAATTTTTGTAGTGGAATGTAGTTGAAGTAGTATTGGCATCCAACACTTATAACGTAATCAAGCACATCCTTATATTTGGGATTTCTAAACCAATCATCTAATATATAGATGTATTTAACTTCCATGTTTAGTTGAGACAGCAATTTTTGATATTGCTTCTTTTTAAAGTCGCAAGTTTGCAATTTTTCATCAACACTTCCTGTTGTACTTTGAGTTTTCACTTCTAAAATAAACATAGTGTTGTTCACGATAACGTATATTGCATTATCTGGAATTAATTGTCTTGAAATGTGATTTTGCCAAATTATTCCTTTATATTTCAAGTACTTATAAAAGTCGTATTTTTTTAAAATATGTGCTACCAGTTTACCTTTATAAAGGACATTATTACTTTCAACTGTATAGTCTTTTTGCTCAGCAATAAATGTTGCTAAATCAACTTTTTTCTCATATATTAAACCAGTTTTAGTGTTTCCACCACCTATGCCGTCTTTTATCATACATTTAAAGTTTTAAGAAAATCACTAATTGATGTCAGATTATAGATGCTTGGAATTAATCCGTAAGCTTCTTGCAGTTTGTTTTTTGCAGACTTCCAGCCAATCCCATCTGTAATCCATACAAATTCAAAGCCTTCAACAGAGTTAATCTTTGGCGCAATATCCGAATATGAACGTGCCACTTCGTTTAGTTTAGAACCACCACTGCTATAGAAATTAACCTCGATTAGGAAAACCTTTGTTGGCGTTTCCACAACAAAATCGAAACGCTTTTCATCGTCACCTAGAACTTCAGTGATAGCAGCCCATTCTCTTGAATACACTTCTTGTCTAAATGGAACACCCGCATCTGTGAAGATATTAGCGATTGTATTTTCCATAACGTGTCCGCTTCTATTTTTTCTAGCATTGGTGTCAAGTCCTGTTTCAATACCAAAGACGTAGTCTACCAAATTCTTTATTTTCTGATGTTGAAGCACATAGCCTAAGCCTGTCTCTTTTAAGAATTGCATTACGGAATCAACATTAGAAAACATGTTTTCTAATGGAACACAGTTGCCTACAGAATCAAGTATCTTTTTCTTGTCGCGAGTGCGAACGGCGATGAGTATATCTATAATGGAAAAGGCTTTAGGATCTCTGTTCCATATTGTTTCTACACTTTTGCGTAAATCTGTCGCTCCTATAAGGCTATTGAGCATACACAAACTCAACTTTATGTCCTCAACATTTTGTGATATTTTATCAAAATCACAAAAGAAATCCAATGTTTGGTTTGTCTCTTTAAGTTGAGACATGAATTTATCGAAATCTTTAAGCATAAACTGTTTGTCTTGTAGTCACATATTGCGGTAGTGTCTTGTTCATCTTATTCAATTGGTAATCTTTGGTGCTCATGTAATTATGAATCAACAATTCTGAAATTTTACCTCGTTTTGCTCCATTAGCGTTGACATTACGTGAGGCCATAACTCTATCTATAAAGTAATCATGGTAAAGTACATCAAAAAAGTTGTCTTTTTCGTTTTTGCCTTTGCAGTCAGAATTGCTAAGCATGAAACTATGTCCTGCAATTACCACTTGATCGCAAAATTCTTTTAATCTTACTTGTGAATCGTCATTGAATGCTTCTTTTGTATAGTCATTGAAACTTGATGTATCACTGAGTGGGCGATATGGAGGATCGAAATAGAATAAAGTCTTTTTTCCAGCATAATGAAGAGTATTCTCAAAATCGCCTTCTAATATTTCAACACGTTTCAATAACTCGCTGTCTGCTCTAAGCGTATTTTCATCGCAAATTTGGGGCTGCATATATTTACCACATGGTACATTGAACAGTCCTTTCTTGTTTACGCGATACAAGCCATTAAAGCAAGTACGGTTGAGAAAAAAGAAATTTGTAGTATTCTCTATCGGGTCAAGGTCTTTTTCATTGTATCGTTGGCGAACAGTCATATACATTTCACGTTTGGCTTCCATGTCTTGCAAAGCATAATATTGTGCTTGTATATTCTTCAAGGATGGAATTAGCTGCTCTACGTTGTTACGGACTGTTTTGTAGCAAGTAATTAAGTCTGAATTAATGTCGTTGATTACAGCTCGTTTGATATTTGGATGCTGTTGTAGCATATAAAATAACATTGCTCCACCGCCAACAAATGGCTCTATGTATGTTGCGTTGTCCCAGCTATCAAAGTCTGCAGGAAGTTTTGCTTCCAGTTGTTCTAAAAGTTGGCCTTTACCGCCAACCCATTTGATGAATGGTTTTGCTTTTATATTCATTATTGGTCAAGTTTAAGCAGAGATTCTATTCCAACCATTAGTGTTCGCCCCCTTTGTCTTAACGATAAGCGTGACAAATGGTCAATAGATTGCTATCTTATTATTGTTGCTAAATGTCGCAAAGATACTGGAATATTTTTAAAGTTTGTTTGTTCTTGCGATGTTCTTATGCTATTTTGCCGATTAATTTGATTTAAATTTACGAAAAATAGTACTTTTGCAGAAAAATATTTCTTCTAAGATAAAGAGAAGCAAACTTAATTCTTAAATCCCTTAAATCAACCCCACGTTTTGTTGAAACAATGTATTCTAATCATATTATTTTTATGTTGTACATGTGTCGAAAAGGCGGGTGCACAAATGGTTGATGGGCCATATATTACTTGGGAGGACTTTGTACAGAGCTATTTAGACCCATATCAGGCGGATAATGATAATGATACAGACGTTGACTTAAAGGAACGATTGGAAGTATTGGCGCAACACCCGATGCAGATTAATTTGTTGGGCCGTGATGATTTGTTGCAATTGCCCTTTATCACGGGTGAGCAGGCGGACTCTTTGTTGAGCTATCGGGCGAAGAAGCATGGCTTTGTGTCGTTGGGAGAACTGCAACTTATAAGGGGTATGGACTATTACACGCGTGTTTATTTATCGTTGTTCGTGCGTTGTGAAGCAGCTTATCCACCAACAAAAGAGCAATTACAGCGCTGGAAAGAAACCGATAAAATAACAAAGAAGTTATTCACGGGTAACCATACGATCGAAAGTAGATTGGACTGGCCGCTTTATCAGCGTGAGGGATATGCCCCTAAGGAGACACCCACAACTACCAATTGGTATGCTGGCAATGCGTTACACCATATCATTCGCTATCGCTATCATTATAAGCAGGAGGTGCTTTACGGACTTACGCTCGAAAAAGATGCGGGCGAACCTGTATGTAAGCAAGGATTTTACCCCTACGACTATTGGTCGGGGTATGTGATGCTGCGTCCAAAGAACAAACCATGGAGTGTGGTAGTGGGTGATTACAATGTATATGGCGGACGAGGCTTGCTCTTAGGAAAATTGCAATTTGGTGGAAAAGCAGAGCAAATGCGTGTTCTAAAGCGCCCACAGACGCAATTCAAAGCACATACATCGGCTGATGAGAACCGTTACTTTAGAGGCATAGCTGCGGCTTATCAAGCGAAGGCTTGGCGGGCGGTAGCTTATTTCTCTTATCGAAAGTTAGACGGGCGTTATGATAACCTTTCGCACGACACAGTGCGTACGATTTTAACCTCAGGGTTGCACCGCACCTTGTCCGAAATCGCTGCGCGCCGCACATTGGCTTGCTTGACAATGGGCGCAAGTGTAGATTATGTAGCTCAGCGTTGGGGCTTGTCGGCTAATGCGATTGTAACACATTATGGGAGCGTGGTTAGTCCGCAAGAGCGCGCCTATAATAAGTATTACTTTCGAGGCCAAACGGCAGTGGGAAGTTCGTTGAGTTATTACGCATTGTTGGGCCGCATATCGGCAGTGGGGGAGTGGGCTGTTGACGGTAAAGGCCATTTGGCTGTAGAGAATAGTTTGAATTATCGCGTTTCGCAGCGATTAGCTTTTAATGTGCAGCAGCGTCATTTTTCTTATCGTTTTGTGAGCATCAATGGCCAAGCCTTGCAGCAAGGCAGTCGTGTGGCCAATGAACAGGGGGTGATGTTGGGAGTACGTTATTTACCGATACAACGGTTGGAACTTATGGGGTATGTTGATTTGTTTCGTTTTCCACGTCCCACGTTTAATGCTTATTTTAATAATACTTCCGGCTTTGAAGCCGCACTGCAAGGGCAGTATAGCTTTAGCAATCGATTTAAACTGCAATGCCGTTATCAAGCGAAGCAAAAGCAATACAATTTTACTTACAATAAAGAACGATTGTTAGAACGTAGAATAACGCAAAAGTTGCGTACGGCGCTGGTTTGGACATGGTCTCACTTCGACTGCAACGTGCAAGCTGATGTGGTAAATGCTTATCGTCAAAGCGGCCAAAGTGCGTGGGGCGCGATGTTGTCAACACGCGTGGGGTGGAAACCTTTAACCGCTTTTCAACTCAAGGCTTTTACAAGCCTATTCATGACAGACGATTACGACAGTCGAGTCTATGCTTACGAACCGCAGTTATTACATACCATGAGTTTCAGCTCTTTCTTTAATCAAGGCTGGCGAGGTGTGTTGTTGGTTAATTGGCAGTGTTGTAAGTTGCTCACATTATCACTTCGTTATGGAACGTTGAAATATTTTAATCGTTCCACGCAGTCGTCAGGGACAGAGACGATTCATTCATCGTGGAAGAATGACGTTTCGCTTCAAGTAATCTTTAAGTTATAAATCTTACGTATGATGAAACAAAAATCAATATTGTCATTTGCGCTCTTCCTGCTTTCGCTCTTCACGATGGCCCAGGAAGCACAGAAGCCAGAATTGCCTACAACTTTTACAGCACAATTACTGGTAAATGATGTGGCCGAAGGCTATTATGTCTTAAGCGGACTAAATGAAAACGAGAACGAATGCTTTCTACAATCCGTCCGAGCAAAAAATAAAACAAAACTTTGTGCCGTTTCTTTATCAAAGACAGATAATGAAGTGACAATAACGGACGAAAAATTGTTGTGGCAAGTAATAAAGACTCCGGCGGGAAAGCTATTGCTTTATTCGCCAACAGAGAAAAAGTATCTGGTGCGAAAAAAGGCGAAAAGTGTTGACATAGCGCTGAATGCTAAAGCTAACGATTTAGCAGAATGGTCGTATAAAGTAACCAACGAAGGAAGGTTAAGTTTGTATGAAGGCGACCGCGTGCTGGTGCCGCATAAGGATTATAATGCTGATGAAGACGTTAGTTACTTTGGCAACTATTCGTCAACTTATAGTGAAAAAGATGTGCGAGGACTCGCTTTGTACGCCCCATCGAATGTTTCAACTTCAGGCACCATTACAATGCCTACGCAAGGACAACGTGTGTGCTTAACTTCGCGTTCAACTTATCAAGCAAAAGGTGGAAATGAAATGCCACTAAATGACGTGTTGTTGAATAATGGTTCTGTAGCACAAACTTCGCAAATGCAACTTCTAACGGTAGAACTTACCTCAGCAACGACCTTTCGCTTATTGACCGATGAAGGATATTTATCCTACGATATGACTATTTCTTCAAGTCCGGTGGAGTGGCAGGTGCAAAATGGTTGCCTTGCTACGGTCGAGGAAACTCCTCGTTTCTTGAACTACAGTGCAGGTCGTTGGTACTTGTGTGGTTCGGCCTCCTTATCTGTCCCTTCACAGTGGCGGCAGGTGGCTGATGAGCCACAGCAAAGCATAAGTGACAAAGGTGTTTGTTTGTTAAAGGGTGGGTGGACTGCAGATGCATTGCAAAATCTGGCTATCACAGACGACGTGAAATGCCTTGATTTGACAGCTTTATCTTTGCCCGTTAAAAGCTTTGCATGGGACGCGCTGCAGTCTAAAAACATACCGCTATTTATTAATGCAAGTGATCTTACGCCTTCTACTTGGCGCTTTGTCGTACGTTGTTCGGCTACTGAAAATAGATTGTTAGATGCTGCATTGCTCTTGACCGATAAGACTCCGTTTTATACCGATCGGCCCATTCGTATTGCCCAAGGACAGGTCGTTTATAAACGAGCCTCTTGTACGGATAAGGGTTGGGAAACGTTAAGCCTTCCTTTTGCAGCAACGCTTAGTGAAGGGGCAAAGGCATACGTGTATGATAAATTAGAAAACGATACGTTGGTGTGTAAAGAAGTCACGCAAACAAATAACGAACATGGCTATTTGGTGTATCGTGAAGCAGGACGAACACTCACGCTTACTTCATTGGCGGGCGAAATGAAGAGCAACGTTGAGACATTGACTAATGGACTTTTGCCAAATAGAGAATTGATGACGGTGTCGGCTAATACACGAGCCATTTATCTGTTGCAGCGTTCTGCGTCCACCTTCCGAAGGGCAGCAGTTGGTAGCAAGTTAGCTCCATTTCGTGCTTACTTTGAGCGGAATGAGAGCAGAGCATCCCTGAAGATTAGGGTAAGGGGAAGATAAATTGCAGTTTATCAAACGCGTCCCCCTAATCCTATGGCCTGACATAAATGAATATTTATAAAATAGTATGCATAAAATTGCCGATACAGCGTATTGTTATTAATTTTGCAGCCGAAAAAGAAAATAATACGCATAACTATACATGAACGAAACTAAACAAACGCCTTCTGCCTTCTTATCCCTCTTGCCTTTAGTCGTATTGGTGCTAATGTTGGTGGCCACCATTCGAGCTTATGGTAGTGACTCATTGGCAGGGGCCAGCCAAGTAACGCTATTGGTAGTGTCTGCATTTTGCGTCTTGTTGGGTACACAATTCTTAAAAGTGCCATGGGCAGAGTTTGAACAAGCCATTACGCGCAATGTATCAAGCGTAACCAGTGCGATACTCATACTCCTATTTATCGGCGCATTGAGTGGCACGTGGATGGTGAGTGGGGTAGTGCCCTCACTGATATATTATGGTATGAAGATCATTCACCCCGAAGTATTCCTCACGTCCACTTGTCTTATCAGCGCTTTAGTAAGTGTTATGACAGGCAGTTCGTGGACCACTATTGCCACCATTGGCATCGCCCTCATGGGTATCGGTCGGGCTCAAGGATTTGACGACGGTTGGATAGCAGGAGCCATTATCAGTGGAGCCTACTTTGGTGATAAGATTTCTCCCTTGTCCGACACCACTGTTCTTGCATCGGGTGGGGTAGGAGTGCCACTTTTTAAGCACATACGCTACATGATGATTACCACCTTCCCCTCCTTACTCATCGCGTTGGTTATCTTCACCATAGCAGGTTTTACGCACGAAAGCACCACTGGCAATGAAGTGTTCCTGTTCTCAGCAGCCCTCTCATCGCGTTTCAATATCACTCCGTGGTTATTACTTGTGCCGATTATTACGGGTATCATGATAGCGCGTCGCTTTCCACCAGTCGTAACGCTATTTATGTCGACGCTGATAGCCGTAGTATTTGCCCTCATATTCCAACCTGAAGTGTTAAGCGAGATAGCCGAAGGCAACCTTTTCAAAGGAGCCATGCAAAGCATCTACGGTTCAACTTCCGTTTCTACACATAGTCCTATGCTTACCTCATTGGTTGCCACACGTGGCATGGCGGGCATGATGAACACGATTTGGCTTATCATCTGTGCCATGTGTTTTGGTGGAGCTATGGAGGCTGGTGGCATGGTGCGTGGCATTACGCAGATATTTGTTCGCATGATTCATGGACGTGTCAGCCTAGTCGCTTCTACCGTTTGCAGCGGATTGATGCTCAACTTAGCCGTGGCCGACCAATATATCTGCATTTTGCTCACGGGCAATATGTTTAAGAAGATTTACGATCGGCAAGGTTTTGAACGTCGCCTCTTGAGTCGTACCACAGAGGACAGCGTGACCGTCACCTCCGTGCTCGTCCCTTGGAACACATGTGGCATGACGCAAAGCACCGTCCTCGGAGTTTCCACCTTTACCTATTTGCCCTATTGCTTTTTCAATCTCATCAGCCCCTTAATGAGCATCTTCGTTGCCACTATAGGTTATAAGATTTTCCGCACATGGGATAAGCGTTAGTCCAACGCCTCCCTCTTGTTTATAGGCAAGCATTGCATCTTCTTTCAATAAGAGAAATGCAATGCTTGCCTATTCTCTTTTATCAATATTCCATTCGCGCGCACGCGCGTGTACACGTGTACATGTTATATCTGTTCGTAGAATCTGTTTCATGTTTCATTTTTATGTTTCAACTCATTGAAAATCAAACATTTCAAGAGCTGAAACATTGGTGCTCAATGTTTCATTTTTGGTTTCAATGTTTCATTTTTATTTACCATACCCCTTTCCCAAAAAAAACTCAGTGGGAGAAAAATAAAACCCCAATGGAAGCGATTTAAAACCTCAATGGGAGAGAAATCAAACCCCAATGGGAGAAACACCACTGAAACATTGAAATCAAAAATGAAACATAGGATGCCAATGTTTCATCTCTTGAAAGTGTTGATTATCAATGCATTGTGTTATAAAAATGAAACATGGAACAAAAAAACGTCTCAAGGTAAATATTATGTACGCGCGCGTAAGGAGCGATTCCTCACCAGCAGGCAACGCGTCGCCCCCAAGTGAGGGTGCCTCCCCAGCGCACCTATATATATACGCGTAAAACAAGCGCATTTATGTTCTTCAACACAAAACGTAAAAAAATCGCCCTAATTATTTGTTCCTTCAAAGCAGAGAGCGTACTTTTGCCTTGTTACTCGTTCCCCGCGAAAAAAAGTTTGAAAAAAGTTTCATTCTTTAAGTCGTTGGTTTACAACGTCTTACGCGTTTAGAGGAGAAATTTCTCAAAAATTTCTTCCAAAAACATTTGGCTCGTAATGAAAAAGTCCCTACCTTTGCACTCGCAAATCAGAAATGAGGCCTACAACACTAACAAACACAGTGCTGATAACGGGTCGAACGAACGATAAGCAAACGATCTTTGACAAGAATTACATAAAACTATTTTGTAGAGAAGTACAAGAGACAAATGAGCATTCAAATAAAGAATGTCTCGGGTTAAAAAGTCACTTGTCAATTCCAAACGAAATAAATCTGACAGGCGTCTTGAGCACAAACAGAGAATAAACAAAAACATTATATTACAATGAAGAGTTTGATCCTGGCTCAGGATGAACGCTAGCTACAGGCTTAACACATGCAAGTCGAGGGGCAGCGATGAAGAAAGCTTGCTTTCTTCAGGCGGCGACCGGCGCACGGGTGAGTAACGCGTATCGAACCTGCCTCATACTCAGGAATAGCCTTGCGAAAGTAAGATTAATGCCCGATGTTATTAGGATATCACATGATGTTCTAATTAAAGATTTATCGGTATGAGATGGCGATGCGTCCCATTAGCTTGTTGGCGGGGTAACGGCCCACCAAGGCATCGATGGGTAGGGGTTCTGAGAGGAAGGTCCCCCACATTGGAACTGAGACACGGTCCAAACTCCTACGGGAGGCAGCAGTGAGGAATATTGGTCAATGGACGCAAGTCTGAACCAGCCAAGTAGCGTGCAGGAAGACGGCCCTCTGGGTTGTAAACTGCTTTTAGTTGGGAATAAAGTGCACCACGCGTGGTGTTTTGTATGTACCATCAGAAAAAGGACCGGCTAATTCCGTGCCAGCAGCCGCGGTAATACGGAAGGTCCAGGCGTTATCCGGATTTATTGGGTTTAAAGGGAGCGCAGGCGGACCTTTAAGTCAGCTGTGAAATACGGCGGCTCAACCGTCGAACTGCAGTTGATACTGGAGGTCTTGAGTGCACACAGGGATACTGGAATTCATGGTGTAGCGGTGAAATGCTCAGATATCATGAAGAACTCCGATCGCGAAGGCAGGTATCCGGGGTGCAACTGACGCTGAGGCTCGAAAGTGCGGGTATCAAACAGGATTAGATACCCTGGTAGTCCGCACAGTAAACGATGAATACTCGCGATTTGCGATACACAGTAAGTCGCCAAGCGAAAGCGTTAAGTATTCCACCTGGGGAGTACGCCGGCAACGGTGAAACTCA